>Ga0222713_10002249_pt1 | contig 20776 bp, 15 predicted proteins | sample C33_649DmetaG_FD_165061 | JGI IMG/M metagenome (GOLD analysis project Ga0222713, IMG submission 165061) | Estuarine water microbial communities from San Francisco Bay, California, United States - C33_649D | ecosystem: Environmental > Aquatic > Marine > Unclassified | place: USA: California...
TAATTTCTTTTCTTGCAATAAGTTTAAAATTTCTTGATTGCCTTTTACATGTTGTTTTATACTCGCGCTATCAAAGCGGTAATGTGGCTGCTCTTGAATGGAATTAAAACTATATTTTACACTTGGTCTGATAATGGCAAATAGTTTTTGAACCAATTCATTTCCCAAAGTTGTGGTTAATTTAAAATCTTCGTATCTATTATAGTTAATTATAATTTTTGAAAGTAATTCATGATTTTCGATGTAAGCTAATTTGCTAGTAGCTTTTAAAGATTCAAATTCTGATGTGTTGCTAGCAAAAAATGTAAAATCAAGGGCATTGGAAAGATAGATAGAAAGGGAATCGTCACTGATTTCTATTTCTCCTTTAGACCATGCTGTTAATTTGTCTTCGGCTTCAATAGCATTTTCATGAATGTTCACATTAAACTTAAAATCAGCAGCATCTCTTTTTATTTCTGCTGCAAGTCTTACAAGTGCTGCTTCTCCTTGTTTAGTATGCACATAGTGTTCTACCATGCGCTCGGCGACAACCGCCAATGAAATACTTAATAAAATAATAGAAACTTCTTCTATAAATCCTTTCAAAAATTTTGGACGATGTACTTCCATATTTGTTATTACTTATGTTCTGATTTTAATAATTGAATTAGTTTATGATTTTCAGCTTTTGCCAATTTGAGGGCTAATTGATATACAAATATTTGGTTATAATATCTTTGTAAATCGTAAATAAACTTTTCCGATTGTAAAAGATTTTTTGTTTCGTTTAAGCTTAGCATAAAATTTAAATAATTACTAGGCTTATTTAAATCATAGTTTGTTGAGTCAGTCCTCACTTTTCTTATGTAGCTTCCAATGCCAATCGGTAAAATTCCATTGAGTTCAGTTCCTACTTGGTCAAAAAAGCTATTATTACTTTCTATTCTTTTAAAAACCACCTCATAATAATAGGACAAACTAGTTTTTAACTCCTCTTCATCAACATAGCTAAGTAGTCCACTAGACTGCATATTTTTAAAAGAACTATTGTTTACATAGAGTGTAAATGTGGTAGCAATAATATCTGGAATAGATTTAATAGAATCCATTAATTGAGATTCATTGATGCGCTTATTTTTTGATAGATACAATAGGTTCATGATTCTATCAAATGTATGAATTGACGCCTGCTCAGTTACTAAAATACTATCTATGGTAACTGCGTCTGCTTCTAAATCTTTTAAAATAGCAACTTTATTTTGCTCGATGCGGTGTTCAATAATAGTGTGCTCCCTTATGTTTTCTGCAAAAAATCCAAGCGTTACCGCTGCAAAAAGCATAATAAACTCGGTGACGTACTCTTTCCAGTTTTTTGGTTTGTGTGAGTGGTGGTGTACTTCCATATTAATATTTATTAGGCGTAGCTGGTATTGCTAAATGATAAGAATCAGAAATTGCTTTTTGTAATTCGTCGATTTTCTTTTCAATATTTTGAAAAAAATAACCGTTCATAAACGCTTTTAGATCATAATTTAAATTAAGCAATCTGTTGTTGTATTCAAGTAAATAATTTTTATCATAAGTCATTAATGTTGCTTTGTCATTTATGACTTTGTTTTTTACATCTAAGAAGTTTCTTCCATCAAAAATCTTGTAATTCATATTTTTAATATTGAATTTGTATTCATGGATACCAACTGTTTCAAATTCACTGAATAGTGCAATTAGCTGCCAGTACTCTGTAATTAAAGCAGCTACATTTTTTTCTTTTATGAGTCGCATACCACCAGACCTTAATTGAGCCGAAGTTCTATCAATAAATGTAGCAGGTCTACTACCTCCTACTCTTAAACTAGCACGGTACATTGTTTTAATGTTTTCTGGCGTCCAATTACCCTCCGACAGTAATGCTATGGCAGTATCAATATACTTTGTTTGGGTAATTGTATATTTTTTAGCTTGACTTAAATCGAATTTGTCTTTTGCCAAGTCTTCTAACAGGCTTTCCATATATTGAATTTCTCGCTGACCTTCTATATAATGCTCTCTTTGATTTTCTGCAAAAAAACCAAGCGTAACGGCAAAAAATAACATAAAAAATTCTAAAAAATACTCACTAATTTTTTTCTTGTGAGCAGGATGGTGTGCGTGGTGTACTTCCATAGTATTGAATTGAAATGAAAATAGACTTTATTTTTTTGCAGCTTCTAATTTGTGAAAGCTGATATAAGAACATAGTAGTAGACCAAAAAATACAACAGCCATTAATCCAAATGGAATAAATGGATCACCTACTGCTAAATGCGCTATAAGCGCAGAGATATACATGATGCCAAAACCTACGTAAGCCCACTCTTTAAAGCGTTTGGGTATAGCAGGTACAATCAGTAATACCAGTCCAATGAGCTGACCAATACTTATTTCAATAGAAAGGTAGCGTGGAATAAGTACATGCTTTGAGCCTTCAATAGCCATTTCTGAATTCATTTGCACCGCACTTAACCCAAACAAACAAATAATGCTAGTGCTTACCCAATAAACGATTTTTGTAGTTTTCATTTGATTTAATTGAAGTAATTAAAAGTAAGAAAAATCTTTAAGCATTACAATTATTTCAGATTTCCATAACTTACAATGATGCATCTAACTATTTTGAGAATATTTCTAACGGTGCACTTTATGATATGTAGTGCTTTACTTGGCTATTTGTTCATCCATTACAAAATACCAGAGCAGGTAGTACGCTTCTTTAAAGGGTATTTTAAATTTTATTGATAGATTTGGACAGGATTGATGTTAGAAAATACAAGAATATTGTGAAGTTTGTCTACGCTAATCATTATTGGAAAGTGCAATTTGAAGGCCTTGTTTTTATTTTATACAATAGGCCTTTGGCAGTGGTATGGCCTTAAATTACTTCGTAATAAAAAAAAAGTCTAATTCTTAATCACTTTGTCATTGATTATTGATAAGCTTTTTCGAATAATTCTTACATTGTGTTTTAATCGAGAAACATGGAGTTAGTTGGTCCTATTAGTCAAGTAGTTACTTTAGAGAATTTGCCACTTAAAGGGCCTATTATTGATAGTGTCCTGCCTATAATTTCAAATGCAGGTATTGCTTTTGAAAATAGTAAAATAGTTGCAGTTCAAAATTGGGACTCATTAATTACTAAATATCCTAATGCTAAAATTACTGAACTAGAAGGCGATTATCTTGCTGTTCCAGGCTATATTGATTGTCATACCCATATATGTTTTGGAGGGACTAGAGCACGTGATTTTGCACTCCGAAATGCTGGTGTTTCTTATTTAGAAATAGCTCAATCGGGAGGTGGTATTTGGGATACTGTTACACAAACAAGAAAATGTACCGAAGAAGAATTAACCCAAATTGTAGCAAAAAATGCGAATAAACATTTACACTTGGGGGTAACAACCATTGAAGTAAAAAGTGGATATGGACTATCGGTAGATGAAGAAATAAAAATGCTGCGTGCTATAAAAAATGGCAACATTGAAACTTCTGCTGATTTAGTAGCTACTTGTTTGGCTGCACACCTTAAACCAAAAGATTTTAATGGCTCAAACGAAGCGTACTTAAATTATTTGGTTACAAATTTATTTCCTGTTTTGAAATCTGAAAATCTTACAAATCGTATTGATGCATTTGTAGAGACTTCGGCATTTTCTGTAAATGAGATAGCTCCTTATTTACAAGCTGCAAAAGCATTTAATTTTGAAATCACTATTCACGCTGATCAATTTACCACAGGAGGATCTGAAGTAGCCGTGCAATATGGTGCTATATCTGCAGATCATTTGGAAGCATCTGAAGACAAAGAAATTGAAGCATTAGCAAATTCAAACACCATAGCAGTTGCACTACCCGGTGCAAGCGTAGGACTTGGTTGCGCTTTTGCACCAGCAAGAAAAATAATCGATAGAGGAGGCGCTCTGGCAATTGCGTCTGATTGGAATCCTGGATCGGCCCCCATGGGTGATTTGGTATGCCAGGCTTCCATACTTGCTACATTTGAAAAACTTACAACCGCCGAAGTGCTTGCTGGCATTACGTTTAGAGCAGCAGCAGCACTTAACTTATTTGATCGAGGAAGACTCATTGCCGGTAACAAAGCAGATTTTATTTTGTATTCCACTAATGATTATAGAGATATACTTTATTATCAAGGCTCTTTGCGCCCATCTAAAATTTGGAAATCAGGAAAATTAGTTAGCGCTTAATATATTTCATTTTTAAAATGATACACCAATGACTTTTAAGGAAATGATTTTGCAGGGCATACCAGATCAACTGCCCATTAAAAAATCAAGAGACGATAAGTATTCTCATGCACCAAAGCGAAAAGATATTCTTACGGTTACCGAAAAAAAATTAGCAATCGCTAATGCGCTTCGTTATTTTCCTGCTTCTTGGCATGCTATTTTGATAGAGGAATTTATAGAGGAGCTAAAATTATATGGTAGAATTTATATGTACCGTTTCATGCCAGATTATGAGATGTATGCTAGGCCTATACATGAGTATCCTGCAGTTTCTAAGCAGGCCGCAGCTATCATGCTTATGATTCAAAATAATTTAGATCCAGCAGTAGCGCAACATCCGCAAGAATTAATTACCTATGGTGGTAATGGTGCGGTTTTTCAAAACTGGGCACAGTATCTAATTACTATGAAATATCTAGCACAATTAAAAGATGCGCAAACCCTGCACATGTACTCGGGACATCCAATGGGGATTTTTCCTTCCTCATTTGACGCACCCCGTGTAGTTGTCACTAATGGTATGATGATTCCAAACTATTCTAAACCACAAGATTGGGAACGCTACAATGCCATGGGGGTTACACAGTATGGCCAAATGACGGCTGGCTCTTACATGTATATTGGACCGCAAGGCATTGTGCACGGCACTACTATAACTGTGATGAATGCTTTTAGAAAAAAATTAGGTGCTGGCGTAAGCCCTAATGGTAAAATATTTTTAACGGCAGGGTTAGGTGGCATGAGTGGTGCGCAACCAAAGGCTGGTAACATAGCTGGTTGTATCACTGTTTGTGCAGAAGTAAATTCGACAGCTGCAAAAAAACGTTATACGCAAGGTTGGGTTGATAAACTCACAGAAAATATTGACGAATTAATTGTCATGGTTAAAAACGCGGTTGCTAATAATGCTGTTGTTTCAATAGCTTATGTGGGAAATGTAATTGATGTATGGGAAAGATTTGACAAAGAGAATATCAATGTTGATTTAGGTTCCGATCAGACATCACTTCACAATCCTTGGGCTGGTGGTTATTATCCAGTAGGACTTTCATTCGAAGAGTCCAATGATATGATGGCGAATCATCCAGAACAATTTAAAACGGTTGTTCAAGCATCACTACGTCGTCATGCAAATGCGATAAATAAACACACTGCAAAAGGTACTTATTTTTTTGACTATGGAAATGCCTTTTTGTTAGAGGCCTCAAGAGCTGGCGGAGCTGTGATGTCAGAAAATAAAATTGATTTTAGATATCCGAGTTATGTACAAGATATTTTAGGTCCCATGTGTTTTGATTATGGTTTTGGTCCATTTAGATGGGTTTGTACATCAGGGAGCGACGCCGATTTAAAGTTAACAGATCAAATAGCCGCAACTGTCTTAGAGTCAATGCTAGTAGATGCTCCAGCCTCTATTGCACAGCAGTTACAGGATAATATTACATGGATAAAAGAAGCCGAAAAAAACAAACTAGTCGTTGGCTCTAAGGCTAGAATTTTATATGCCGATGCAGAAGGCAGAACTAAAATTGCATCTGCATTTAATGATGCTATTGCCAACGGCGATATTACGGCACCAGTTGTTATTGGTAGAGATCATCACGATGTAAGTGGAACCGATTCGCCATACCGTGAAACAAGTAATATTTACGATGGAAGTAAATTTACTGCAGACATGTCTATTCATAATGTTATTGGAGATAGTTTTAGAGGTGCCACTTGGGTTTCAATTCATAATGGTGGTGGAGTCGGATGGGGTGAAGTAAGTAATGGTGGATTTGGTCTTGTATTAGATGGAACGACTGCTTCAAAAACCAAGCTAGAAAGTATGTTGTTTTATGATGTAAACAATGGGATATCACGCAGGGCCTGGGCTAGAAATAGTGGCTCACTCGAAGCCATAGAACGTGAAATGAAAAGAAGTCCTAATTTAACAGTGACCATGCCTAATTTGGTTGATGAAAATTTGTTACAGCATATTCAATAATTGTTATGAAGCATCACATTAATCCGTCTCATACGAATTGGCCGGGCCGTATTTCTGATAACAAGTTGTATTGGCATGAACTAGTTCAGCTAGTTGCTGATTTAGAAATCATAGGAAGCAAAGATGCTAAAATTGCATTGTTAGGTTACGCTGTTGATGCGGGTGTTAGAAATAATGGTGGTAGAAGTGGTGCTAAGGAAGGGTCTGATTGTATTCGAAAAATGTTGGGACCCCTTGCCAATCACTTAAACAACAACCTATCTATTTATGATTATGGAAATATAGTTGTAGAAGATAACAATATCGATGCTGCTCAATTATTGATGATCGATACCATTTATGCTTGTTTACAAGCAAATCATTTGCCCGTTATTTTAGGAGGTGGCCACGACGCAGCTTATCCGCATTTTTTAGGTATTCAAAAACACCTTGCAAATACTGGCGAAACCGTTGGTATTATTAATTTTGATGCTCATTTTGACATACGACCATTATTAGAAGGAAAAGGTCATTCCGGTTCTCCTTTTTTGCAAATAGCACATCAATTTCCATCGCTATTTAATTATTTAGTTCTTGGTATTCAAAGGGCATCCAATCCAAAAACACTTTTTGAAACGGCATCTGATATTGGTTGCGATTATTTAGAAATTGAGCATTTTAACCTTGCTCATTGGACACTTGTAGAAACTACCATTACTCGTTTTTTACAATCCGTTGATAAGGTATACGTAAGTATAGATTTAGATGGATTTTCTTCGTCGTATGCACCAGGCGTTTCTGCGCCGTCACCCCTTGGATTTTCTCCCGAAATTGTTTTTAAATCACTGGATTTAATAATTCAATCAAATAAGTTATTAAGCTTTGATATCGTTGAATTAAATCCTGTATATGATCAGGATAATGCCACTGCACGACTCGGAGCAAGATGTTTAGAATATATTGTTCGTAATCATTACCGATAACAAATACTTTAGTGTCCAAAGCTGCCTTTAAATGCAGGTACATGTACAAGTTCTACATTGATATTTTTATCGCCAGCCGTTTCTTTAAAATTATAGATGATTTCTAAAATATCTAAATCTATGTAGTGCGCATTAGAGCCATCAATAATAACATGACTTCCATTTTCTATTTCAGATAATTTAATAGCTAAGCTGCCCTTATTTAAGAATGTTACATGCTCAGTTAAACGAATGGTCATTAAGCCACCTTCTTTTTGTTTGTCTTGATGAATTAAATAATCTCTTCTGTAATTAGCACGTAAAATATAAAAGATAGCTACTACCATACCTAGCGCAATACCTTTTAATAAATCGGAAAATTGGATGGCTACTACCGTTATAATAAAAGGTATAAATTGTTCCCAACCCAGTTTATACATTTGCTTAAATAAGGAAACCTTGGCAAGTTTATAACCCACCACTAGTAAAACAGCAGCAAGGCAGGCAAGTGGTATTTTATTGAGTATCGTAGCCAATAAAATTACACTTAACAATAAAAATATACCATGAATAACAGCTGATAATTTTGTTTTGGCACCTGCATTTACATTGGCAGAAGTTCTTACAATTACAGCAGTTACTGGAAGTCCACCAATTAAGCCAGAAATAACGTTGCCTAATCCTTGTGCTTTTAATTCACGGTTGGTTGGTGTAATTCTTTTTTGAGGATCTAATTTATCACCCGCCTCTGTACTAAGTAAACTTTCAAGACTTGCAATAATGGCAATGGTGACAGCTAGTATATATACTTTTGGTTGTAAGAATCCTGAAATATCTGGAAACGTAAACTGTTGTGCAAATTGCTCAATTGAATTTGCAACAGGAAGTTTTACGAGTTGTGTGTCTACCAATTGTAAGGCAGGATTGTAAATGCCCATGAACTCGTTGATGCCTGTACCTACAATCACTGCTATGAGTGCTCCTGGCACCCATTTACTAATGGCAAATTTTTTAACAAAGGGTAAATCCCAAATTAAAATAATGCCAATGGATAACGAAGAAATTATAATCGACATAATGTGATAGGGTGTTGCTAGTCCTTTAACATAACCAACAGCAATAGGTGCTTGTTTTAAAATTAAAATAATACCAATAGCAGCAAGCATCCCTTTAATAACACTCGATGGAAAATAATAACCAATCACACCCGCTTTTAAGTAGCCTAAAATAATTTGTAGCACACCTGCAATTACAACCGCTAATAAGAAGAAGTTATAATTTCCAAGATCATTAATTCCATTTAATACAATAACAGTTAAACCAGCTGCCGGACCTGTTACACTTACGTTTGAGCCACTTGCTATGGCAACTACAATGCCACCAACAATACCTGCGATGATACCAGAAAATAAGGGGGCTCCCGATGCCAGTGCAATGCCTAGGCATAGTGGCAGGGCAACTAAAAAAACAACAAGACCCGCAGGTAAATCTTCTTTTAAATATTTGAATGTTAGTTCTGGCGCTTTATTTTTCATAATCTCTATTATATATCTTGTATAATTTTTAAATGGTGGTTGGTGTGTACTTTAAAAAACCTCAGTGTTTTAGGCACGTCTAGATCACCAAAAATAGGGTGGGTAAAATATTTATTTTGATGTGTAGAGGCGAGTGTTTGCAAATTGGCCTTTGCACGTTCAATTTCTTCAACAATTTCGGCCCTCGTAATTGTATTTTTAGGAATTACAATGTTGGGAGCTTTTGCTTTACCCCTCGGAATCTTATTAGTGAACATTAACCATTGGTAAAAGAAGCTAAATTTTGGTTTAGCTTTTGAAGGATCTGAATGAATAATGGCGTTTGTTATGGTATTGATTACTTGACAGCTATGTGCAATATGCCAGCCAATGGATTCACTAGAAATGGTGTTATTTAGTTTTTGATGCAATTCTAAATAGCTTTCTAGCTTGGTTAATAGGGCTATATTTTTGTTTAAACTGCTGCTCGCCATGCTATAAATATAGCTATAATCCTTCTTTTTCCCAATTACATAAACGCTTTATCTAAATCCGTAAATGTGCCCAGTTTATAAGGTTCAACTTTGCAAAAAAATAAAGTGATATGTGGGCAAAGAGCATCCTATTTTGTCAAATATTGAGTCTTATATGTCCATTATTTACAACAGCGCAACAAAACAACGATAGTTCACATATTAAATATTTACCCGATGTAACAATTGTTGGAAAAAACAGCAAAAGCGACTATGCACAAATGCCGGAAATTGTTGGCACCAATATTTATGCGGGCAAAAAAAATTCCCTCATCATTTTAAATAATGTACAAGGAAATGTCTCCACCAATAATATGCGTCAAGTGCTTTCTAAAGTGCCGGGTATTCATATTTGGGAAAGTGATGGAAGCGGCATTCAAATTGGAATTGCGACGCGCGGGCTTAGCCCCAACAGAAGTTGGGAATTTAACGTGCGTCAAAATGGATACGATATAGCAGCAGATCCTTTTGGTTATCCCGAAGCTTATTACAATCCACAATTACAAGCTGTACAACGCATAGAAATTGTTAGGGGGCAGGGTGCGTTACAATATGGCCCACAATTTGGTGGCCTAGTCAATTATATTTTGCGTAATGGCAATGAGTTTAATAAATCAGTTGTTTTTGAAACGCAGCAAACCATTGGTAGCTATGGACTTTTTAATAGTTACCATGCAATAGGTGGAAAAAAAGGCAACACACATTATTATTCATTTTTTGATCATAGAAGCGCCAATGGTTGGCGCGAAAATAGTAATTACTATACCAATTCTGGCTTTGCAACAATCACCCATCAATTTAAAAATAATGTAGCGATAACATTTGAACTGATGCATTCCCATATGCGCAGTAAACAAGCTGGGGGATTAACAGATCAGCAAATCATAATAAACGCGCAGCAAAGTGAGAGAGGAAGAAACTGGTTTGATATTACTTGGACGACACCTGCTATCATAGTGAATTATGAATTGAATAAACAAACCAGGTGGAATACAAAACTATTTGGTACCATTGGTAACCGCAATAGTGTTGGGTTTATACAGTCTATTCTAGTAAAAGATGTTATCAATCCTTCAACAAATAGTTATGCAAACAGGGTTGTTAATTTAGACCGCTACAGAAATTTCGGGTTGGAAAGCAGGTTTATAACAGCCTATCAATTAGGCAAACGGGAACACAATATTTCATTTGGTGTTAGAGCTTACACTGGAAATACGCATAGAGATGCAGAAGGTAAAGGGACCGAAGGTTCGGACTATGACGTTACCGTAGAAGCAGCATTTCCAAATTCAATTTCATTTACTTCAAAAAATGCAGCTGCATTTGCAGAAAATATTTTTAGACTAAATAATAAATTCATGCTGATTCCGGGTGTGAGAATCGAGTATTTGGAAGGCGCAGCTGCAGGACGTATTGGTTTTGATACAAATGGATCTAGTATTGAACTACAAAATATAAGAAGAAGTAGAAGTTTTGTAATGGCTGGTATTGGTGCCGAATATCATGTAGGGACATCAACAGAATTTTATGCAAATATCACACAAGCGTATCGTCCTATTCAGTTTGCAAATTTACAAGCACCTCCTGGCACAGATATGATAGACCCAAATTTAAAAGATGCACGTGGCTATAATTTTGATATTGGCTACAGGGGTACATTTAAAGGCATATTAAAATTTGATGTTAGTATTTTTCATTTGCAATACAATAACCGAGTTGGCGTTATTTCCACCAATGGCGGAGTTAACCGATTGGTTACAAATGTTGGAAACAGTAAGAGCAACGGGTTCGAAAGTTATATCGAGTGTATGCCCATTAAAATTTTTGCAAAAGATTCAAAATTCCATTTGATTGTTTTTACATCTTATGCGTACACTGATGCAAGCTATAGCACAGATCATAAACTCGCCGCAATTAAAGGAAAGAAAATTGAAAATGCACCCAACCATATTATAAGAAGTGGCATTACCCTTGGCGTCAATAAATTTTTGTGTACTACTCAAGTAAGTTATGTGGGTGATTCATTTAGTGATGCAAACAATACCCTTGCGCCATCATTTAATGGTACTGTTGGGTTGATTCCTTCATACACTGTCACAGATCTTACGTTTTCTTATAAATTTAAAAAAGGGATAGTGTGTAAATCGGGCATCAATAATTTATGTAACCTGGTTTATTTTACAAGAAGGGCGGGTGGTTATCCTGGACCTGGGGCATTACCAGCAGATGCAAGATCTTTTTTTATTACAATGAGTGCTACATTTTAATAGCATAATAATCATTGGTCTATTTTTTTCGAAGTTTGTAAGAGTGTATCAATTTTATCAATGAGTAAATGAATGGTATTATTATTTACATCTTCAACTTCTAGTCCTGCTTTGATACCACCAACATGATTAGGTGTTGTCATCAATTCATAAAAACTTAAATTGAGTGCTTCTGCAATTTGTTCTATACGATCAACCGAAATATCTGTTTTCCCCGTTTCTATTTGACTAAGTGCACTTGGGGTGATTTTTAATTGTTGAGCAAGAACACCTTGCCTAATGCTCAATGACTCTCTGTGTCTGCGTATATTTCTGCCAATTATCTCTTTTACTTTCATAAATTAAATTAAATTAAATGTAGCTTAATTGTTGAATAAATTTTTTTATTCGATCTGCTTTTTATAATATATTGATATTCAATAAATTAAATAATTATATATCATTTTCTGAATATTATTTTCAAAAATAATATAATTAACGTAAAAGTAATTTAACTAAATTTAACCTCTAATTAACCAAAATTAAAAACGATGAAAAAACTAACTGTTTTTTTGACGTTTGCTTTGCTGTTAATCGCACAAGCGAACGCTCAATCTCCTCGAACAGTTACCGGGAAGGTAACCGATAACAAAGGAACACCACTTAGCGGTGTTACAATTAGTGCTGTTGAGGTCAACAAAAATGCACTATCAGACAACAATGGATCTTTTTCAATTCAAGTTTCTGAAAAAGTTAAAACATTAAAACTTACTTATGTTGGATTTGATTCTAAGGAAGTAAGTATTAGTGGTGTATCAAAAATTACCGTTTCACTTACACCAGAAGATAAAGCTTTGAATGAAGTTGTTGTGGTTGGATATGGTACTCAAAAGAAAAGAGATATTACTGGTAGCATTGCAAGTGTAAAAGGTGAGGCGCTTGCAAATAAGCCTACACAAAGTTTTGAACAAGCTTTGGGTGGTAGAGCTGCTGGTGTGCAAGTAGTAATTCCAAGTGGAGTATTAAATGCGCCACCAGTTTTAAGAATTAGAGGAGCAAACTCTATTTCATTATCATCTTATCCACTTATAGTAGTTGATGGTGTGCCAGTATTTACTGGTGATGGTAGTTCTACAAGTGCAGCAGGTAACGTTTTATCTTCTATCAATCCAAATGATATTGAAAGTGTAGACGTAGCAAAAGACGCTGCTGCAACTGCTATTTATGGTAGCCGTGCTGCAAATGGTGTATTATTTATTACCACTAAAAAAGGTAAGCCGGGTCGTTCAAAAGTAACATTGGATAGCTGGATTGGATTTAGTAATCCGCAGCGTTTACAACAAGTACTTGACGCACAACAATACACTGATTATAAAAACGAAGCCCTAAGAAATGCGGGTACTTTTAATGCTGCAACCAATGCGTTTGCAACAACAGTAGGTGCTGATGGAAAAATAATTAACACCAATTGGGCAGACATCGTTTACCGCCAAGGTTTGCAACATAGTAATACCGTTAGTTTATCTGGTGCCAATGAATCTACAAGCTATTATTTTTCTACTGGTTACACAGAGCAAGAAGGTATTATTAATAGAAACGATTTTAAGCGTTTAACTTTATTAATGAACGTAGACCATAAAGCAGGTAAGTTTTTTAGTATGGGTGGAAAAATCCAATATACCAGCGATAAAAATACCGCTGCTACAAGTTCTGGATCATTAGGTGATGCATTTGCAACAGCAGGCTTAGGTCGTGTGGCTTTAATTACTGCACCTAACGTTGGCCCATTCAATGCAGATGGTTCTTATAACCAAGCAAATGGACTTATTGGTGTTATGGGCAATAAATTAGGTCAAGTAGGTTTTTACAATCCTCAAATTACTATGGATTTAAACAGATCTAACAGCTATGGCGAACATTTAATCAGCAACTTATATGCACAGTTTAAACCAGTAAGTTGGTTAGCGGTAAGAACACAATATGGTCTTGATTATTTAATGGTTGATAATGATGTATACTCTCATCCATTATCTGGTGAAGGTTTTTCAACAACAGGTTCTGTTTCTGCCATTTTTAATAAAAACAAACGTTGGGTTTGGACAACCACTGCTCAATTTGATAAAGTGTTTGCACAAAAGCACAACGTAAGTATACTTGCGGGTATAGAGCAACAAAAATCTGATCAAAACAGTTATGGCCTAAACCGTGTAACTGTTGCGGATCCAGCATTTACAAATATTCAGGGTGGATGGGTTACCCCTAACACATCTGGATTAGGTATTGGCGAAAATTATTTATACTCTGAGTTTGCGCGCGCGCAGTATAATTTTAGCAGAAAATATTTTTTAACTGCTAACGTACGTAGAGATGGAGCATCTCAATTAGGTGTTAACAGCAAGTATGGTATTTTCTGGGGCGTGTCTGCAAGCTGGGATGTGTTATCTGAAAAATTCATTCAGAATATTAATTTAGATAAGGTATTTAGCAGCTTACGTTTAAGAAGTAGCTATGGTAAAGTTGGTAATATTGGTGGCTTAGGAAACTTTGCATCATTATCAACATTTAGCTCTGGTTTATATGGTAGTGCCGGAACTGTTGGTTATAGCCAAGCAGGTAATCCAAACCTTACTTGGGAAACCAGTAAAAAAACAGATGTTGGTTTAAACTTTGGTTTATTTAATGATCGCTTAACTGCAGAAATTGGTTATTACAATAGTAACAACGATGGTTTATTATTATTTGTTCCACAACCTCCATCTGCTGGTTTACCTTCAAATATTCCTACCAACATTGGTTCTATGTACAATAGAGGTTTTGAATTTGATATTAAATACAACGTAGTTCAAAATAAAGATTTCTCTTGGACGACTTCATTTAATTTATCAACAAACGATAATAAAGTATTGTCTTTGGCACCGGGTATCACCAACATTATTGGTTCTACCGGTGGTTTAGAAAATCCAAGTATTACCATGCCAGGTCATCCAATTGGTATGTTGTTTGTAACAAGAACAGCAGGTGTTGATCCAGCTTCTGGACGAAGAATTTTCTTGAATGCACAAGGTAGACAAGTATTATTCCAACACGTTGCACCAGCAGGTCAATCTCGTTTCATGTATGCAGATGGAAGCGTAGCTCCAACTGTAAGTAGCGCAGATGCAATTGTATACAAAAATACACACGCTAAAATATTTGGTGGTTTTGAAAATAATGTACGATTCAAAAACTTTGAATTGAATGCGTTATTTACTTATCAAATGGGCAACTGGTTGTATTATGGAACACAAGCTGGTTTAAGAGACCAACGTTTCTGGAACAATGAAGTTGGTGTACTAAATAGATGGCAAAAAGCTGGCGACGTTACTGAATTTCCAAGACCTGTATTTGGAGACAACGTTTCAAACGGTTCTTCTTTCCCACTTGACATCAATGTATTTAAAGGTGATTTTATTAAGTTAAGAACACTAACACTTGGATACAATATTCCAAAAAATATATTGGACAATATCAAAATTTCAAATGCCCGTTTTTATGTTTCAGGAAACAACTTGCTTATCTTAACAGCATATCCAGGACCTGATCCTGAGGTTTCTTCAAACGGAAACGGCACTACCAATTTTGGTATTGACAGAAACACCGTAGCTAACCAACGTACAATTACTGTTGGTATCAACGTTGGGTTCTAATTGTTAAACTATTAATTAAGAAAAATGAAAAAGAATCTATTATACATTTTGATGGCAGCAGGTCTTGTTCAAATGACCTCATGTGCCAAAGAAAATTTTGTAAATCCGGTTCCTACCAACGTGATTTCTGATCTTACTGCATTTGATAGTAAGGATAGGGTTGAAGGTCAGGTAAGAGCTATTTATGCCTCTATTAAAAATTCAGGTATGTACGGTGGTCGTTATCAAATATTTAACGATATCCGTGGTGAAGACTTTATGAATGAAAGAACCAACGTTGTAACTGGTTTTGATGTGTGGAACTATACTCCGTCAAACAGTTCTACTAACTCGGTTCAAAACCATTGGTCAAGAGCCTACTACGTTATTAACTTAGCAAACGTTTTTTTAGAAGGTATGGCTGCGAAAGGAACTGCCGTAGTTGGAACACCACTTTCTAATAACTATCAAGCAGAAGCTAGATTATTAAGAGCATTAAGTTATTATTCTTTACTACAATTGTATGCGCGTCCTTTTTGGGATGGTAATGGATCTAAGCCAGGTGTACCAATGCGTTTAAAGGGTAACACGGGTTCTGATGACTATGCAAAAGCAAGAGCTACTGTAGCGGAAGTGTACACCCAAATATTAGCAGATTTAGATTTTGCTGAAACAAATTTACCAGTTAGTTATAGCACTGCTTTAAATAATACCATTCGTGCACACAGAAATACAGCTATTGCCCTTAAAACAAGGGTTTATTTAAGTATGGGTCGTTATTCAAGTGTAATTACGGAAGCAAATAAAATAGTAAGCAGTGCAGCGCCATATACCTCAGCATCTGGTGTAGCGCATGCATTACAATCAGATATTACGAATGTATTTAAAGCGCCTTATACAACTACCGAATCTATTTTATCAATGCCGTTTGCTTCTAATGAAGCACCAGGTACACAAAATCAATTAGGTTACTACTATGGTCCTGCTGCATTTAATGGTGGAAATGGAGAATACTCTTTGTTGCCAACCGGTATCATTGCAAATACTGCATGGAAAGCAACCGACAAAAGAAGATCTATGATTGGTGTATTTGGTGGTAAAAGCTACTTAACTAAATACAGTGTGGCGTCAATTTTTACAGACTATGCACCTGTTATCAGATATGCTGAGGTATTACTTAGTTTAGCTGAAGCAAGAGTGCGTTCAACAAATACAGTAGATGCACAAGCAATTGCTTTATTAAATGCCGTACGTGGTCGTTCGGATGCTTCAACTGTTTTTACAGCTGCTGACTTTGCTAACGCAACAGCACTTGCAGATGCAATTGTAACTGAAAGACGCATTGAATTATTAGGAGAAGGGATTAGAGGTACTGATATCACACGCTTAGGACTTCCTTTACCGGCGAAACCTGGTGTAGGTGAAATTAAAGCAGATGCACAGCAGTATATCTGGCCTATATCTTCTACAGAGTTATTATTAAATCCACTTTGTAAAGACAATTAAAATCTTCTCTTGCATATTAAAAGGCCTAGTTAGTTTTCTAACTGGGCCTTTTTTATATAAATTGTGCCAAAACAAGCAGTATGCTAAAATTTATTCAGTCCGTTGTACTATTATTAGTGCTTATTAGTTTTGAAGCGGCAGCTCAAAAAACAACAGTTTGGATTGTAAGACATGCAGAAAAAGACACATCTTTTGCAAACCGATTGAATCCAGATTTAACCATTGTTGGTATGCAAAGGGCGAAAGATTTAGCGGCTTATTTGAAAAAAGAAAACATTATAAAAATATTTTCTACAGATACCAAAAGGACAAAACAAACGGCTACCTATTTTAATATGCCGATAGAAATATACAATCCAAAAAACGTAACTACGGTTCTTGATTTTGTAAACCTTGATAAGCAGGATAAGTCAGTATTAATTGTTGGCCATTCTAATACTGTATTAGAAACGATTGAAGCACTTGGAGGTAAAAGACCTATGACTCAGTTGTCTGATGACGATTACGACTATTTATTTAAAGTTGTATTAGCTGATGACATGCCTACAACAGTCACTAGCTTTCAGTTTGGGCAGTACCACAGAGGCGGCAACGCAACTATGAAATAACGTATACAAGCATCTTATATAAAAAGGTCCAACAAAAGTTTAGTTTTTAACCTAGTTCGGTTAATTTAGATACTCTAAACTATCCACTATGCTTAGGAAAGCCCTTTTGTTACTCTCTCTTTTAGTAGCCTTTTTTGCCCAAGCGCAAAATGTGCCAAGTCCAAAATCTCATTTTGGATTTAATATTGGTGACAATTATCAGTTAGCCAATTACACGCAAACAGAAGCGTACTTACAAAAATTAGCAGCGGCTTCAAATAAAATGAAGCTCCAAAGTATTGGTACCACCGAAGAAGGCCGAACTCAGTATATGGTTATTGTATCTGACCCATCTAATTTGGCCAAGCTTGCTAAGTATAAATCAATATCCCAGCAAATGGCAAGAGCCGAAGGTTTATCTGATGCAGAGGCCCAGCAACTTGCCAACGAAGGTAAAGCGGTGGTTTGGATAGATGGTGGATTACATGCCAATGAAGTACTTGGTATTCATCAGTGGATAGAAACATTGTATCAAATTTTATCACGCAATGATGATGAAACAAAAAGAATTTTAAAATCTACCATCATTTTATTTGTACATGCAAATCCGGATGGTCAAGAGTTGCAATCTAATTGGTACATGCGCCACACAGATACTTTAAAACGCAATACCGCCAATTTACCAAGGCTTTATCAAAAATATATTGGTCATGACAACAATCGTGATTTTTACATGACCAACATGAGTGAGTCACGCAATATGAGCCTTCAACAATATGTGGAGTGGATGCCTCAAATTTTATACAATCACCACCAGACAGGGCCAGCAGGCACAGTGGTAGCGGGCCCTCCGTACCGTGATCCATTTAACTATGTATATGACCCACTCCTTATTACAGGTATTGATCAGTTAGGTGCAGTCATGAGTACAAGACTGAATGCCGAAAATAAACCAGGCTATACCATGAAAAGCGGATCTGTTTATTCTACATGGTGGAATGGTGGATTAAGAACAACTGCATACTACCATAATATTGTTGGTTTATTAACAGAAATGATTGGTAATCCAACACCTATGAAAATTCCATTTGTGCCGTCTCGACTTATACCTAATAGTGGAACACCTTTTCCAATTGCGCCACAAAAATGGTATTTCAGAAATTCAATTGATTATTCAGTATCTCTGAATTATGCGGTATTAAATTATGCAGCTCGTCATAAAGATGAACTACTCATGAATATTTATATTATGGGTAAAAATTCAATCAATGCTGGAAGCAAAGACTATTGGACTTTATCTCCAATTAAAGTTGAAATGGTGAACGAATTGATGAAGGCAGATCAAAAAGACCAACGTGCCGATACCATTGCATTACAGTACTATGAAAAAGTATACAAGAATCCAAAATTGAGAGATGCACGTGGATATATCATTCCAATTTCACAAACAACTACTGCTACCAATTTTGTAAATATTTTAATTAAGAGTGGAATTCGGGTAGAAAAAGCAACTGCTCATTTTAAAGTTGGCGATAAAGAATATGAAGCAGGTTCGTATATTGTAAAAACCAATCAAGCATTTAGACCGCATGTGATTGATATGTTTGAACCACAGGATCATCCCAACGATTTTCAATATCCTGGTGGTCCACCAGTTAGACCTTATGATGCTGCCGGCTGGACACCAGCGTACACTATGGGGTTAGAGTTTGACCGTATACTAGAACCATTTGATGGACCATTTGAAACAATTCCTTATGGTGAGGAGCAAAAGCACAAAGGTTCATTTACAAAATTAGCAGGTGCCGTTGGTTACACATTTTCTACCAAAGAAAACGCGAGCTATATTTTAATTAATGACTTATTAAAAGAGGGTATTGAGGTAGAAAAAAATAGCGAATATTTTTATGTAGCTGCTTCCGATAAATCAGTATCTATTTTAGAAAATGCTGCTGCTAAACATGGTGTAAAAATTACAGGCGTAGAACAAAAATTAAATATTGGTGCTGTTGGATTAAAGCCTAGTAGAATTGCATTATGGGATGTGTATGGCGGATCTATGCCTTCTGGTTGGACAAGATGGATTTTTGAGCAGTATCATTTTCCATTTACGGTGGTATTTGCAAAAGAAATTGACGCAGGTAATTTAAAAAGTAAGTACGATGTTATTTTATTTGTTGGTGGTGCGATTCCAGCTTATCGTTCAGAAGCTGGATCAAATGCAATGGGGGGTTATGAAGGTAGAGAGCCTAACGAAAAAGAAATTCCTGAAATGTACCATGCACAGCTAGGACGAATTACAGCAGCAAAATCTATTCCTGCTTTAAAAGAATTTACCGAAGCTGGTGGAACCATTATAACAATTGGTAGCAGTGCTAATTTAGCTTACCATTTTAAATTACCTGTGCGTAACGCGCTTGTTGAAATGGTAAATGGTAAAGAGCGAGCATTACCTGGCGAAAAATTTTACATTCCTGGATCTGTGATGCAGGTTGCCGTAAACAATGAGCATAAAGCGAACTGGGGTATGAAGCCTAATGCCGATGTTTATTTTAGTGCGAGTCCTGTCTTTAATTTACTTCCCAATGCTACGGCTACCGGTGAAGTAACACCGCTTGCTTGGTATGCTACCGATAAAACACTTAGAAGTGGTTGGGCTTATGGACAGTCTTATTTGCAACAAACAGTTGCCGCATTTGAAGCAAAAGTTGGTAAAGGAAAATTAATGGTATATGGTCCAGAAATTACATTTAGAGGTCAAACGCATAGCACATATAAAATGTTATTTAACCAGCTCTATTTAGAAAAGTAAACTTATAAAAATAGAGTTTACGCGTATTATTGCGTAAACCCTATTTTAAAATATTAGTGTGCTATAAAATTACTTAGGTAATACAACAGCATCCACAACGTGGATTAAACCGTTTGAACCAGTTAGGTCAGTAGCAACTACAGTTGATACACCACCTTTTTCGTCCGTTAAAATTACTTTACCTTCTTTGATAGAAGCAACTAGGTTGCCACCACTTACAGTTTTTAAAGTAACAGATCCACCACCATCTTTAATAGCTTTAACAACAGCACCTGCATTGAAACTACCAGCTACAACATGGTAGGTTAAAATTTTAGCTAAGGTTGCTTTATTTTCTGGTTTTAATAAAAACTCTACAGTACCTGCGGGTAATTTTGCAAAAGCAGCATTTGTTGGAGCAAAAACGGTGAAAGGTCCTGCACTTTGAAGTGTCGCAACTAAGTCAGCAGCTTTAACAGCAGCAACGAGCGTTGAATGATCTTTTGATCCAACAGCGATGTCTACAATAGTAGATTGAGCGTTAACAGTAATGTTGCTAGCAACAATTACAACGAGAGCCAGCATTAAATTCTTGATTTTCATGTATTTATTTTATTCAATAACGCTTGTTTGAACTAATTGTTCGGTTACTTAAACAATTTAACATTAAAGATGCTTTGCGTATTAAAAAGGTTATATTACAGAAGAAACTTACATTTTATGTTTAAAAAATTTACA
>Ga0222713_10002253_pt1 | contig 20751 bp, 29 predicted proteins | sample C33_649DmetaG_FD_165061 | JGI IMG/M metagenome (GOLD analysis project Ga0222713, IMG submission 165061) | Estuarine water microbial communities from San Francisco Bay, California, United States - C33_649D | ecosystem: Environmental > Aquatic > Marine > Unclassified | place: USA: California...
ATGAAAGCGCGTCGCGCGTGGCTTACCCTCTGAGCCACGCGCGACACTTTCAACAACAACAACAACAACAAACGAAAGAGAGACAACAAAATGAAAGCAACAGCAACAGCAAGAGAGATGGCGAGACCATCTCGCGCGCGCGTAATCGGTGCGCAATTAGATAGGGCGATGATGTCGCCACAATTCGCGCGCGGTAATTTCGGCGTGCTCACTTGCGTTTTAATCGGAATGATTGCGCTTGTGTTCACTACTGAGCGCGCGTCATTCGTGATGAGTTTTCTTCTCATCTTCTCAGTGTTCTGTGTTCTGTTTTATGTTGGTGCGTTATTGGTACAAGATGAGACATCAACAAAACTCAACGCGATACACAGAGCGCGCGTCAATGAAATGATTCGTGAGCGTGACAGACTCGCGGAAGAATTGGCAGATGAATACATCAACAAGAAAACTCTAGATTTCGGCGGTCAGATTTGGGTCTCTCAAGACTGATAACTAAGCACTAGACGCGCACAGAGCGCGCACACTCTCGCGAGTGTGCGCGCTCTTGTCGTTTATATGGGCAACAATTCGCGCACGCGTGGCGCGTTTCTAGGCGTGCCTCGCGCGCGTTTACAGTAGGCGTGAGACGCGTTTAGATGCGTTTAGAGAAGAGTTATAGACTAGGTAGCCTGGCTAGGCAGACACACACACAGCACGCAACAGGCGCGCGCCTGACGCGTCTGGTGGCAACCTCGCGCTACGAACATATGTTCGCCCGAGGGCTGGAGTAAGCCAGGGAGTAAACTCGATACCCACTGCGCTGTGTGTGGCAGGAGATACCCCCCCCACCTTGCCCGAAACGTGCGCGCGACTTTTCGAGGCTGGCAACCGCCAATCCAGTGTAGAAGCAATATCAGGTGTATAGGTAGCCTACCCAAATAATACTATGACTGGGTTGTTTTATATCTCAATCACCCGTACGGTATAACACATGAAACCAATCAAAACAATCACACTGCTATTTACCGCCCTTGTACTTACCGCACTGCCCCAAGCTGCCAAAGCTGAATACGGAGACCCGTGTGGCATAAATGAAGGCCTCGGCTATACCTATAACCCACAAACCAGGGTATGTACTCCTTACTGGATGGATTTCAGTGATGATGACGGATTCGACAGCATTGTGCAGCTGGGTGTGCAATCTGTGGAGATGAGATACATAAGCGGTATCGATGTGGTTTATTGGCTCGAGGTTCTTTGTGTTAATAAGAAGTTTTCAGTTTTGTATTACTCGGCTCCTATCGGCATGTATCCCAATACGAACCTTTATGGCAACGGCACCGGACAAGTCAAATTCGACAATGGCAAACCAAGAAATATCAAGTATGCACGGACAAAGTCATTTGATGGGATTAGTATCACAGACGGCAAAGCTTTTGTGAGGTCGTTAATGAATGCTCGTAATTCTGTTTCTATAAAGGTTTATGGTATTGATGGACCTGCTGTAGCCACGTTCCCTAAAGGCGACTTTGCTTCCTACCTCTACCTATTCCGCAGTGCGGGATGTTCAGTATCTAAGTAGGGTAGGGTGTCGCCGCTTGCTTATAGGGTGGAAAAAATCAAAGACAAAATCATCCCTAGTTTTGGCAAGCACATATCTATTGATGAAGGGTGGTATCAAATAGTTGTGGATTGCGATGATGAATTAAGCACTCTTGACCCCGACTACAAAGTCATACAGATAAAACAGAAATTCGGCGTTTTGAGATATTACTTCCAACCTTCTAAACCTGCCGATAAAGACTTGACCAATACCATGCACGCAGTAGTCCGTAAGTATTTCTTGGAGTCCACTAAGACCTGTGAAGCCACAGGTAAGCCAGGAGTTCTGATGCGTTCTCCGCGAGGCTACTTGCGTACCTTGAACCCTAGATATGCAAGAAAGACAAAACACTATAAGGACTACTCCCCGGTTATCCCAGAGCTGACAAAAGATGATTGGTGGTGGGGAATCAAATGAGTATCAAAGGCACGTTCGGGCAAGTTGTTCTTTCTGGTCAAACTCATGATGTTGTTTTTATCCGATGGCAGAAAAGCAATCCAGAAGATGATTGGTATGTAAATTCAAGTACCGATGAGCAGCCATTGGTTCGATGTAAATTACTGAAGCTTTTGTCTCGTTGTCCCACTGATAGCAACCCAAACATCTATCAAGATGCTTGGTCGTATCAGGTGCTCAGCGAAAAAGAGTTCCAGAAGATGGCCCAAGGAAGAATCCCGATAGACACAGACACCCCTCAACTAGGATTGTTCTAAGTAAGAAAAGCCCAGTGGCAAGTAGCTCAGTTGGCAGAGCAACGGACTGTTAATCCGTTTGTCGTAGGTTCGAGCCCTACCTTGCCAGCTCGTGATGTAAAGTTCAGATATGCCGGAATTAAACGCGAACACCCCACAAGTAGAGTGTTTCGTACGAGGTAACTATCTAAGAAACCAAAAAGACTCGCATTCTGAATATTTTCCTTGTGTGATTTTTGGGGTGGCATCAATCCAAGGCCGCTCACCACTGTTTCATTTCCTGATGGAAGACGGTGGGGTCTGGTGGAGAATGCCAATATCTGCTTTTTGTTCCGAGCCGGGCGTTCCAGAAGTAGACATACATGATTTGGTTCTGTGGAATTCTTTTAGTCCGTATGTAACAGTGACTGAATTTCAAGCTATGCGCAACATGCGGATGACCTATGTGTCTAGAAGCGGGCAGTTTGTCAATGGCAAATACTTATTCACTCTTGATTGGCACGCCCCAGAAGACAACGTTTTGAACGCAGGCTTCAGCGTCAACCCCGGCCAGCACAAGTGTGGGCACGTCATAATTAGAGACGATGGCAATTTTGCTATCCAGCCGAATAACAGGGTGAGGTTATTCGACCCTTCTTTTTCCACTAAGACCGGGACACTGATTGATAGATTGATTAATACTCGTCAGTGGGATGTTGAAGACGCTGCTAAGTGGAAGACATCCGATGACGATAGATATTTCTACGATATAGAATAAACCCTATTGTTGACTTGTTTAGTCGGGATTAGCTGTGATTGCCTCTGTCTAGAAGTCTTTGAGCCCTAAGTATCAAGCTTCTCTCTCGGGCACTCTTGCCTCCCCAAATACCAAAGCGTTCATTGTTGTCTAGTGCGTGCTGAAGACAATCTTTCCTAACTACGCAATCTTTACAAATCTGTTTTGCTAATCGAAGCTTGTCGACATCTCCAGGAGCGGGGTAGAAGATGTTCGTGTCTTCGCCGCGGCATGATGATTTGTGAATCCACTTGGGTCTGTCAATACGAATACCATTGATACCTCCCGATATATTCCATTCAGGTTCATCTAGATATTCCATAAGTCGTGGCATATTAACACAATTAATTTGACGACTATTTTAAATTTATATTTATGTACGCACGGGGTGCTGTTGATGTGGTAAATTGCAATGAGATGTGGAAGCAATTCCTAAATCGAAAAATACACAAACAAGGCATTGGGTCGTATAGGAGTCTTAGACAGTGACGAATTTTTCAAAAATCGCTTTGGCACCAGCCGATACGACCAATGACATGTTGTCATCTTTAGTTGCTGAGCAAAACCAGGGCTGGACCGGCGTGAGCCAACCTTTGAATGAACAGCAAAAGACCCTGCACGCTCTTGTTAACTGCATCTACGACGCAATGTGGGAGGAGGGGAAAGATGAATAATGAAATGCACCGGAATTGTTATTGCTTTGCTGAAAAAGTAAAGCCGGTCACTGTTTGCGATAGGGAATCAGATGACGACTGACGAAAACGAACAGTGGATTGATGAGACCGTAGAACAAATGGAAATGGCTCTTGACTTCAAAAAGATTCTCAAGGTCACGGATACGGAGAACTCGGAATTGGTTTTTGATTCTGTTGTTATTCCTGCATTTGTCTTGGAAGATGCAATCGAAAAACTAAATCGATACAGAGTCATCACCCACAATCTTCATTTCACTTCTTACTGGTTGTGGAACTATGTATTAAAAAAGAATCGCTTCCTGAGGAATTCTCCGGGGAGTCTCTCCCCCTACGTAGCAGGACAAGACGAGGCAATTCAATCCATGGCGTCGATTGTTGAACCAGCAGATGTTGCAAATATGGACTACCAAAAAGCCTATAAGGAAATTGTGTTTCAATTTGCCCGCTTGCAGACCGGCGACCCAACTGGTTATTCAAAATATCTAGATAATGAATACTCGCTTTTTGAGCAATTAGAAGAGGAAGAAAATGGCTGAAAAGGTTGCATACATGCCTGTGGCAAATGAACCAAGACAGTTGACCGATGAGGTCAAATCAAGACTTGGTAGAAGGCGCGAGGCTCTTAATGCTCTACGTAAACAAACCAAGCTTGCAGAAAATAGATTGCGCTTTGACATCTTCAATACCTGGAGAACTGGTGATGGCACAATGCAAGCGATTGCGGATGCGTCTGGTTATTCATTGTTTTGGGTTGCGACACTCATTGAAAGAATTAGGAACAACGACAAATTATTGGAAATGGCAATTGACGATTTCTTAAAGGAAAATCCAGATGCAAAACTCTGAAAATAATCAACTTCAAGCCGAAGAAACAAAACCAAGACTGAGGGATATCATCACCTGGCCACGCAGGGCGACAGAAGAAAAATACCCATGGGGCGAGTGGTTGGATGGCTCGGTGTGGCGATTGAAGCAGTATGAGGACTTTCATGTTTCCGTAGAGTCGATGAGGTCGGCTATCTATATGGCTGCATACAGGAAGGGTGTAAAGGTAAAAACTCATATCCCTAAAGCCCATGACGGAATTTACGTTCAAAAAATTAAATGACCTCCGATAATAAATTCCCCATTGGTGCTCGCCAACCAAGAAAAGTCAACGGTGAGTCCGTGTCCCTGTGCGAAACACTTGGACCCTCAATCGTGGACTTGATGCGTGGCGGCATGACATATGCCCGCGCGGCAGAGGCAGTTGGTATAACCAGGATGACTGTATCTAGGTGGATTAACAGAGGGCTGACTGAACAAAAAGCAATACAAGATGGTCAAGACCCATCACCAGAAGAAGAGCCGTATTTAAAATTTGCACAAGAGATAAGTCGTGCGGAAAGCGAAGCACAAGCCGGCCTTGTTCTTTCTTGGTTCAAAGAGGCAAGAGGTGGTGACTGGAAAGCAGCCGAAAGATTCCTTGCTAAGCGCTGGCCTCAAGAATGGGGAGACAACAACACCGTCAAGCTTGAATTAAGCAATACCAATGACGGCATGCAGATTGAAAAAGCGGCGACGCTGGAAGAAGACGAGACAAGGAAGAGAGCAATCCTTCAGGCGCTTGTTGATTCCGGGGATTTACCATCCAATGTTTTGAATGCTTGGGATGAAGATGAAATTATCGAAGCAGCAGTCGTGGAAGAAGTAGATGAGCAAGACAACGCGTGAACAATTAGCTTCGCTAACAAATTACAAAGTCCCATGCGGCTTTCAATTGCCCCACAACATGCACCCGAAGCAGGCGGCATTTTTGACATGGTCAACAACGCGCGAAGCTTTGTATGGCGGCGCGGCTGGTGGAGGTAAAAGCGATGCTCTGCTGATGGCGGCGCTTCAATACATTTGTGTTCCCGGGTATTCAGCTTTGCTTTTGCGTCAAACATACCCACAACTCTCAGGTCCTGACGGGTTCATTGATAGATGTAATGCGTGGCTCGCTAACACCGACGCTCAATATGTCGGCACCAATAAGCGGTGGACATTCCCGTCTGGCGCGACACTTTCTTTTGACCACTGTGAAAGAGACGAGGACAGATACAAATTCCAATCGTTCGCTTATCACTTTGTTGGGGTAGATGAATTAACACAATGGAAAACCGACAGAGTTTTTAGATATGTAGGTTTCTCCCGAGTTAGAAAACCAGCCCCATCTGACAATTTACTGAGATGCCCAAGATGCGGTATGTCCTCGGCGGATATCCCTCTTCGAGTGAGGGCTGCCACCAACCCTGGAGGTCCAGGGAACAACTGGGTCTATGAAAGATTTTTGCTTAACAGAAGCGAAGATAGAAAATTCATGCCAGCAAAAATTTCAGACAACCCATCGCTCGATGCAGATACCTATATCAAGAGTCTTGACGAGCTTGACGCAATTGAAAAAGCTCGCCTACTTGACGGCAACTGGGAAATCAGAGAAGAAGGCGGCATGTTTAAGCGGGACTGGTTTGCAATAACCGGAGTAATCCCGGAAGGCATAGAAAAAGTCCGTTATTGGGACTTGGCGGCCACTGCAAAAAAGCATGGCACCGACCCAGACTGGACAGTCGGCGCATTGGTAGGAACCAAAGATGGAAGATATTTCATTTTAGATATCAGAAGAATGCGCGGGACTCCGTACGAAGTTGAGAAACTAATATCTCAAACAGCCCAGGAAGATGGCTTGTCGGTCAAGATAATTATGGAACAAGAACCAGGCTCCTCTGGAGTTAACGTAATTGACCATTACGCCAGAACCGTTGTCCCTGGTTTTAATTTCAAAGGGGTAAAGTCCAACACTGCCAAGAAGGACAGGGCGGGTGTTTTCTCTGCAGCTTCAGAGGCTGGCAACGTAATGCTGTCTAGGGGTAATTGGAATTCTGCTTTATTGGATGAATGTGAAGTCTTTCCTTATGGTGCCCATGACGACCAAGTTGATGCAATCTCCGGAGCAATTCAAGCACTTGTTTCCCGTAAAGGGAAGAACGTAAGAATCATCGTATGAAAACATTTTCCCATAAAGGAAATTGTGAAGGCAGAAAAGAAAATTGTAAATACGAAAAATGTGGGAGCTTTGGAAACCTTTATTTAGTTGAAGGTCAGCGTGATTCGCGCGCAAGATTAAGAAAATGTCTTGACAAACCTTCAGTTACTCAACAAAAGAAAGTTAAGTCGACTCCACTCAAGTTTAAAAGCGCTAAAACTAAAGAAAAAGATAAAGAGCGTGAAAAAGTAAGGCGTATAGTAATGAAACGCGACATGGGGTTGTGTCAAGCGAAATTCCTGCTAGGGTCTATACCGTGTTCAAGCATATTGGACATTGATGAAATTATCCCTCGGGGTCGAGGAGGCAATTACTTAGACCCTAATAACTGTCAGGTGCTATGCAGAGCGCATCACCGATGGAAACATGACCATCCCGCCGAGGCCGAAAAACTAGGTCTTACTAAGTCTTTACCTCCAGGCGGCTAACGATAGGAGAGAGTTTGTTTACCAAGGAATTAGCAGTAGCTATAGGTTTATGGTTCACAGCAGCAATTGGAATCGGCGGAAATTCACTAGCTGAATCCAGGGAAGACAGGCAAACACCCCGACCAGCCAGCTCCTACACCCTTAAGGTAATCGAGTCTCCGAGCAAGGCCAAAGAGGACAAGAATTCACTTCTGACGGCATCCTTTCTATTCAACGAACGAAGCGAACGAGTGAGTCAGCTTCAGACCATTCTGGGAGTCCTTGCGGACGGTCATTATGGCCCAGCAACTAGGGCAGCTCACCTGAGCGCCTTGGAGCGAGCAGGGCTAGAAACAGCCTTTCTCCCAGCCCTGCCAAACCCAATCAAGGACGGCAATAAGCGCCGTTACAACATTTCCGAAGACCCAACACACCGCTGTCCTCAATTTGAACCACTTTTCGCTCAGTATGGTCTTGAACCTGTAGAGGTCTTTTCTTATATTGCCTACCGTGAGTCTCGATGTAACCCAGCAGCAGTCAATGCAAAATTTGACTCAAAAGGCAATGTTATTTGGACCCTGAATAAAGATGGCTCGATTGACCGTGGACTTATACAAATAAATTCTTGTTGGAAGACGGTCACCAAGAATGTTTGTGGGACGGGTCTTGAAGGCCTGTTTGATGTCCACTGCAACTTAAAGGTTGCTAAGTACATCATGGACAACTCAGCAAGCGGTCTAGGGAACTGGAACGTCTGGGATAAATAAGCTTTAGTTTTTAGCTTAAGACAATTTTTTTTACTCCTATGGGATAATTGCCATAGGAGAAAACCCATGTCTGAAAAAACAGAAAAAAACAATTGGCGCGATATAGCGGAAACGCTATATGCCTCTATTGTTCTTGGCGCAACCGGAGAAGGTCGCGAAGCTTTTGAATGGGCTCTTTTCAATGAGGGTATGAGTCGTGCAGAGGTTCAGGCTTACTTGGACAAGATTGAAGGAATTGAGTTAGAGGGAGCTGGTGCTAAATGATTTATTTTGCCAGAAGCAAATTTTTTTATTTTTTAATGATTATTTGGTTAGCAATTTTGATTTTCCTACTAACGTCCTGTGGTTACGACGGTAGCTATAGGTATTCATGTCAAGACCCAGAAAATTGGGGAGCTAAAGAATGTGAGCCGCCAATATGCGAAGTAGATGGAAGCTGCACAAAAACCTTGCTTGGTTGGGACCCAACAGAAACAACCGTAGAAGTCACAATAGAAACAATTCTAACAGAGGAGACAGTGGCGCCATGAAACAACGAATGACACCAGCAGAACTTGACGCCCGACTTAAATTTGTTATTGGTTGCGTATTGGGTTTTGTGCTGGCAATCACAACAATTGGCGTTCTTTGGGCGCTCGTATTTGTAGCTCAACCAATTGGCGCTCAAGCAGAAAACGACAAAATGTTTTTTGGAGTTCTCTCAAGCGTTGCTACCTTTATTACCGGCACGCTGGCTGGCCTAATGATTTCGACTGGTCGAAACCCCGAAGACAAAGATGGCGATGGTATACCGGATAGCCAGCAATGAAAGTTTGGATTGACCAAGATTTATGCACTGGAGATGGTCTGTGCGCAGAGGTAGCCCCGGATGTTTTCATCATGCTCGAGGATGGTCTGGCTTACGTCCAAGAGAATGGGAAAGTATTTTCAAAACTGAGGGGCAACCCAGAGGGCGCGGCTGGTCTGGCTTCATTTCCAGACAGTCTGACTGACGCGGTCGTTGAAGCTGCTGAGGACTGCCCAGGCGAATGTATTTTTATTGAGGTCGACTAAAGTATTTAGTTATCTCTAGCCCATCGTTCTTGCTGGGCTACGCGAAGCTCGCCTCGCATGGCATCAAGAGCGCTCTCTAATTCAACAACCCTGTTTCGCAGACAGCGCAAAACCTCATGGATGTCATCTTCGCTATCGTGTCGTTGTTCCTTGAGCATTGCTCAAGTATAACATTATTTAATTGGACAAGCCCCAGTAGCGCAATCATCCATAAGGATTTCACCCTCAAAAGATTTTTGAATCAACGGGATGGACTGGTCAATTTTTGAAGCCATCTTTTCGTATTCTTCCTTGGTTATTTCCTCGTATGGGGGCAAGACGAAGTTGTGCTCCGCGTGCAACAAGAAAGAAACTGACTTGACGCTCTTGTCATAATTCTTCGACAGCCATTCCTTGATTGAGTCAAGCTCTTCCTTGCGGTAGTACACGGTCACCGATACGGCATTATCTGCCCAGACAGTTTGCATCTTCTTGACCCATTCAAGTTGCTGTACGGCGGTCATGTCCTTGGCGAGAGTCGAACCTTCTGGCGATTTACATGGGAAGTCGACCACTAATCTCGTGTGGTCTTCTCGTCCGTCAAGACCAATATCCCACTGAGTTTTATAGCCACGCTTCCTACACGCTTCAACTAGCGGGTCTGAAGAACCAAACCGAACACGTCGCACATAGTAAGGGGCAAAAGCTGGGTGTACCCCAGGGGTGACTCCAGGCAGTAGTGAAAGAGTCCCTGATGGTTGAACAGTTGTAAGTCTTACTGACTTCGGCCAGTTTTTAGCTTTTGAATATTCAGTATCAAGATTTTCTAGGTACTTATAGGCATCATCGAGCCACTCAATTTGTTCTGGCGAGCTCTGCAGGATTCCAGTTATGGATTGACCGATTCTGGAATTTTTGCTGACTATGTCTGTTGTCTTTTGGTATGAATAATTCATGCGAGTGATTTGCTTTTGAGTCTTATAAAGCAAGTATGAGATTTCCTTCATTTGCTCCAGTGACTCCACGTTCGGCAAAAAGATTGTTGACAAATTGCAGGACTCACCATCGGCCAAAGCAATTTCAGCGCATGGGTTAAAGCCCTCAATCGAGTTATCAACTTTGGTTTCGCCGAGGCGTCCCACTTTCCTAGCGAGTCTGCGGTTCAATAGACCGTATGGTTCGCCAGAGCCGTCATAACCTCTCCAAAGCTCTTGTTGGATTTCTTCAAACGAGTCAGCGTAAATACTGTTATTTGAATTGGCTCGCCATGCAGGGACATTACCTGAAGACCAGTTCTTTGCTCGCAAGAAGAGAACGTCATCTGGGTCGCCCATTGCAATTTGAGCACTTCTTCGCGAAGAACCAGAAACAACAATTCGTCCTATGATGTTGCAAATATCCAATACATCCACCGAGCGAAGTTTTTTGCCGACCCGATTATCCATAACTTCGCAAATGTCTTTGATGCCATCAATTAACGCTCCCGGTCCGGATGCTGTACCACCAAAAGTTTTCAAAGCTGCACCATACTCACGGACTAAAACAGTTGAGTAACTAAATGATTTGCCGGTATAAAAGTAAGACTTAAGTACTGCGTGAAGTAGTCTGTTCCAGCCCTGTCGGGAGTCGGCAACAATTAAATCGGCATCATTGGTTTTTTCATGAGTAACAACTACGCCACTTCGAACCTTGGGCAAGTCATGGATTTTAGAGCGCTCAACCGAAAACCCAACTCCACCACCAAGCATTAAGTATTCAAAAAGCAGTTCAAAGTCTTCAATTTTTTCAATGTTGGTGAAGTAGCAGTTGTTGAGAGATGACGCTCCAAACTTCTTGACAAGCGGTGTCCCGAGTTGCCACATTGCCCTACCCGAGAACGAGCATCGAAGGTTAAAGCAGTGGTCAAAAAGTTTTTCAACTTCTTCTTTTGTGTACTCAACACCTATTTCGTGCGCGCCATTGATTACTCGCTGGAGGGTTTCGACCCAAGTTTCATTTTCGTTGTTTTCTTTTTTACGGCTGTAGGTGCGCAAGAACACAATTTCGCCCAGGCCATTAAAACCCCAAGGGGCCTTCTTGTTTGCGTAAGAATCGACGAAGGATTGGTCTAATAGTGTCATATTCAGCCTTTCTGGCGTTTTGTTGGTTTTAAAAGTTTCTCAAATTTAGTTCGAGTCACTTGTCTAGTTGACGTAATCGAATGTTGGTTTTTGGGGCTGAGACCCTATAATTGATTATCCCCATAAGGAGAACTCAATGAATACAAAACCTATTAAGTTTATTTTTTTGGTTTTTGCCCTCGCCCTGCCTTCTGTAGGTGAAAAAACTTTAGCATACGACCTGGGACAAAGTTCAAATTTTTCAGCAAAGTTATCCACAGATTTGTCAGAGGTTAAGACTTACATCGTCACTCTTGAAGATGACGTGCTTGTCCAAGAGTTTGTTTTAGATTTACAAAAAACCGGCATGAACGTTTTACGAGTATTCAATTTGGCCACCAATGGATTTGTGGCAGAGCTCACAGCTTCGGATGTTGAAAAATTGCAAGAAGACGAGCAGGTCAAATATGTAGAAGAAGACGAAGAAGTATTTTTGGCTGGCGAACAATCTCTTCTTGATAGTTCTGGAGCTTTCACATTGTGGAATCTTGACAGAATAGACCAACGCAGTTTGACCCGAGATGGGATTTATTCCTACGACACAACGGGTAATGGTGTTACTGCATACGTGGTTGACACTGGAATAAATTCAGGGCACGAAGAATACTCGGGCAGAATCAATGATGGCTACAACATTGTTGCTGATACATACGGGACCGAAGACTGCAATGGGCACGGAAGTCATGTGTCTGCAACTTTGGGTGGGACAAAATATGGAGTAGCCAAAGATGTGACGATTACTCCAGTAAGAGTCCTGAATTGCAGAGGGTCTGGAAGTGTCTCGGGTGTTATCAGTGGAATCAACTGGGTGATAGCAAATCATTCTTCGGGGACACCAGCCGTAATGAATTTGAGTTTGGTCGTTACATCCTCAACAAGTCTTAACGATGCGGTTAGAAGCGCAATAGAAGATGGCATAACAGTTGTTGTTGCTGCTGGTAATGCAAACGCTAACGCTTGTAATTACTCTCCAGCCTCCGAGCCGCTTGTGCTTACGGTTGGCTCAATAACCAGCGCAAATGAAAAGTCTGGATTTTCTAATTTTGGTTCATGCCTAGATATTTTTGCTCCTGGCTCATCAATTGAATCAGCGTGGGTCGGAGCAAGTAATGCAGTTAGAAGTTCTAGTGGGACTTCAATGGCGTCGCCACATGTTGCTGGTGTTGCTGCTTTATTACTAGAAACAAATCCTTCGGCAAGCCATTCTGTTATTGCTCAGTCAATACTTGACATGGCGACATCTGGAGTTATAAATGCGGTAGAAACAGGTTCGCCAAACATACAGCTTTTTAATGGTTCGTCTGGTCCAGCATCGTCAACTACAACGACTACCACGACCACTACGACTACTACTTCTACTTCTACTTCTACTACATCCACCACCACAACAATCCCGCTAACACAAAATTCTGAAACGACAACCACCACCACTGTTGCACCAACGACAACCATCGCTCCAACAACTACGACTACGGTCCCAGAAGTCACCACAACGACAGTTGCCCCAACGACAACTATTGCCCCAACGACGACTTCTACAACAACCACTTTGGCCCCAACGACGACCAGTACGACGAGTACAACTACAACTACTGTTCCGGCGACCACAACCACGATTCCTGCGACAACGACTACAACCACAAGCACTACAACCATCCCTACTACGACCACAACCACCAGTACTACGACAATCCCAAAACCAATTGGTGGCGGAACTAGCACCGGCGGCGGTGGCGGTGGTGGTGGCGGTGGCGGCGGCGGAGGTGGCGGGAGTAGTGAGCCAACAACTACTACAACGACCACAACAGTTGCTATGCCCACCACAACCACAACTATCCAACCGCTGATTACAGTTGCGCCCTCGGTTCCAATACTTTCTACACCCCTGGGCGTTTCTTCCTCACCAGTTAAACCGACCAAACCATTGCGGTCTTGCAAGAAGATTGGTTTGCGTAAAAGAACAAATAAAGTCAATTTCGTCTGTAAGAGAATTAAAGGCAAATTAGTTTGGTACAAATATGTTCCAATAAAGCCGATGAAGAGGTAGCTATTGGTTTACGAGAATAGATTTGACATCCCATCGAATTCGTTTAATTTCAAAAACGATTTGAAATACGGAGAAGATGGCGAGCAATTTATAAAGTCATTTTACGAACAGGTAATTCAGGGTTCCGCCGAGGTCAAGACCGATAGATACAGGAACGGAAGAATGGTTGTTGAAACCCAGCAAAATCCTCAAAGAGCAAGGAATTTAGATGGTTCTGTAAAGTGGAAAAATAGCGGGATTAATGTAACCACAGCTGACTGGTGGCTATACGTCTATTCGCTAAACGAATCATTCGTAATAGTGTCAGTCAAAAGACTTAAATCTTATTTAAGAAAAAACAAAGATAGATTTACTGAAAGCGCAAAAGTTGTTTTCGCCGAGAATAGCGATAACCCCGCTAAAGGATTTTTGCTTGAGCCCAGTGAGGTCATGGACATGATTTACAACAAAGATTATGATTCATAAATCAACGCAACTCATATAGGTCTGATAAGATAAAGCAAAGGAGATTACATGTCAAAAATTTCAGGATTTAGCATTGGCAACCCAGACGAATCGTTCGTCATTTACGCAGGAGCTCTTGGTGGGAATGATGTACCGGTTATGTTCGCTCAAGAGTCAGCAAACCCGCAACGCGAACAGTTGGACCACTACGAAAAGGTCATAAATTCTTTTCTTACGGAAATCACCAACCCGCTTAATAAATTAAAAATGCTTTCAGAAATGCTTTCAGTTGACCCAGAAACAGAATCTATTGTCTTAGATAAAACTTTTGTTGATGATTACAACGAATCGGTTGAAAGCATTGAAAATGTATTAAATAAATTAAAGGAATCAAAATAATGGCTCAGCCCAGGAAAGTGGATAAGACAGGTAAAGCAAACGGGGACGAAAGAATAACTGTACGCTTTACAAAAAAACAAGTCGCTCAAATTAAACAAATAGCAAAAAAGAATCGCGTGAGCGTTGGCGAATTCATAAGAAGTCAAGTAATTAACGTTAAATAGAATGGCCCAGCGCAAGCCAACAACCATAGACAAAGCTGAAATAAAATTAGTTGGCGGTAGTTACAATAAAAAAACTTTAACGATGAAATATCCAACGCCAAGGTTTATTGTTCTTGGTTTTGGCTTAGAGTTGTACGAAAGAGATGCTCCACCAGAGGTTGTTGAATGTTCTTATAAATTGCAAACCGACTGGTCGGAATACAACAAACTAAATCAACAGGCTTAATTACAAAAACAAAGAAAGAACAAAATGACCAATCCGAAGATTAAGACTTATCAAGTCAACAACCATCGTTATTATGAGCACCCAAATTTAAAAAACGTAACAGCGCCATCGGTGACTTCAGTTTTAGACATGCTCCCATCGCCATTCTTGAGGGCATGGAATAGCAAGATGACAGCACAAGCCGCTATGGCCAATCTGGATTACATTAATGAATTAGCGGCATCAGGCAATTCCAACAAAGCAATTGAATGGCTAAAAAATGCTGCATCAAGAGAGTTGGATAAAGCGGCAGATATCGGCACACGAGTCCACGAAGCTTTTGAAAACAGAATCATTGACCCGACTCGTCCTTTCGATGCAGACCTCGCTCCTTTTATTGAAAGATTTGACATTTTCTGTAATCGCTTTGAACCCGAATGGTTGCATGTCGAAAAGTCAGTCTTTTCATTAACTCATTTGTATGCTGGTTCATTTGATGCAATCGCGCGAATCAATAAGAAAACAATGATTTTGGATTTCAAAACCACCCGCTCAGGTATCAGCCCCAAAGTTGCTTTACAGCTAGCGGCATACGCAAGGGCTGATGTAATGTTTGATGGCGATAAGGAAATTGCTATTCCACATATTGATGGCGCCGCCGCTCTTTGGATTAGGCCAGATAATTGGTCCTTCCAACCACTAAGAATTGACGATGATATTTTTGAAATGTTTCTTTCTCTTCGTCGAGTTTTTGAATGGGAGGCCAGGCACTCTAAAACAGCTATGCTTGCTCCCATGACATACAAAGGTGCATTATGAAAAATAAGGTCCAGCCAAAAGATTGGGAGACAGCGGCTGAGATAGTTACGCGTTCAATCAATGACATGACCGGCTCACACGAGTTCGCATCAATGATGGATAGCAGTGCCTGCCAAAAAGTAATTTTTGAAGAGTTTGAAGACATTGTTGAGTCGGTGTTTTCTTCAGATTCCCAAGCAGATAATGAAATTTTACAAGAACAATTTTTTGATATTGCAATCGCTGCTCTTTGTGGCTATGCCTATCAAAAAGATATTTCGCCAAAGAAAGCAAGCAAGATTGTAAGAGAAGTGGTAATCGGTAAGCAAAAGATGTATGGTCACGGGAATATTAAGCGTTTTGGTATCCCCGGTATCACAATTCGCCTAAATGATAAGTTGGAGCGCTTAAAGAATCTCCAGCGACATGGTGGGCCAGTGCTGTTTGAGCCAATTGATGACACATGGTTGGATATTTGCGGTTACGCAATTATTGCTATAATGTGGATTGAAGATTGGTTCTTACTTGAAATGAGAAACAATAAACAGGAAACATCAACGAATACAGGAGAATAAAATGAGTTCACAGGTAACGATAATTGGGAATTTAACAAAAGACCCAGAAACGAAGACAATGAAATCAGGAGCAACTCTTACCAATATGAGTGTTGCGGTAAACAGAAGCTGGAAGAACAAAGAAGATGCTTGGGAAGAACAAACATCCTTTTTTGATGTAACAGCATGGAGCGAGCTTGCAGAAAATATTGCAGCAAGCCTCAAGAAAGGCTCAAAGGTCATTGTTACTGGCCGCTTAGAGCAACAGACTTGGGAAAAAGATGGTCAGAAGCATTCAAAAGTTGTTTTGATTGCTGAAGATTGCGGTCCATCACTCAGGAAAGCTCAAGTATCTGGGATTACTAAGGTCCTAGGTGCAACACCAGCTGGAAAGTCTGGACAAACACGCCAGACGGCACTTGCCAGTGTTGGTGCTTTCGAAGAAGAACCGTTCTAATCTAATTTTTCTATAGCAACGGGAAAGACCTTATCTTAGGGTAAGGCTTTCCTGTTGCTATAGTTTTACAACTATGAAATTTTTGTCGTCTGATTACGTCAAGGGCTCTAAATGATTTTAGCTTATGGAATAATTACACTTTTGGCGGCAGTAGGCATTTTTTTTGCGGGCAAAACCTTATCTTTGAGCCTTAGAGAGCGGATTGCATTTGCTTCTTTTATTTCTGGCTGCTATTCAATGTGTGTCGGTGCTTTTTTAATTTCTCCGGAAGTTGGATTTTTTGTACTTAGCGCCGCTTTAATAGGTTCGGGTTTGCTCCTCGGCTTTACTAACGGGAATTAAACATGCCATTCCTTAGGTCTTTTACCACCCACACCCAAAATGGCTTTTCCAACGTGTCGGAAAAGAAAAACTACTACCAGCCTTCTGGGTACAGCAGACCCAATACTCCATACAAAGATGGCTGGGATGTTGAGCGAGGCATTAGTCAAGCTCTTGACAGGGTTGTTTGGGTTTACAAAGCCGTTTACGCAATAGCGTCAAACTCTGCAAGTCTGCCAGTCGGAATGCGTGTTGGCGATTGGAGAACTGGAGAATTCAAGTGGGACAATCCAATTCTTGAAGTTCTGAATCGTAAGGCAAATGAAAATCAAGATGCCTTTACTTTTAGATTTATGCTTTCTTCTCAGATACTGCTTTCGCGCAAAGGCGCGTATGTAGAGATTTTGAGAAACAGACTTGGAGATACAACTGGTCTTTATCTACATCAGCCGCAATATGTCTTTCCAATTCCGGACATGAAGACTTTTGTTTCGGGCTATTCAATTGAATACCCAAATCAACCAAAGAAAGTTATTGACCCACAAAGTATGATTTGGATTAGGGTCCCACATCCAATTGACCCATACAAAGGCCAGACCCCACTTGAATCGGCTGGTTTAGCAATTGAGTACGACTACTACGCAAGAGTTTTTAACCGTAACTTCATTATTAACGATGCGCGACCAGGTGGTTTGCTTGTTATCAAAGGCGAGTTAGAGGACGAGCAATCAGAAGAAATAGCTCGCCGCTTTAAGGGCTCAACTGGTTCAAACATTGGCGGTGCAGGACGAATGACTGTTATTTCGGCCGAAGATGCTGATTTTATTGATACAGCCACAAATCAAAGGGATTCTCAATATTCGGAAGCTAGAAAAGATAATAAAGAAGAAATCCTTTTAGCTTTTGGTGTACCAGAATCGGTTTTGGGCAATGCTGCAAACAGGACATTTGCCAATGCTGATGTTGAGCTTGAGGTTTTTTGGCGAGAAACTATGCGGCCGCACCTGACGCTCCTAGAAAGAGCGTTTGATGTTTTAGATACAGACCCAAGCACATACTTCGCCTTCGACTTGTCCTCTGTGGCGATTCTTAGTCGCGACGACAGAGAGCGCTCAAAGTTCCACTTAGAGGAACTCAAGCAGGGTGCTATCAGTATTGATGAATATAGAAACCTGACAGGTCGTGAGGCCGTTGGTATTGACGAGCTGCTAATCCCAACAAATCTTTCACCAGTGATGATGTCGGGTGACGGTGCAGGATTGCTGAACCCAAATCAAAGACCGGGCCAGAGGCCAAATGGACAAGAGGACCCAACTGTACCGAGCGCCCCAAATGGCGTTAACACTCCGACTCAAGGGCGAGTTTCGACAGACAGCAACGACCCAAGCCCGCGTGCCGTTTATTCCCCAGCCCTAACTCCGCTTTCACACGAAATCGAAAGTGTAAAGGTTGAGGATTCTGGAATCAATAGGCGAGCGAGACAATTGGAGCGTTTAGAAGCAAGTGTTACTTTGCAGATTGGTTCATTTTTTAAACGCCAACAAAGGGTGACTCACGAAAAGAGCTCGTCTAAGAAAATGAAAGAGAAGTGGGAATCGGGCGAAGCGGTATCAGTAGATGATGTTTTGGATATCAAAATTTGGGATGCGCAATTGAAGGCGGATGCAAAAACATGGATTTCTGCAACATTCCTTGATGGCGCAATTGAAATTGCCGGGCAATCAATTGACAAGCTCGATTTAGGCGAAAAACAAATTACGGATTTGATTGAAAATCGTGCAAATCATATTTTGGTTGTAAATCAAACAACAGCCAAAAACATTCAAAAGATTATTGATGACCACAAAGGCAAGCCCCATCAATCGTTTGTGAATTCAATCGATGAATGGATGTCGGCTTCATTTACTAAAAGAATGAAATTAATAGTCAAGACAGAAGTCGGCGGGGCTTTTAACGCTGGTTTGCTTTGGGCAGCCAAGCAGTTGGGCTTTACCAAAAAAACATGGGTACATTTAGACGAGGAACACGGCAGGGAGGAGCATCAAGTTGTTGCTAACTCAACCGTTGGTATTGACGAAGTTTTTGATGTAAACGGTAAAAGCGTTAGCTTCCCTGGAGATTTTGAAAACGACAGCACATCGGTAATTAACTGCCGATGCACTCTTTCGTTTATCTAATCTATACTTTTTTGTCTAGTCGAACTAGACGTTCACACATCTGCCTATATTTGTGGTATTTTCTAGCGCGAGGTAGCCGTGGAACATAAAAACGTATCAGTTTCGGAAATTAGAAATGTTGACAGTGTTGACGGGGTTGTTGAAGCAATCGTTTCCGTGACCAATATTGTTGACTCAGTTAATGACATCATTGAGCCGGGCGCATATAAAAATACGTTACGGAAGAGAAACCCAAAAGGCGTTTGGTCGCACGATACAAATATCCCTGTTGCTAAGACTCTTAAGGTCGAAGAATTGATGCCAAATGACCCAAGGCTCCCCGAAGATTTGCGTCAAAAAAATGCAGGTGCCCTTTTGGTAAAAATGCAATTCAATCTAAATACAAGTCGCGGTAGGGACGCTTTCAATGACGTTCAATTCTTTGCTGAAGAGCAAGAATGGTCAATCGGGTATTCTGTTCCAGAGGGCAAATCAAGAGTTGATGAAAAAAGCGGAATTCGCTACATCAAAACACTAGAACTTTACGAGTACTCTCCTGTTCTTTTTGGTGCTGCACCAAACACAAGAACTCTTAGCGTGAAAGATGACGCTGAAGAAATTGAAAATAATGAAGAAACAATAGTTTCAGAGGGCAAGGTTGGGCGTTACTCAGATATTAATTTCAAAATACCATCAGGTGTCAAGAAGCAAGCACAAATTGGACTTGACTGGTCTAAAGAATTTAATCGCGGCGGTACATCAGTAGGGAAGAACACAGCCAATTATTTAATTAATAACGCAACTGTTTCCCCGGAAAAAGCACGTCATATCGCACGTTATTTCCCGCGCCACGAAGTAGACCTTCGCACACCGGCAAATAGTAGACCTGGAGCTGATGGCTATCCAGGAGCTGGGCTTATAGCTTGGAAACTATGGGGTGGAGATGAAGGACGACGCTGGTCCCAGAAGCTTGTTGATGCGATGAACAGCAGAGATGAAAGCAAGGCAGAACCAGATGAGTTAGAGGTTGGGGATTTTGTTTCTTGGAATTCTTCGGGAGGCAGAGCGACCGGCAAAATCGAACGCATTGTGCGCAACGGAGTTATCAATGTTCCGGATAGTGATTTCGAAATCACTGGCACGCCAGAAAATCCAGCCGCGCTAATTCGTATTTATCGTAATGAGGGAATGTCGTTTTCTCGAACAGACGTTTTGGTAGGTCATAGATTTTCTACTCTCAGACTGATTGACAAGCCGGATATGAGTGACGAAGATGAAGACGAAGAAGAGGACGGCCTCAAGAAAGATATTTACACCGACATGCCCGAAGGCAATCCTGGTTCGTTTGGGACACCAGAACGTCCGGGTGTTGTTGGTCGTCAACCACGCCGCCGCCGCCGAACAGATGAAGGTAAGCCATACCGTATTTCAAGCAACGCCAATGGGTGTAGCGGATACGCAGTTATTAAAGAGGGCGAAAGCACACCAGTTCCTGGTGGGTGCCATCAAACCCTCGCTGAGGCTCGCAGTCATATGGCAGCTCTTTATGCAGCAGAGACACAAGGCAGCAAACAAGAGGATTTAGTGCCTCATCAAGATGAGATGATTGAGGGAATCGCAGAGCAAGAAGAGAGTGGCTTAACTCCTCGTCAGTTCACCATGTACGACCTATTTGAAACAATGGCTGAAGAGTTTGGTAAGTGGGACCAGACCGCTGGCCCTGATGGAGCGCATTACGCATCTGCGGAAACAAACCCATTCAAGGAAAAAGGTCTGATGTGTATGAACTGCGCTTTCTTCCAGGGTGGAAAGCGTTGCGAAATTGTTGATGGTGAAATTGAACCAGAAGCAATTTGCAAACTTTGGATTATCAAAGAAGAACTCATATCTGAAAAATCAGCAACCGTAAAAGAGCTTGACAAAAAAGATAATGAAGTCAAGGCAAGCGGCGGACCAATTCCAAGTCATTCATCGGCTGTTTCGGATTCAGAAAATCTAAATCGTCAAGCGATTCTTTCTGTTCGTTCACCAGC
>Ga0222713_10002254_pt1 | contig 20750 bp, 22 predicted proteins | sample C33_649DmetaG_FD_165061 | JGI IMG/M metagenome (GOLD analysis project Ga0222713, IMG submission 165061) | Estuarine water microbial communities from San Francisco Bay, California, United States - C33_649D | ecosystem: Environmental > Aquatic > Marine > Unclassified | place: USA: California...
GAGGCTGAAAATAATTATTACGAAGCCTCACATAAGAATATTGACCCTAAACAATTAAAAAAAATTGAACAGGGTTACGAGGAAAGTTTGAAACTTTTTGAGATGTTCAAAAGAATGGAAAAGAAAAGATGATTAAATTTTAAATTTTTCATCTGGTGTTGCAACACCTTTTTTGTTAACAACGTTCGCACATACCTCATTGGCATATTTGATAGATTCACCTATGTCTTTTGTCTTAAAGTATTTTAGACTAAAACCTGCAACAAATGTATCACCAGCACCACTAACATCTATAGTGTCTTGAGGGTTTGTACTTGAGTAAACTTCATCCATATATTGAGCACCTTTTGAACCTAATGTTATAATAAATTTACTTTTATTATTATCCACTAATAAACGATTGTTCTCATACTCATTTTCATTTAATTTTACGAAAGTAATATTCTGAATTAATTCTTCATTTAACTTTCTTTTACTATCCAATATTGAAATTTGTGCAGATTCGGAAATCTCTCTGATAATCTCATCAGTCAAAAAACCTTTATCATAGTCACTAATTATGACTATATCAGATTCTCTAATTGTTTTTCTTTGTTCTCCCGAAATAAATGATAGTTTGTCAATTGGTTGCAATTCTCCTTCATCTACTCTTATGAACATGTGATTAGATTTTTTTTCGACAAATCTAATTTTTTCTATTTTAGTATTTTGTGACCAATGTAGGACCTCAATATCATCTGTTAACGCATTTAAGTTTGAAACAACATTACCAGCCATCCCATTATTTTCAGTTATTTCTACAGGATTTAATACCGGTACAGGTGCCTCTGGAGATAGTCTTTTAATAACTCCATAAATGAAACGGTCAACACATAACTCACCTATTACTAATACTTTCATTACTTAAAATTTTTGTTGTTGAATAATCACCTATTCTATCAAAATATATAACTTCACCGACATATTGTGAACCTATAATATTTTTATTTTTATAGTCTGACCCAACAATTAAATAATCAGGACTCCACTCTTTTATTTTTTCACAAAGTTCATTATCACTTTTAAAAGTAACGATACTATCAACACCTGTTAGTCTACTCATAAAATATCTACGGTCTTCACAAGAATTAAAAGGTCTTGTATCACCCTTTAATTCTTTTACTCTTTGGTCAGTATCTATACCCACTCTTAAAGTACCTAATGAGGATGCATATTCTAATAATTCTAAGTGACCTCTATGTAACACATCAAAAGTCCCATTAACCCATACTTTCATTATTTAAAATTAATTAATGTGTTTATGAAATCCTCATAATTTCTAATATAATCACTCTCTAAGTATTCTGATGATGCCAAACATAGTAATACTGAGTTGTGAGAAAAACTAATTTTGCGCCAAACATATGGGGGAATAAACAACCCTATGTTTGGTTCTGATAATTTAAATTCTTGTTTATTTCCATACCTATCTTCGGTATTGAAGATTATTGTTCCTGATACTGCAAATATTAATTGATATAATTCCTTATGAGAATGAAATCCTCGAAGGATATTTTGAGGTGTATAATATGTCCAATAAACTCGTTTTACCTGAAATGGTATATTATCAGGGAATTCTGCCGTAGAAATAAAACCTAAATCAGGGTTTCCAATTGACGGTAATTCAAAATATTCCGGGCTAGTTTTATTTTTAAAAACAAAATTCATTTTTTTATGATTTAAAATATTATATATAGTAGATTTTATTTTTAGTAATATCATTATAATCATCATCCATATATGAATAAACAACGTTTATTTCTCTATTTGGGTTAATTTTATTATAATTTAATGTATTCCACTGACCAGGTAATAATTTTTTATTAAAAGGCTCTAAATAAATGTCTTCCTGTTTTTCAATAGGAAAGTTTATCTTAACCGATATTTCTCTACTATTTTTATCTATTTGTTTATTCCATACAAATAGTTGGTATTTATTATTAATGTAGTCTAAAGCAACAACCAAAGATTTTTCAATATCAAAATTTTGTGTGTCAGTATTTTCAATAAATTTTTCCATTTCTAAATTTGGAAAAAATAAATTATATGGTTTTTTACTATCACATTTGATATCCTCTTTTATCCAATTGTTTGGTAATTTTTTATGATAGTCGCTCTGCCACTCTTCTAAATTTGAATTAACTTTCAGTTTAATATTACCTTCTTTTTTTTCACATTTTTTATATATGTAATCTTCAACAGACCAATTAGGATATGTTAGATTATAAAATTCTTCAACACTTGTTGTGTTAAACATTTCAGACCACCATTTTGTTTTACCAAAAAAAACAAAATCACTAAAATGTTTTTCACCCATTTCTATATCGACGCAAAATATCCCATCTAAGTTAGAACTATAAATTTCATCAAAATACTCATTAACCTTAAAAATACTACCATTATCAAATTCTAATTCTTGTAGGAACATAAAATGTGTATACCCGTTTTGTACTGCATAATTAAATGATTTCATATATAATTTTATCAGAGCCCAATAATAATTTTTTTCTACACCATATTTCAGCGGGACATATGTGATTAAACTATCATTAAACATTAAATGATTTCTATACTTTGTAATACTTCTAGCTTTTACAATTTTTTTATTACCTAAATAATCAGAAGCTGAAACCATTTCATTTTCACCGGTATAAAGATAGTGAGATATATTACTCAAATTTTCAATATTAATTTCCATATTTGCACACAACAAAATTGGTATATTTAAAACACTAACACTGTCTATTGACTTTTTTAATATCTCTAATTTTTTTTCAGTATTAGGATGTGACAATATAATAATACAAGGATTGTAATTCATTATAAGTTAAAACTTAAATTCTTATCCATTCTGTTGGATACATATTATCAAAAGTATAAGGCGGTACATTTAAAAATTTTTCAGGATATATTACATCAATTTTAGTTTTTGATAAAAAAGCAGACCACCAAGCAAAACTACTATTTGGAATGATGAACCACTTACATAGTGACATTAATTGTAAATAATTTGAAAATTTATATCCTTTATAGTCATGAGTGACTATATATCCTAAATCTGATATATTTTCTTGACACCATTCTATATCATCTGAGAAAATAAAAATTTTACGGTCTTCAATATCTTTTAATTTTTCTAAACCTTTTAAAACATAATCTTTACCATAAGTCCCATGATAATCATTATTAACAAAATCAGTTCTTCTTATATTTACCATAACAGAATTAGAATTTTTAATTTTTTCCGCCAAATCAAGACTATTTTCCTCAATTGGATTTTTAAATTTAAAAAATTCTATTTGATTTTTAAAATACTTTGGTGATGGCCAATACCCATCAAGATATATATTATCGGACTCACTATTAAGAGCTCGACTAATAATATTATAATCAACTTTATGTGTTGAATTAAAATCTTCCAACATATATTCATAGGGCTCTAAAAACTCACTAACTATTTGATGATTTAAATCAAATATATCTAAATCATAATCTCTATATGCAAAATTAGGACCTCTATTTTTATCATCTAAAAATGAAGTGTCAGTAACTAATAGTCTACCTGTCCTGTCCGATATAAATTTACCAAAGGCGTATTGAAACATTTGATTACCAAGTCCTCCTTGTAATTTAACTACAACTTTTTTCATATCATTTAATATTTTCTTTTAATATTTCTAAAGTTTTATTATACTCTTGTCTAAGGTTTTCAACCGTCATTGATGACATGAGACCATTTTTATGATACCTATATATTGCAGTAAGGGTATCCAAATATTTAATTTTACCCATTTTACTTATTTCAAAATTAAGAGCCCAGTCCAAAAATGTTATTTCATCAAAATAAGGTTTAATAATATTTTTAAAATTTCTAAACATTTTAGTACAACTTGATATTGGATTATTATTTAATAATTTAATAGTATCTATTTCGTCTTCTTCAATATATCCTAACCAAGCATAATCTTCTTCAGGTTCATATGTCGAATCATCAAATTGTTTAACATGACCCGTAAAACACATAACATAATCTTTATTATTATCTAAAAAATCAACTTGTTTTTGTAATTTAAAATTATCAATCCAAAAATCATCACCATCTAAAAAAGCAATATATTCTCCAGTGGCCAATTCAATTAATTTTTTAAAGGTATAATTAACACCCATGTTTTTTTCATTCTGAAAAACTTTTATTTTATCATCAAAAGTGCTTAATTTTTTTATTTTTTTAAATGTAGTGTCGTTTGATTTGTCATCCAATATAATAATTTCATAATTAAAATTTGTTGTTTGAAAAAGAGCACTAATTATAGCACTTTCAATATAATTTTCAAAATTATATGATTGAATTAAAACACTAACTTTAATCTTATTTTCCATATTACTTAATTGACTTAGCCGGAACACCAACAAAGGTACCAGATTTTTTTATATCTTTTACCACAGCACAATTCATACCTATTATAACATTTGAAGTGATATTTAATTTTTCTCTGATTGAGGAATTATTACCCATATAAACAATGTTAGATATATTGACATTACCAGATACTACTGAACTCGGCATAGCACTAAAATAATCACCTATTATCGAATCATGACCGATATGATTACTTCTATTTAAAATCGCATGTTTTCCAATTTTAATGTTTGTTGTTATTATAGAATAGGCTCCGATAAAACTACCTTCACCAATTTCAATATTTTTATCCATAATTAATGCCGTTGGGTGAATCCAAGTAAAATATTTAGTTTCTTTTGGTAGTCTCTGTACTATATCAAATCTATCTTTAGAATCTGCAACTGCAACCATTAAAGCATATTCATTTGGGTTAAAGTCAGATAAAGGTTTGGTGTCTTTACTAACATATTTGTCATCAACAAAACAAGTTAATTTTACCCCCATTTGTGCCATAACTTCACGTGCATGACCACCATACCCAACTAACGCCTTTTTCATTGTTGATATACCTTAAATTGGGATAAATCAGGATATGGGAGTGTTAAATCAGGATTATGTTTTTTAGTTCCATCAATATTATAAAATTGATTCATTAGTAACACACCACGAGCCGCTAATTCAGGCATCATATAAAAATTCCAACCAAGCATATCTAAATTATCATCATGATAAGAACATTCTCTCCTGCCTGAGTATCTAGCTCGTTTAAACCAATGATAAGCATCTAAACTATCTGTCAAAATAGCGCCACCCTTAGATAATTTAAAATGTTTATATGGTCCTGTAAATGAAATACACATGTGAGTACCTTCCTTATACATATCAGCCGTAAAAGACAATGCTGAGTCCCACACATTACTTCCCTCTAATTCATATGCACCTGTTATTGTTTTCCCATTTATAATCTTCCACTCAACTTTTAATCCGGCATGTATTATTTCGCAAGGGACTGAAGGATACGTTCTATTAGGAATTCTAATATATTCAGATTTAATATTCTTAGTAATATTTTTCTCATAATATAACGCCAAAAACAAGGCATTTGACATATTATCTACAGTTACAACATACTTAGCTCCAGTATATTGTGCCAATAAATTTTCAAAATCATCTGTTATTTTGTAAATTCCATTAGACATATTTAATTTGTTTTTTCAAAAATACTTATAACGTCATTTATACCCTCACTCAACTTAATTGGTTTTTGACTTATAATTTTCATACCGTGTTTTTCTACCAACTCTTTAAATTCATCCCCATTCATATTTGAACGTCCGGCAATATTTTCAAAAGAATAATCAGAGCCATTATATAAATTAGAATGATGTATAAATCCTTTACCACCACTAACTAATACTCTACTAATTTCTTTTATGTAATCATCAATAACATTTTTATGCATGTGAACAAAAGAATCAAAAGAAAAAACCAAATCTTGAGTTTTGTCTTTTATACCAGGTAAATTATTACCGTTATTAACAAAGTATGCTAAAACATGATGGCCAAGTTTTTCTTTAGTTTTGTTAATACATGTTTCATTTAAATCAACAACAATTAATTTACCAGCTAAAATTGATAAAAATTGAGTTATTCTTCCGAAACCCGGTGCTATCTCTAAAATATTTTTTCCTCTGTATTCTTTTATGTCATCAAATAAATGTTTATTCCACAAATTTTCCGTAGTACCAAAAATACCAGACCATTCATGACCACCTTCAGTCCATTTAGATTCATCATTCCAAAATCTTTGTTCTTCTATATTATAAAATTTTTCCATATTAATATTTGTTAATTAAATTAATTATTTTTTCAACCTCATTTTCATCCATAAATGGGTGTATTGGTATCGACACAATTTTATCAGCATAATAATCCGCATTTTTAGAACTTATAACTCTTTCATTCTGATAAATGTTAGTCTTATGTAAAACTATAGGATAGTGTATTATTGTTGGTATATCATTTTTACTCATATAATTAATAAAGTTTTGCCTGTCATCAATAACTAAATGAAATATGTGATATGAGTGATAGTCACAATATTCCGCATTTTTTGGTAACATAATCTTTGTATTTTTTATTTTATCCAAATACATTCCAGCAACTTTATTTTTATTGTCATTCCAATCTTTTAATCTTTTTAATTTTTCACTAAGTACAATAGCCTGAACAGTGTCTAATCTGTGGTTATGACCTATTTCATCATAATAATATTTAACCTTTGAACCGTAATTTCTTAAAGATTTAGCTCTTTCAAAAAATTCAATATTATTTGTGGTTAAAATACCTGCATCACCTATTGCTCCCAAATTCTTACCAGGGTATAATGAATAAACTGAAATATCTCCATCATTACCTAAAAACCTACCCTTGTATTTAGTACCATGAGACTGTGAGCAGTCTTCGATTACTAATAATTCGTGTTTATTTTTTAATTCATTTAATCTATCCATATCACAAGGGTGTCCATATAAATGAACCGCCATAATTACGACCTTCCCAAACAAATTTCTTTCATTGTTAAGAAATATTTCTAAATCGTCTAAATTAATATTAAAATATTCATCTTGGTCTATAAAAAATGTTTGAGGTTTTTCATTTGACGGTAAATTTCTAACAGCCAAATAATCTGCAACAAAAGTATTTGTTGGAATAACTACTAAATCATTTTTACCTAAATCTAAGATTTGTAAAGCTATTTTTAGTGCGTCAGTCCCATTTGATATTCCGACCGCGTATTTTGTGTCAAAATAATTGGCAAATTCATCTTCAAATTCTTTTACTTTTTTTCCTCCTATATAATCGCCCCGAAATCCGGTTTCATCTATTTGCTTCAAGACAGTCTCTCTAATTTCTTCCCACTGCCCACCTAAATAATTAAAATGCATTTTCTAAAATTTTTGTTATTTTTAATGTTATGTTTTTGTTCTCCTCAAAATTTAATTTTTTAAAAAAATAATTCAAGGCATTATGTATTGGACTTGGTGAATTTTCGAAATTTTCAATACCTTTATTTGTGACAATTTGTTTTTTAATGTCATCAAACACTATTATTTCATCATCTTCCGTAATAAACAAAGATATTCTATTTTTATTTTTGTGTTGCCAAGATGAATTTATTATAACTTGTAATCCATTACTATAATACCAACTAACATTCGAACCAAAATCTTCATGTGATTTTAATGAAAATTCATTAAATATAAAGTTAAAATCTACATTTTCAAAAATGTAAAAGAGTATTGATAAATCATGAGAAGATAAGTCATATATTGAATTAGTGTCAATTCTGACAGGTCCATCGTTCGTTCTATTTAGTATTATTTGTTTAATTTTTTTATTTAAGATAATTTTTTTAATTCTTTTTATACAATCATTAAAAGTGTAAACCCAATCAACAAAAAGCATATTATTATTTTTATCCATTAATTGATAAATTTTACTTGCATCTTCAAATTTATCAACCAACGGTTTTTCACACCATATCTTTTTATTTTTAAATTCAGATAGTTTTAATAAAATTTCATAATGTGTTGTAAAAGGTGTCACAACAAAGTAATATTCATACTCATCAGTTAATTCATCAAAATTGTCTAAAACTAAATCAATTATTTTTATATTATTATAACCTAATTGACTTAAATTTTTGTGTAGGATTTTACCCCAATAACCATAACCTATTAAACATATACTATGATTTGATTTTTGCTGGATTTCCATATACTGTAGAATTTGATGGCACATCTTTTGTAACTACTGAACCTGCACCAATTATAACATTATCACCAATTTTAACAGGAAGTAAAGTAACATTTGAACCTACTCTACAATTACTACCTATAATGGTTCGTTTCATTTTCCATGATTTTAAATCTTCAGAATCAAATAAATCATTGGTGAACATTACACCATGAGCTATAAAGGTGTTTTCACCTATTTCAACACCAGAAGGTATAAAACTATGTGAACTAATTGTTGTATTATTACCAATTTTTACATCTGACTGAATCTCAACAAAAGGCCCTATTTTAACATTATCACCAAGTGTACACCCATATAGATTAACGGGTTGTATTATTGTGATATTTTCCCCAAATTTTACATTCTTTATATTTCCCATAATTATTTAATTTTTCCACATATCTTTTTCTTGGTAATCTAATACAGAATACCCCTCTACTTGATATGCTAAGTTTGTTTTAGATGTGAATTGTACTGTTTTATTACTATAATTCCACGCCATCCATATATCAAAAGAATGCCAAGGAGTTGTTTTTAATTTTTCAATAATATCTTCCCTTAAAGATTTAAATATCAAGATAACATCACCAACCATAAAATGAGGGACTTTAACCCAATCACCATAGTCAACACTTTCTTTCCACCACTCACCACCACTCAAATATACTGGTTCGTTAAAATTAATTAATCCCGCATTATTCACAACACCCAAAGTATACGCATCAATAACCTTATTGTAAAATTCATCGGGACTTAAATCTGTAACAACATCACCACCAATTAAAACTAACAAATCAACATCGTCCGTGAATTCTTCTATAATAGCATCTTTATTTGATTTATAACAACCATAATGCCCATAAGATAAAACAGGAGGATTGTGTATTAACTCTTTAGATTTATCAATAATTTGTGGTTCCGCACAATTGTGCTCAGGTACTTCTTCTCTATTTAATATATTAAATCTTGGAACATAATCCGTAAATTTATGTTTAATATTTTCCCAACATTTTCTTGACTGTAATTGTTTATCCACCGTAGATTTCCAACTATGTTTTGGAATATCTTTTGGTTCATCCGGGTCTAATAAAATATGAACTAGTTTTATATTCAAATTTTCTAGTTTTTTTTCTTCAACACCTAACTTTGATAATAATAACCTACTATCTTTAATAACGTCACCATTTAAGAAGTGTACATTTTCTAAATCATTATATTTTCCAAAATATGTGTGTAAATTAAACATTAGTGTTGGTTTACCGTACTCTAATGATTCCTTTATTGATAATGGATTTAACTCAAAATTTGAAGTGAATAAGTGTACATCGGTTGCCTGTATAAATTTATTAATATCATTTCTTTCTCCCCACACAACACAATTTTCAGGTTTATCTTTCATCAAGGGTCCCCAATAGTGTTCAAAATTAACCGCAGTATTACCAATAAAGTGAAATTTAATTTTATAGTCTTTCAATAATCTCGCAATCTCAAATGCATATCCTTGATTTTTTCCTGGTGTAAACAAACCAATGTTTAACACGTGTAAATAATCCTTATCTAAATTTAATTCTTCCATAAATTTATCTTTTTCAGGAATTTTTATATCCATAGGATACTCTATTAAGTCTATTGGAACTCCAATATCTTTAAAAGTACTTACCGAGTATGGTGAAACAAATATAAATTTATCAGGTAAGAATTTTTTCCATTCAACTCGTGAATATGAACTATGTGTAGTTTCAAAAATTTTATATTCTCTTTCATTATAAATTCTTTTACAAATGTTTTCATCTATAAAAGTTTCAGGAAATTCTTCCATAAAAATGTAATCAGGTTTGTGTTCATCAATCAGGTTAAATAATTCATATTCTTTATTTTCACCTAAAGTTATAAACCTATTACCAATTAAATTAATTACAGCATTTCTTTGTACAACATAATTCCATGCTAACATTGTCCATTCAACGACCACAATTTTATAATAGTCTTTTAATAACTCTACTTTTTTTAACACAAATTGTGGTAAACCACCTGTTGACATATGTGGTGTTATAATCATTAATGTTTTCATTCTTTCCAAAAATTTAAAGTTCTTAATAGTCCATCGTCTGAACCATGATAAAGTATATATCCTCTAAAACCTAATCTCATCATTCTATCCCAAAACTTATCTTGGAATTCATTGAACTCATTATAAGTTTTATGAAATTCAGCGGCTAAACATCTTAATGAGTTTAAATTATCATCAGTAATATGACCTAAGACTTCAACTTCACCACCTTCAATATCAATTTTCATAAAATCGATACTTTTATTATATAAACTAAAAATATCATTTATACCCACTTTGAATACATTTTCTTGATGTATAATTTTTTTATTGGTTGATTGTAAATCTTGATTATTTGTGGTACCTCCACCTAAATTCGTAAAATCAGTGTGTATTATGAAAGTATCATAACCACTATTACCTCCAACAGCGTTTTTATATGTTATAACTTTATCGTTAACATTTCTATTTAAACATTCAAATGTCATTGACATAGGTTCAAAACATATGACTTTTGATGCCCCTCTGTCTAATGCTCTATTTGCAAATAATCCAATGTTTGCACCAATATCTAATACTACATCACCTTCCTTTATGTGACAACCATATCTTTCATAATCACAACCATTATCATCACTCACATAATGATTAAAATTTTCTTTATACATATAATTGTAAGCGTCTAATTCTCCATCCCAAAATTTTTGCCATGAAAAATTTTTATCTTCTCTTTCTAAATCTCTAATTTCAAACTCACCTAAGTTATCTATTGTCCAATATTTTTTTGTCATATTAATTTTCAACTATAAAATGTCTTATGTATGTCCACCATGAATATCCCATATTATTACCAATAACATTGGTATACCTTTTTAACTGGTAATCAATCTCATAATCCTTTTCTTCATTAGTAAAATGATTTTTATTATTTTGGTAATAAAATATTATCTTTTTTCCTATCAAAGATTTAATTTTTTGGTCAAGGGTTGATTCATCAAAGAAATTCAATGAGAATACATGAATATCTGAAGTTATATCATTAAACTTTAAATCAACGTCATAATATAATCTTCTTAATTTATTTTTTTGTTCTGAAGTTAATTGTCTACTCCATAAGGAAACTTTTTTACCTTTTAAATTAATATTATATGTTGAACCTAATGTTGATGTTTCAATGTAAATATCGTTGAACATTTTATCAATCCCACCATCATTTTCTTTTAGTTTATTTAATGAAATATCAAAATTACCATTAAAGTTTGGTGGGACTACTTTGCTATGTGATTCTGAATTTTCTCTTAACTTCCATTTATATAATGGTCTTGGTATATGAAGATATTTTCCGTAAGAATTAGACCAAAATATGTGATAACTATCTTCCGCACATGCCAACATATCGTCAACATCAAAAGAATCTATTACATTTTTAAACCCCCTTAGATGACCAAAACAACTGTAACTTATGTTATTTAAATAATCACACTTAGGATGATATCTATCTATTTTTTTGGAAATTTTTTCATCATTTAAAACATATGAAATTGAATGAAGTGAGTTATCATCATTATTTATTTTTAAAAAATCTGATGACACTAATGTAACATCATCTTTGTCATTTAAGAAATCATTATAAATATTTAAGAAATTATTATCAAAATCATCATCAGCATCAACCAGTATTATCCATTCAAAAGTTTCATCAAAAAACACATTTGGTTTCCAATACATTTCTTTCTTTTCAGATTGTTCGTAATATTTTATTTTATTTTTTAATGGACTTTTTTCTAACCTTTTTAGAACCAATTCTTTTGTTTTATCAATTGAGAAATCATCTGTTATGTGCCACTCAAAATTTTCATAATTAATATTTTCAACATTATTAAAAGCACTTTCAATAAATTCTTCACAGTTATAAAATGATGTATAAATTCCAAACTTCATTTTTCTTTTTTCATCATTTTTTTTATTAATGTCCACAATATCCTTAATTTTATTTATAACATTTTCCAATGGTGGATGACACTCAAAAGTTGGTTTGTTCTCCAAGCAGTTTGGTTGTGGAGGTACTGAATTAATGTCTCCCCATTCTTTTACATTATAATGTAAGTTAGTGTTACAAAACAACGTACAAGACCCACCCACAAAATGATACTTATACTTCCAATCACCATTTCTATAAAATCTTTTAAACGCCGGATTAATAGCACTACCTAATTGGATTATATGCGTATCTGTACAGCTAGCCAAATGTAAAGGTCCTGAATCCATAGTCACAATGCACTTAGCACCGTTAATAACCCAAAACATATCATCCATGTTTCCTTTATTTGTCAAATCTAAACCGTAGTAATCATCAAACATTGGGCATTCTTTTGATAGTGGTCCGTCCCCAATTGATTGGTGTACAATTTCTTTATATCCTGCACCAACTAATACTGTAAATATTTTTTTACTTTTTAACCATTCGATTAATCCTAACCAATTTTCATAATCCCAAGTTCTATTTGGCCAATTAGTTGTTACGTGAAGTACAACATACTCTTCAGGTAAATCAATATCTAAACTTAATGGTCTTGGAAAAAAGTCATACTCTAAATCTTCGTTTGGTAATTGGAATCCTAAGTCCATTGCGTGAAGTTGTCTTATATCGATATGTGAGAATTTTTTTTCAATTCCATTACCATCTTTTTTCCCCGCATATGTGTGACTCTCATACTTAATTATGTCCTTTAATTTAAGTTTATTAAACTCATCAAAGCTGAATAAACTATTTACGTAAGGATTATTAATAAAAATATCTTTCTTATATGTTACGACATTTATCTTTTTTCCGTGCGATTTAGAAAGATAACGAAGAGTTGGTGTTGCTGCCAATGTATCACCAAAACTATTACTATGTATTAAATAATATATATTGGACATATGTTTGTTTTTAATTTTTTCAATTTCAATATTTGTTCTGTTTATTACCTCATTCCAGTTAAATTGTCTATGTATGGTCATAGAATCTTTTAAGGCTTTATCAATATAATATGAAAAATTTCCATTTAAGAAAGAATCGTAAATTTTTTTAATTTCATCTGTAAATTGATTATAATCAGGTTCATACAACCTGTTTGGTTTATAATCAGTCAAAGACTCCCAATAATATTCATTACCGTTAATGATTAATTTTTCATTTGCGTTTTTAACTCCATTAATATTAATACCCAATCCCAAATCACCTTTAGTAAACTCTAATTGACCCCCACATTTACTATAAATTGATGGTACACCGCAGGCCATTGCTTGAATTAATGGTAAGTTCCATCCTTCACCTCTTGAACATGATAAATATAAATCAGCATTTCGTATTTCATTTATATATTCATCTTCAGATAATGTTGGTAAAAAGATTATATTATCACTTTTTTTAAGTCCAAACTTTTTGAAAGTTTCTTCGGGGTTATCCTGGTATCTAAGTTTATTGTGAATACCTAATTTTAAAACCACGTCACTATTTTCGCCAAAAACATCAACAAATGACTTAACCATCTCATATGTCGATTTTCTATACTCCCAAGTACCTATGTGTAATAATGTAAATTTTTCATTCTTTCTTTCCTTAGGATAAAACTTAGTACTGTCAATACCACTATTCACTACGAATATTTTTTTTTCGTCAATACCATCTTCTATCAGAATGTTTTTTTGCCACTCACTAGGCACCCATATGTAATCAACTCTATGTAATACTTTTTTGAATTCAGGTAGGACATTAGTAGTTTCCCAAAAGAAATATGCAATTACTGGTTTATCATAATCTTCATAATAATAATAGTGGTTGACTTCAGCCATTATTAAATGAAAATCAGGTACAAAAGAGTCGTCATACCCCGACAATGGGAAATCTTTAAAATCACCATCCATTAATGTTTGCTGATATAACATCTGATGATGAATACTCTCCAAATGCTCAGCATTTTTTAATATGTCAGGCCCTGTATAACCTTTCCAATCTTTTAAATCAACAAGATTAAAATTTCTAAATTTAATATTATGGTATTTAGATAAATTTTTTGTAAAATCTCTAGTGTGGTTTGCAATCCCACCGTAACCTAATATTGTACCATGCACTAATATATTCATAAAATCTATTAAGATAACAAAGTAATTTTTTTATCTATATCGGCAATCGTATCATTAAATAACTGATTATATGTATACTGAGATTTTGAAGCCTTTAAATAATACTCTTTTCTTTTTTCGTACTCATTAAATTTATCTAAATTCTCAATAACATAATCTTCATATTTTAAACCATAATGATTGTACAAGTCCCTTATGAAATCATTAACATAAACAATTCTACCCGAACCATTTATCTTATGTCCATTTGAATTAATTGATTGGTCAACTACAAATTTGGGATGTACGATATCTCTATAAAAGTATGTGTCCCCAATCTCTATGGTTTTTTTATTTATTATTGAATCAAATATTTTACCGAACAAGAAATTAGTGGTTCTATGTGTTGAGTTGAAATTAAATGGAAACATGACAAACACATTATAATATTCATCATTTTCCATAATGTATTTAGATATTTTGTACTTAGATTGTAAGTACGGAGACGGATAAAAGTTAAATGGATTTGACATATCAATAGGTCCATCATACTGATTCCATAACTCACATGTTGAATAAATGACAAAACTTTTGACATTATCTTTTAAATTATTGATAACGTCCAAAGTTAAATAAAAATTAATTTCATCATATAGTTTAGTGTCACTAATATATTTTCTTGACTCACCAAAACAAAGGAAGACACGGTCCCAATTTTTTTGATTTAATGTTTTATAATCAATGTTTCTTGATGAAATTCTTACATAATCTTTAGGGAAATACTGAGATAACTGTGAGGTGTCTCCAATAATTAAGTTGTTCATTTTAGTTAGTTTTTTTTATTGCAATTTAGATTTGTACTGTTTAAAAATATAAAAAACAAATGGTTTATAAAGACTTTTTCTTATTAAAGAATCTAATTAAGAGTTTAAAAAAAGGTATTATTTACTATTTTTTAAAAAAATATTATTAAATGAAAGTAGTAATCGTAACAGGCTCAAATGGACTTATAGGTAATGAAGTCTGTAAGTTTTATATTGAGAGAAATTTTTTAGTTGTCGGTATCGATAATAATATGAGAGAATATTTTTTTGGTGTTAAGAACACCTCAAACGGAAATCAATCTCATACTAATTACATACATTATGATGTCGATATTAGAGATAATGAAAAAATTGTCAATATTTTTAAAACATATAACTCAGATATAGACCTTATAGTTCATACCGCAGCACAACCATCTCATGATTGGGCAGCTAAGGAACCTTTGACGGATTTTACAGTTAACGCGTTAGGTACTTTAAATATCTTAGAGTCATTTAGATTGTATTCACCCGAGGCGACTTTTATTTTTACATCAACAAATAAAGTATATGGTGATAATCCGAATAACTTAAATTTAATTGAGACATCAACCAGGTGGGAACTTAATGAACATGATAACTATTTTAATGGTATTGACGAAAATATGTCAATAGACAATACCAAACATTCACTTTTTGGGGTTTCAAAAGCTTCCGCAGATTTATTAGTTCAAGAATATGGAAAATATTTTAACTTAAAAACAGGTATATTTAGAGGCGGTTGTTTGACAGGTCCTCTTCATGCAGGTGCAGAACTACATGGATTTTTGTCTTACTTAGTTAAATGTTTTGTAAATGAAACTCACTATACCATATTCGGTTATAAAGGAAAACAAGTCAGAGACAATATACATAGTTACGATTTAGTTTCTGCGTTTAATGAATTTTATATGAACCCCAGAATTGGTGAAGTATATAATATTGGCGGTTCTAGACACTCAAATATATCAATGTTAGAGGCAATTAATAAAATATCAGATATAATGGGTAAAAAATTAAATTACACAATTTCATCAAATAATCGAATTGGTGACCACATATGGTATATTAGTGATGTATCAAAATTTAAAACTCATTACCCTAATTGGAAATATGAATATAATATAGACGATATAATAAATGAAATGATTAATTATGAATTAAAAAAATGAAAAAGGTAATAGTTACAGGAACTCGAGGATTTATTGGTAAATCAATGATGACTTATTTAAATAGTTTAGGATTTTCAACTCACGGGTTTGATGATTCATATCTATTAGACGAAAATTGGGAAGAAAAGTTATTACTAACTCTAAACACACTTAATTATGATGCAATATTCCATATTGGTGCATGTTCTGATACTTTGGAACAGGATGTGAACTTTATGATGGTTCGTAATTATGAATCGACAAAAATTATGATGGATTGGTGTATTGAGAATAATAAACCTTTTATCTATTCATCGTCCGCAGCTAACTATGGAACTAATGATAGATACCCCTCAAACCTTTATGGGTGGAGTAAGTATGTTGCCGAAGGGTATGTAATATCAAATGGAGGTATTGCTCTAAGATATTTTAATGTTTACGGTCCCGGTGAAGAAGATAAAGGTAGAATGGCGTCTGTTGCTTACCAAATGTTTATCAAAAATAATAAAAATGAAGAGATATTGTTATTCCCAAAAAAACCAAGAAGAGACTTTGTTTATGTTAAAGATGTATTAAGAGCGAACTTACACGCATTTGAAAACTATGAAGAATTGAAAGGTAACTACTATGAAGTTGGAAGTGGTGAAGCTATGTTATTTGAAGATGTTTTAAATAACATGGATATTGATTTTTCATATCATAATGACGATATTATACCTAATGGATATCAATTCTACACTTGTAGTAATAAAAACAAATGGATGAAAAATTGGTACCCTAATTGGAACTTAGAAAAGGGAATAAAAGATTATAAAGAATACCTATTGAAAAATGGAAAATCCTAAAGTAATTAACGCAATCGAATGTGAAGGTTGTAATGTCCCAAAAGGTTGGGGACATGAAATTATATTTGTTAATAATGAGCTTTATTGTGGTAAACTATTATGTTTTAAACAAGGCGCAAGATTTTCAATGCATTACCATCTAATAAAAGACGAAACATGGTATGTGGATGAAGGTGAATTTATATATCGATGGATTGATACTGAAACCGCTGAGGTACACGAACAAACTTTAAAAGTAGGAGATAGCGTTAGACAGTTTCCTGGTCAACCACATCAATTAGAAGCATTAACCGATGGTGTTGTATTTGAAGTGTCTACTCAACACTTCGATTCTGATTCATATAGAGTGTGGAAAGGTAGTAGTCAAAAAAAATAATTTTATGAAAACAGTAACAATTAATATAAACAATACTGATTACATTACATCATCACCAACTTCTGAAGAATATACAAATAGAATTATATCATCATTTGGTGATGAAATAGAAGATTTACTGCCGAAAATTAGAGTTAATTGGAATCATTACGATGGTTTTAGTTTATCTTTATTTTCTGAAAATCCTTCGGAAGAATATCTAATAAAAGTCTACGATAATGATAATGTATTACTTTATGAGACTAAAATGTTTAATAACATGTTTTGTAGTCTTAATAGAAAATATTTTAATGGAATACGTTATGAGATTTTTAAAGGTAATATTTTATTGTTGACGGAAACTGTAAATTTTAAAGATAAAAGAGTTTTCATATCAATTGACTCAAGTTCATTAGGGGATTCAATAGCATGGATTCCGTACTGTGAAGAATTTAGAAAAAAACATAATTGTATATTAGTTGTTTCCACATTCTTTAATTACTTATTTGAGGATGTATACCCTGATATTGAATTTATTAAACCCGGAGAGCCTTTTAAGAACATTCACGCAATTTTTAAATTAGGCTGGTATTATGATAATACTAGAGAACCAGTGTTACCTAACACATTACCATTACAGAAAACCCCTACAAATATTCTTGGTTTAGATTTCAAAGAAATAAAACCTAAAATAAAATTTTTACCATCTGAAAGACCAATTAGTGAAAAATACATTACGATTGCTACTCACTCAACGGCAGGGTGTAAACTTTGGGATTATAGTGGAGGGTGGCAAATCTTAATAAATTATCTAAATGATTTAGGATATAAAGTTGCCGTGATTCAAAAAGAACCAATAGACAATTTACAAAATGTTTTAGATTGGACGGGTGATTACTCACTAAATGAGAGAATGAATCAAATACATCACTCTGAATTTTTTATTGGTTTAAGCTCAGGTTTAAGTTGGGTTTCATGGGCACTAAATAAAAAAGTTGTTATGATATCTAATTTTACTCATGATTATCATGAGTTTTCAAGCGATATTGTAAGAATAACTAACACTTCAGTATGTCATGGGTGTTGGAATAACCCTAACTTTAAATTTGATAGAGCTGATTGGTATTGGTGTCCAATTTATAAAAATACAGAAAAGCATTTTGAGTGTCATAAATCCATAACTCCAAGTATGGTCATAGAAAAAATTAAAGATTTATTATGAAAAATGTTTTAATAAATCTTTTATCTAATTCTTTAGGTGATACAATAGCATCGGTACCTTATGTCGATGAATATAGAAAACGTGAAGATGTAAATATATATTTCTCAATTTCAGATTTATATATCAATTTATTAAGTAAATCATATGAAAATATTAATTTTATTGGGAGAAATTTCAATAATGTTTTTGACTTAAAAATAGACATTGATTATAAATTTACCGAAAATATACAATTAGGTTACGCAAAACAATTAGGGTTTGAGAATCCAAAATTTATAAAACCTAAATTAGTAATTAACCCTACAGATAAGAAAATAAAAAATAAATATGTTTGTCTTAGTGTTCATTCAACTTCACAATTAAAGTATTGGAACCATCCTTTAGGTAGAAAGGTTCAACCATTACAACCTTATTGGACAGAATTATCAGGTATGTTAAGAAAAAGAAATTTAACACCTGTTGTTGTTGAAAAAAATGAATCTTTTGGGTTACCTCCATTTTTTAATGGGATACCAAGTAAAACTAATAAGAAAATTGGATTAGAATTTGATGAAATTTTAAATCTTATATATCATTGTGAATTTTTTATCGGTTTATCTTCAGGTCTTGCATGGATTGCACACGCTCTAGGTAAAAAAGTCGTTCTTATATCTAATTTTACTGAAGATTGGAATGAATTTGATTTGAATGATGACAACTACATAAGAATAGTTAATAAAAATGTTTGTCATGGTTGTTTTAATAAAGTTAATATTAACTATAATTTTGATAGTAATGATTGGTACTGGTGCCCATTACATAAGGATACCCCAAGAGAGTTTGAATGTCATAAATCTATAACACCTGATATGGTTATGAATTCAATAGAAAAATGGTTATAAATTTTAATTTATAATATAAAAATAAATTATTATACTTTTAATATGAAAAAAATTTTAATAGAACTAGGTTCTGATTCATTAGGTGATACCATAGCATGTACTCCATACGTAAACAAATTCGCAGAAGATAATGATTACGAAGTATATTTTAGTATTGAAAATCCCTATATATTTTTATTTGAAAAATCATACCCAAAAGTTAATTTTATAAATAGGAATTATAATTTATTATTTGATGAAAAAATTACTTTAAAAACGTCCTTATTGAAAAATTTACAATTAGGTTATGCCGAACAATTGGGGTATGTAAATGGTCAATATATTAAACCTAATTTAATTGTAGAGAAAAATGAAAGACCAATTAAAAACAAATTTATCACTATTGGTGTTCACTCGACTGCACAATTAAAATATTGGAATCATCCTTTAGGTAATAGCGTTCAAACGATACAACCTTATTGGGATGGTTTATGTAAAACATTGAGGAAAAAAGGATATACTCCCGTATCTATAGATAGATATGAATTATTTGGTGATTCTAATAATTTTAATGGTATCCCAAAAAGTTCAGTAAATAAAACTGGTATGAATTTAATTGACACAATTAATTATATACAACATTCGGAATTCTATATTGGATTGTCTTCAGGTTTAAGTTGGTTAGCACATTCATTAAATAAAAAAGTAGTTATGATTTCAAATTTTACGGAATCTTGGTACGAATTTGATTTAAATGATGAAAATTATATTAGAATAGACAACAATAATGTATGTCGTGGATGTTTTAATCATCCTGAAACACAAAGTAACTTTGATGCGTGGGATTGGTACTGGTGTCCATTACATAAAAACACTCCAAGACAATTTGAATGTCACACGTCAATAACACCGGAAATGGTTATAAATAAAATTGAAAAATGGTTATAAAATGAAAATAGAAGTATCAATCGGAGAAATTGTAGACAAACTATCAATCCTCCAAATCAAAACAGAAGAAATTAAAGACGAGTCTAAACTTAAAAATGTAAAAACAGAATATGATTATTTATACGACA
>Ga0222713_10002256_pt1 | contig 20736 bp, 33 predicted proteins | sample C33_649DmetaG_FD_165061 | JGI IMG/M metagenome (GOLD analysis project Ga0222713, IMG submission 165061) | Estuarine water microbial communities from San Francisco Bay, California, United States - C33_649D | ecosystem: Environmental > Aquatic > Marine > Unclassified | place: USA: California...
GTAATCAACTTTACGGCAGCAAGACCACCGCGTTTAGTAGGATCAACAAAGAGTAATAAATCTTGTGCAATCAGGTCCTTACCGAAATAGTACTCCGTAATGTATCCGGCGTACATACCTATGATTCTACCATCGACTTCGGCAACGGCTGACCAGCACGTTTCGGGGTTAGCCAAGTAATGATGGCCTAGGTCAATTAACTTTTGCGCGTCAAAGTCAAGATCTCGGTACACCGATTCCTCATGCATGATCTTTCCTAGCTCAACCATGGTCGGCAGATCGTCTAAGGTAAACGGTCTGATCATAGGATCTGATACTCCATGTCAGCCATCCGAGGTAACTTCTTAGCATTCATATTTAACTGGTCGCGTAAACCCACGGCAAGATAGCGCATCGCATCGGCTGGGTGACTGGTCCAATCGTGTAACGGACGATCACGGAAAACTTTGTTCTTCTCGTCAAAGTCCTTACGGTACTGGCGCAAAGCTTCAATTAGGTGGCTGCATTTTTTCTCGTCAAAGTAACACTTAGGCAGGGTTGTCCGAACGGCTTCGATACCGTCGTCAATCCGTAGATTAGCGGCCACACGGAACCGGATCCCTAGTTCACGGGCCACCTCTAACCGACTCTTGCCCGTCCCCATCTCCCTAACTTGAATGTCATGTGGGGCAATGTGTTCACCATAGATATACTCTTTTTCCTTGAGGATCTTCACGTAGTGCGCCAAACCTTCACCGCTACTTTCGTAGTAATCAATGATCCGGATCTCACCGCCGTGACGCTGAAAGAAGATAATCGACGTTGAATCACCCATGCCAAGGTCCCAAGATGTGTGAACCTCAAGGCGTGGTTCATAAGGAACCCCAGTAATCTTACCGTCAGCAAGTAACCTAGCCATGGCGTTACCGTAGTAAGAACCGACTAACGGAGCATCAAAGCTGCAATAAAACTCTTGCTGGATCATCTCATCAGGCATCCCTGATTGACGCTCCTCTTCTACGGCCTCTTGACTAATGGCCCTGGTATCATCAACACTTAATGTTTGCTGGAACCACTTCTCGTTTCGTCTTGCCATGTTGAGCAAATCGTACCCATGGTTTCGACCTCGAGCGGTATAAATAAATAATGCCCATCCTCCATTTTCAGCCAAGATGGGACGAATGTAATCCCATGCTCGGGGATCTTGGAGGGAGTATTCAGAGAAGACGACTCCGACGGGATTTGCACCAACCAATCGGTCAACGTTGTCGGTACCCACCACCTGATAGATTGAGCCATTCTTTAACGTTAATCGCATCTCAGTATTGTTTACAGCTTCCCACATCTCCTTAGGAAAGTGATCTATAAACTTTCTACCGTCGCGGGTCATCCCGTCCCAAGCGATTTTTCTCCCCTGGTTGTATGTAGGAAACAAGTGCCAGTATAAACCAGGCCTGGTTAATGCTGACACCGCACACCAGTTTATGGATAGTAAGTCCTTACCGGCTCGCCGATGCCAAACTGCAACTGCTCGTTTACCTCCATCCTCTAGAAATTTCCAAAGAGGAAATTGATACGCACGTGGCGCCCAATTAAGAGGTACCGTTATCTCCGCCATCTGTGTCCTTTGCTACGTCGCTAAACCGGACGACATTAATGTTAAATGAACCGCTGCCCTCAAGCTCCATTTCCACTGCCTTGCGCTTAGGAGCTACATACTGGGCTAACTCCTTAAATGCCTGTAACTTTAATTCAAGACTAGCCGTTGGGTCAGCCGCAATCGTGGCCATTCCTTCAATTGGGTCGCAGCCTAGGGCTGTAAGCTTTTCTTCGATCTCCGCAGACCGTTTGTTCTTAGCCCCTACAGGACGACCTGCACCTTCTCGTTTCCCGCCTAATGTGGCCATAATCTACCTCCTTAGCAGATAATATAGGAAGATTGTACCGTGGTAAATGGCTTTTTGTTAAATATTTCTTAGGGTCATAGCTTATTGGCTTATTGTATTGATTGGCATTCTTTGTAAAAATTGCGTGTTGATGTAAATTTTTTCCCTATACTAATACAATTACGCACGGATTTTATTCGATGTACCTTTAAAACCCCTCGCAGAACCAGTGACTTGGCGCGTTTTGGGCGTGAACCCTTCGCCGCCCGCCCCGGGCCCCTGACCCGGGCTCGGACCTACGCCAGTAAAAATCATGAATCACTAATAGAAACAAACTATTCATGAACAATCGCCAACAATCCGAGGTCAAAGGACCAAGGAAAACGGCTAAAAGTCGAGGGAGGGAGGACAGAAGTGGGAGGGAATGGGAATGAATAATTGTGATATTTATTCAATGGAGAAAGTAGAAAGAAATCCACTTAAACTGGTACAAGTCCTAGTTTATAAATACGGATAAAGACCGTATATTAAAGACGTAAGACAAATGTCGATAAGTTTATTGACAGAAACTTACTAATTAATAAAGGAGAATTTATGTATTACATCGATCTTTCAGGTCCACAAGGAAACGCGTTTTCACTTATGGCAACGGCGACAAAATTAGGAAGAGGTTTAGGATTTGATAAACAACGAATCGACACAATAATTACGGAAATGCGAAGTGGAGATTACGAAAATCTCAAGAAAGTTTTTCTGAAGAATTTTGGTGAAGTTGTGGCATTTGAGGAGGATTATGATGATTAAATTTTCAACCGCGTTAGAAGACGAGATTCTAAAAAGACGAGTATTAAACGAACTGGAGGAATTGGAGAAGTGTGGAATTCCAGTCAACAAACGAATTTACAAAGGATTAACAACGAATGATCCAAAGTGGAAGATTTCGTTGAGTGATTACGAAGATATGCGTGTGAGTGATATTGCGGATTTACTAAGAGAAATTTATCCGTGATATAATGTATCCGTTGTACCAATAAAGGAGAATTGTATGAGTGAAAAAGAAGTCAATTTATTGTGGTTTGATAAGGTCGTTGAGGATAACCAAGACGATTTCAATCAAACAATGAATTCTGAACTTGAAAGTTTTTTGGAGTGGAGTCAAGGTGTAACGGATATTTTTAATGGTTTAGATGATGAAGATGCGATGGAATACGTTGAAGAGTTTCGTATTAGATTGCTTAAAAATTGGATCAAAACGTTAGACATAAAGGAGAATTAATATGTATTCACTAGAAGATTTACATCAATCTGTCAATGATATTTTCGAACAATTTGATGAAGGAAAAATTTCGGAGGACGACGCAATTGCGATCGTCAAAAATTGTTGTAACGAATTCCTACGTAGGAATCCGCAATCTTTTACAAATGACGCGGATATTAATTTTACGTCATACAAGGGATACATCATGACAACTTATCAGGAATTGTGTGATGTGTTTGGGCCACCAGACGATGGTCCGAACGATTTAGAGGCCGACAAAGTGACGTGTTGTTGGAGATTAAAGTTTGCCGACGGAACAGTGGCAAGTATTTACGATTGGAAAACAGGGAGGACACCTTTTGGCGAGTACGATTGGCACATTGGCGGACACAACATCAAGGCGGTCAGTCGAGTCAAAACGGCGATCAATTCAGTGCGTGTTGACAGTATTAGTATAGAGAAAAAATAAAAATTGCAATGCATTTTATGTCCCCATGACCAATCAATATAATATGCCAATAAGTCCTTGATTCCATGTATATATATCGTTCGCAAAAGTTATTAACAAAATGCGCCAATATTCCGAGGTCCATGGTACAATACAAATTCGCAGTTTTATAAAGGAGAACGTATGAAAGTAAGTGATCTATTAGAAGTATTATCCGAGTATCCACCTGATCTTGAGGTCAAGATCGCCATGAATCCTGCCAGACCGTTTGTCAGTCACATTCGTGGTGTGGTCCAACCATCGTCCAATAGCGCGGTCTTTGTAGTCGAAGATTACAATGCTCAACCGTCCCAGGTCAATTTTTGGGGGTTACTCGATGATTAAATATATTGGCGGATTTTTGGCCATCGTCTTTGTCTTAGGTACAATTTACCTCGGTATGTGGGTCGGTTGTGCCTTAGACGACGAGTGTTTTGAGATGCATACCGGTCAATCAGCAAAGGATCCCAAGTATGCGAAACCTTAAAGACTACGAAGCACTTGGTCTGATGATCGCCATTCCAATTGTTGTACTGGTATTAATGCTAGTGATTTTTGTTGTAAGATCGTTATTATTCCGTGTATAATGTAATCTGGTATTTTAATAAAGGAGAATTTTTATGTCGCATATGGTTGAAACAATGGCATACGCCAACGAAGTTCCCTGGCATGGTCTCGGCACCAAGGTCAGTGATGCATTAACCCCTGAGCAAATGATGATCGCCGCCGACCTTGATTGGACGGTCAGTCGTCGTAAGATCATCACTGAATGTGGTCTCAAGACTAATGATTGGGCATTACTTGTCCGTGATTCAGACAATAAGATTTTGGGTCCTTGTGGCAAGAACTACATCCCCATCCAAAACTCTGAGGTATTCTCGTTCTTTGACAAGTTTGTCAAGGCAGGTGCGATGAAGATGGAAACCGCCGGTTCCTTAGACGACGGTCGTCAGGTCTGGGGCCTCGCTGCGATCAATAAAGGCTTCTGTTTACCTGGTGGTGACGAAGTCAACGGTTACTTGCTCTTCAGTCAACCGCACATCTGGGGCAAGAGCATGACCATCATGTTTACGCCGATCCGCGTCGTCTGCAACAATACGCTGACCATGGCACTTGGTCAACGGTCAAACCGTTTTACCATGCCTCATGTGCGTATCTTTGATCAGGATGTGGCCCAGAAGGCTGAGGCAGCCTTAGGCTTGGCATCGGGTCATCTCGAGGCTTTCAAGGTCACTAGCGAGCTCCTAGCACGCGTAGCCTATGACGAAAAGCAAGTCTCTAAGTACATTACTCAACTTTTCCAGCCTGCCTTGATCCTCGACCACGAAGATCGGAGCTTGTGGGCAAAAACCGCGGATGAAGTGTATAATTGCATTCATACCCAACCAGGTGCCGCGATGAGTGAAGGTACTTGGTGGTCCGCATTAAATGCTGTAACGTATTACGTAGACCACAAGGCAGGTCGTGACCGCGATGCTTCCTTGCAGTCCGCGTGGTTTGGCCCGCGTGCCGCTCTCAAGCGGAAGGCCTTAGATCTTGCTGTCGAATACGCGCAGGCAGCTTAACTAAAGGAGAACCAGAATGGTTACTTATCGCTTTATCTGTGTACCTGACAGTAAGTTAGCAAAGCAGGCAAGGGCTATTCTGGCGATCATTGAGGAAGCTGGCGAAATTAGCAAGACTGAACTGCTGACGCTTGTGGGAGCTCGCCTCAAGAGTCGTCAGAAGCCGCAACGCTTAGTTACGTATTATCAGGGCATGTTAATTAAAGCCGGTGGCATCGAGGCTATAAAATCTATGATTAGGTAATTTCTACCGGGTCGTTACGGGGTCGACTATAAAGAACCCGACCAACTAGAAAGGAAATTGTATGGCAAATGAACGAGGCAAGGCGGTCGATAAGACCTTTTTAAGTATCGACAATGCGGAAGATCGCGGATTCTTACACCGTGATTACATTGCCCATTGTCTTAGGTGGACCCACGTGGTCAAGTGGTTACATCAAGGTGGTCGTTACAAGACGGCTAGGATTCTAGACGTCGGCTGCGGCAAGGAGATGCCATTGGCCAAGCTCATGCATTCATCACGTTTGGGTCCTGCTTTCTATGCTGCAGCTGATATCTCTAAGTTAGAGATGCCTGCTCAGTTTGCCAAGAGCACGTGGAAACCTTCGCAGTTGCTGTCTGAATGTGATGCTGCAATTCTCAAGGTTGACGAATTACAAGAACGTCCAAATACGATCGTCTGTTTTGAGGTTGCTGAGCACATCGAACCTGAACATTGTCGTCGGTTGCTAGCTAACTTTGGTGCGTTGCTTGAACCAGAAGGCACGTTATTCTTGTCCACCCCATGTTGGGATCCTGATGTAGGTGCTGCTGCAAACCATGTCAATGAGATGACCTATGCTGCATTTGGTGCGCTACTCGAAGATATTGGTTGGCGTGTTGAAGGTCACTGGGGCACGTTTGCCTCGATGCGTGATTACAAGGACCAGTTGCCACCAGCCCACAAGGAAGTGTTTGACGCCATGCGTGACTACTACGACAGCAATTACTTGGCTACCATCTTCGCGCCCCTGTATCCACAGTATTCACGTAACTGTTTATGGCAACTAAAGTGGAATCCCGGTGGCAGCCGTATGTTTGCTGATCTTCGTGATGTTGAAGGCCGGTGGGGTAGCTCAGAGCAGTGGAAGGAGTTGCTTGTATGAACATGTGGAACGACATTAAGGACTTCCATGTGAAGTTTGGCCTGAATTACGATGGTCCACCCAGGTCGTTACCACAAGACCTGGCTAGCTTTAGGGTTAACTTCCTAATCGAGGAGACTGACGAATACATCTTAGCCGACAAGCGTGCTGATGAATTAGATGCGCTTGTTGATCTTGTTTATGTAGCCATGGGCACTGCTTACTTGCACGGCTTTGATTTTGCCGAAGCTTGGCGCCGTGTCCATGCTGCAAACATGGCCAAGGTGCGTGGTCCTTCTCAACGTAGCGGCGAATACGACGTCATCAAGCCAGAGGGTTGGCAACCTCCTTACCATGGTGACCTTGTCGGAGAAGCACAATGATCTTCATCTTAGAAGGTCCTGATGGCGTAGGCAAGACCACGTTAGGTCAACACATGGCCAAGACGTTAGATGCTAAGTACCTCCACCTTAGTTATCGCTGGCCAGACAAGATGTTTATGTATCACACGGCAGCTATTCGGTGGGCGATCAGACAAAAGAAAGATGTAATCATCGACCGGTGGTGGCCATCAGAAGCTTTGTATGCCGACGAATATCGTGGGGGTAGTCAATGGCCCATGATGGGACGCATGATGGATCGCGTTGCGCGTAAACACGCTGCCATGTACATCTATTGTTTGCCAGCTGATCTTGTCGACTATCAAAAGAAGTTTAGTGAACTAAAAGAACTTCGCACTGAGATGTATGATGACACAACTGGCGTTGCCAAACGTTACCGCGATTTATTCTTTGGTAATCGTCTGCACACCAAGACTGAAAACTATACGGATTATCTGACACAGTCAGGTGGACTGTATCATCGTCAAGATCATTTGCCGTACACGATCGAGACTTGGGGCAGCAAGCTTGACATGTTTACTGAGTGGGCAGTTAGCCGGGCTAAAAGTTGGCAGGCCGCACAGTTCCAACCAGCACTAGATCCTAGTAATCCTAACATGCTAGGTCACTTAGCCACGGCGCAGTATCTATTTATCGGTGACCAAGTCAATCCTAAGTACCATAACTTACATTGGCCATGGTATGACTATGGGCATTCAAGCTTGTATCTATCTGAAGCACTTAATCGTGTGCCTGCCAGTGAGGAACTGTTTATGTGGGCTAATGCCTACAATGCTGATGGCTCACCGAATGAGCTTGTCAATAAATTATTGTGGCAGCATCCGAAGTTAAAGGTTATTTGTGCCGGCAAAAAGTCACTAGATCACGTAGTGAGCCAGGGCTGGACTATTTTTGAACACATCAAACACCCATCATACATGCGTCGGTTTGAAGGGCACGTTGATAAGATGAGAGAGGTATTACGTCATGCTATCCACTAATACAGCCTGGCTTAAGGCACTATCTGATTGCCTTACAAACGGCAAAGAGTCAGCACCGCGCGGTAAAAAGATTAAGGAACTAATGGCCTATCAGACGACCATCCCAATGGAGTGGCCAATGATGACCGTTAAGGATCGGCACCTTGGTTACCGGTTCATGGCTGCCGAAGCTGCTTGGATTCTCAGTGGCGACAACCGCGTCAGAACCATTGCCCCTTACAGTAAAGCCATTAGTAACTTCAGTGATGATGGTCACTTCTTCAATGGTGCCTATGGGCCCATGATTCGCGAGCAGTTACACCACGTCATTGCTGCCTTAAATGACGACACCGATACACGTCAAGCCGTACTTACTATTTGGCGCCCAAATCCGGCTAAGAGTAAGGACATTCCATGTACAGTTAGCGTGCAGTTCATGATCCGTGACGGCATGCTGCATGTCATTGATACCATGCGCAGTTCAGACCTGTGGCTTGGTTGGCCATACGACGTCTTTAATTTCAGTATGCTTGCAAGGTATGTAATCTGCCATTTAAAGCACAAACCAGAACTTGGTGTCCTTGTCTTACAAGCCGGCAGCAGTCATCTTTATGAGGATAACTGGGAAGATGCTGCCATGATTTTACAAAAACATTCGCAACTCGACGCACCAGTCATTCCCTGGTTTGAGCATGGCGACGATTTAGTTGAATGGTTATGGGAGAAGGCAGATGGAACTAAACTACTGGAGACCTAGTCGTGATGAATACTTTTTGGCGATGGCTTCGCTCGTCTCGCTTCGTGCAACGTGCCGGCGGCGCCGCGTTGGCTGTATTCTCGTGGACACTAATCGCCATGTACTTGCTACTGGTTATAACGGTGTTGCTCGTGGGGTTGATCATTGCCTTGATCATGCTTGCCCTGGAGCGAGTTACGAACCAGGAACTGGTCTGGACAAGTGTGAAGCTATCCATGCCGAACAAAACGCGTTGCTGCAATGTAAGGATACCGGTAAGATTGAAACGGCGTATATAACCGTTAGTCCCTGTGTCACGTGCGTAAAGCTATTAATGAATACCGGTTGTAAACGTATTGTTTTCTTAGAACAGTACGTCAATGTTGATGCAAAAAACTTATGGAAAGGTGAATGGATACATCATGGACCAATTGAGCATGTTTATGCCGAGATCGGATTGGTCTCCCCCAAAGGACTTCCCAAATCTAGCGGCAGCAAAAATCATATCATTCGACTGCGAGACAAAGGATCCATTTCTGATGGAACGGGGTCCGGGCGGGGTGAGATATGATGGCTACGTGGTTGGCGTCTCTATCGCGACTGAGGATTACTGTGGCTACTTTCCGATTGCGCATGAAGGTGGCGATAATCTGCCTAAAGCTAGTGTACTTCGATTCTTGGAAGATGTCCTTAAAACACAAACTCCGAAAGTTGGGGCTAATCTAATCTATGATTTAGAGTGGTTACGCGCTGAAGGTATTCAAGTCAATGGTCCAGTTTGGGATATTCAAATTGCTGAGCCGTTGATTGATGAGAATCAAGTAAGCTATTCACTGTCAGCCCTTGCTAAGAAATATCTTGGGGTTGACAAAGACGAAACCCTGCTTAAACAAGCAGCCAGTGCCTTTGGTGTTGATCCTAAAAGCGGGTTGTGGAAGTTACCGGCTAGGTTTGTAGGTCCATACGCCGAGGCTGATGCTGCCTTGCCATTAAAGATCTGGGCGATTCAAGAAAAGATCTTGAAGCAAGAAGATCTATGGGATATCTTTACCCTTGAATCAGACCTAGTGCCAATCATGCTTGACATGCGGTTTAAAGGTGTTCGTGTCGATGTTGATCGTGCTGAACAGCTCAATGATCAGTATCTAAAAGACGAAGCTAGGATGCTAGGTGAATTACGAGACACTGCCGGTTTCATGTTAGAACCTTGGTCAGCTGATGACCTTGGCAAGGCCTTTGATAAGTTAAACATCTGGTATCCAAGAACACCTAAGGGTGCGCCTAGTTTTACTGGCGATTGGTTGCTAAGTCAAGACCACGAGATTGCAAGAAAGGTAGCTGAGTACCGCAAGATCAACAAAATGCGCCGTGACTTTATTGAAGGCATGGTATTAAAGATGAACGTTTCAGGTAGAATCCATTGTCAATTCCACGCGCTGCGTAAGGATGCTGACGGCACCAGGTCTGGTAGGTTTAGCAGCAGCACGCCTAACTTGCAGCAAGTACCGGCACGTGATGAACATTGGGGTCCATTGATCCGCGGTTTATTCTTGCCAGACGAAGGTAAACAGTGGGCAGTTTGCGATTACAGTCAACAAGAACCTCGTGTCCTTGTACATTACGCTGATCTACTTGGTTTACGAGGCGCTGACGAAGCGGTGCAGCAATATACTGGCGATACTGACTTCCATCAAATGGTTGCTGATATGGCAGGCATTAAGCGTAAACAGGCTAAGGTCATTAACTTAGGCATGTTTTATGGCATGGGCGTGTATAAACTTGCTACTCAACTAGGTTTAAGTAATGACGAAGCAAGACCATTGTTTGAACAGTATCATCAACGGGTTCCATTTGTAAGGCAACTTGCACACAAGTGCAGTCAATCAGTAGCTGACAAGGGCTATATTAAGACCTTGCTAGGTCGTAAGCGTCACTTTAATCTTTGGGAACCTGCTGATGCACAAAACACTTGGCCAAACCGTGAGCAGCCACTGACACGTGAAGATGCTGAACGCGTGTGGGCTGGCAGACCGTTACGTCGATCCATGGTCCACAAGTCATTAAATGCGCTCATTCAAGGAGGAGCTGCTGATATGACTAAGAAGGCTATGGTTGACTTATACAAAGAAGGTTATGTTGCACACTTGCAAGTCCATGATGAACTAGATTTTAGTATCACTGATAGCAATGAAGGTAAAAAAATTCAAGAGATCATGGAGAATTGTGTTAAAATAAATGTTCCATTAAAGGTCGATTTAGAAATAGGACCTAATTGGGGTGAGATTAAATAAAGGAGAATGTATGTGGATTTTCCACACCGAAGGATTGCTAAGTATTGTTGAAAACCGCAATGATAAGAAACTATTATTAGTTCGTGCTCGTCGCCCTGAGCATATCACTAAGGTATTTCCGCATGCTAAGCCTATTCATACACCAAACGCAGACTATCACTGGCGAATTAGTGTACCTCGCAGCGAAGTACAAGCCGTGATGATTCAGATGCTAGGCAATATTGATTACGACAATTTTAAAGACGCAGCAAACCCTATGTTAAAGACCGTTTACAGTAATGTATGGGTTGACGGACTTGCCTTGGAGAAAGTAAATGAAAGAGTCAACATTTTGGGCCCTGATGAAGACAAATCTTCCTGGCCACGTTACCCGTATTGAAAACACAGCAGGCATAGGAACACCTGATGTTAACATCTGTCACAACGGCGTTGAGGTTTGGCTTGAACTTAAGGTTGCTAAGGGGCATTACATCTTTCTTAGAACTTCGCAAGTTGCATTTTGTGTGCGGCGTGTCGCGGAAAAAGGCCGAATCTTTTTCGTCACCCGCTACGGCGATGAGATTTTAATTTTTACCGGCGAGGAACTATTGGATTGTATGGACAAGATTGAAGGCGTAACTAATAAGGCGTGTAAGCTGCATCTCAGCCATATTAAAGAATCGTTTATTTTTACTAAACCATATGCGTGGAATTCAATTATAGATTTACTTTATTACCAATAATGTGATATACTAATACTCAGAAAGGAGAGATGATGACAGTATATGTGGTGCAAGAAGCTCGTGGAATTAACCTGCTGCCAGCCGAGCAGTATGGAGATCTGCGTATCTTGTTACCCCCAGGCAACGTAGCATTTTCAGCAGGACCTACCATCAGCCGCTTAAAACGTGGCCTTGCAAGGTTTTCTGACAATGATTACTTGTTAATGGTTGGCGATCCTGCCGCCATTGCAGCTGCCGGAGCGGTAGCGTGTATGTTAAACAACGGGCGTATGAAACTGTTAAAGTGGGATCGGCAAGAGATGCGGTACTACGTAGTTGAATACGATTTAATGAGGAGAGAAGATGACTTCTGAAGAAAATTTTGCATCAGACGAAAGTCTGAAGGTTGTTGCCGAATTAGCTACTCGACAACTTAAATTAGAACAAGAACTTAACGATTTAGAAGAGCAAGTTAAAGCTAAGAAAGAAGAACTAACACAAGTATCTGAAAAAGATCTTCCTGAAGCCTTAGCTGAATGCGGTTTATCTGAGGTTAAATTACTTGATGGTAGTAAGGTTACGGTTAAACCATACTATCAGGCTAATCCGCCAAAAGAGAAATACGAGGAAGCAATGGCATGGCTTCGTACTCATGGTCATGGTGACCTGATTAAGAACGACGTGACTGTTAGCTTTGGTAAAGGTGAGGATACAAATGCTGCGGAATTTAAAGCGCATTTAATCGAATCAGGCACTTCCTTTACTGACAAGACTGGTGTTCATCCTATGACGTTTAAAGCGTTTGTGCGTGAACAGGTAGAGACAGGTCAAAACTTGCCCTTTGATCTGTTAGGTGTTTATATTGGGCAGAAAACTTCCATCAAGAAAGGATAACTCAGATGGCTAAAACTGATTTAAAAACCAAAGATCAAGGTGGTGCCTTGATGGTGATTGACTTTGCAGCAGACGCTGGTATGGGTCTTGAGAATATGACTAGTCAAGACATGGCTATTCCATTCTTTAATGTGCTACAAAAACTATCGCCTCAGTGCGACACGATTGAAGGTGCTAAGGCTGGTATGATTTTTAATACCGTTACAGAACAATCTTACAAAGAGATCACTGTAATTCCTTGCGCATATAAGCGTGAGTTTGTTGAATGGCGTCCACGTGCAAGTGGCGGTGGATTAGTAGGTCAACACACTATTACCAGTGAGGTAGTATCATCTGCCAAAAATATTGACGGCAAATTGACTACAGCATCTGGCAACGTGTTAGTTGAAACAGCTTATCATTTTGTATTATCGGTATCTGATTCAGGTTCAATTGAGCCAGGCTTGATTGTAATGTCAAGCACACAACTGAAGAAGAATCGCCGATGGAACAGCTTGATGAACAACTTAAAAGTCCAAGGTCCTAATGGCATGGTTACTCCTGCAAGGTTTAGTCATATGTATAAGTTGAGCACCATTCAAGAACAGAATGATAAAGGCGCCTGGTATGGTTGGACCATCGATATGGTAGGTCCGGTAACTAACCCTGGTATTTATCAAGCTGCTCGTGACTTTGCCCAACAAGTCTCGTCAGGAACTGTGAAGACCGCAGCACCTGAGCAAGATCACGCAGAAACCGTGCAACACTTTTAACAGAGGGCCAGGGGTTCACAGCCCCTGGTTTATTTATGCTTGTAGAAAATTTCATGGAAATTTTCGAGGGGTTGCCAAGGGCTCATGGTACATACGTAATTAAGGGTAGTCGTCAGGACAATAAGTTAACTGGCAAGGCTACTACGATTCGTGAACCGATTACTAAAGACCTGTGGTTGCAACACCTTGAAGGTAAACAAGGACTTGGCGTTATTCCAATTAACGACGAGTCAATGTGTAAGTTTGGTGCTATTGACATTGATACGTATGATGGCAGCATTGACTTACCTAAAATTAATTCAGCCATTCAAGAACTAAAGGTTCCGTTATTTCCCTGTGCTAGTAAGTCTGGGGGCATTCACTTGTACCTTTTTACTTCTGAGTGGGTTGATGCAGGTACAATGCAGCAAAAATTAAAAGACCTTGCAGCGTATATGGGCTTTGGCGGTTGCGAAATATTTCCGAAACAAACCAAAATCCTCGCGGATCGTGGCGATATCGGTCAGTGGATCAACATGCCTTACTTCGGCGAAACACGCTGGTGTCAGGGTATGAAGCCAGAAGCCTTTGTTGAAAAGGTAATGGCCAATCGCTTTACTGCTAAACAATTAGATGATCTAGTGATTAACGTAAAAGCTGGGTTTGAAGACGGACCACCATGTTTGCAGCACCTATCTACTAAGGGTTTTCCACAAGGAACAAGAAACAACGGACTATTTAATATTGCTGTATACTGTAGGAAGAAGAGTCCGGACAACTGGGAATCTCAGCTCGAAGGTTTTAATATCGACTTGATGGATCCTCCCTTATCTAGTAGTGAGGTGCAAGGTGTTATCAAATCAGCCAAGCGAAAAGAGTATCAGTACACGTGCAGTAAACCTCCTGTCGCACCCTATTGCAATGCTGCTGTTTGCAAGCTTCGTAAGTTTGGTGTCGGGACTTCTACTGATATGCCTGCTGTACATAGTCTTACTAAGTTTAACACTCTTCCTCCCATCTGGTTCCTCGATGTTGATGGCGGCGGTCGGTTAGAATTAGAAACAGACGACTTACATAATCAACGTAGGTTCCAGCGCAAATGCATGGAACGTTTAAACGTCTTGCCTGGCAAGATGAATGATATTGCCTGGACTAAACTAGTTAATCATCTACTAGAAAACCTTACCATCATTGAAGCACCACCGGATGCTTCTCCTGTCGGACAACTGTTTGAATACATCGAACGCTTTTGTACTGGCCGGGTGCAAGCCAAGGTTAAGGAAGAAATTCTACTTGGTAAACCATGGACTGATAGTGGTAAACACTTTTTTAGGATGGCAGACCTCATGGCGTTCCTAGACCGGCATCATTTCAGGGATTACAAGGTTCACCAGGTTACTTCGATCTTACGTGAGAATGGCGCTGAACATCACTTCTTTAATATCAAGGGAAAAGGGATTAACATTTGGGCGATCAGTGAGTTTGAAAAACACGATGGCAACTTTGATACTCCAGACATTGAAGGTAATGAGGAAGTATTTTGACGTGGACGATTGTATTCGGACCTCCAGGGACTGGCAAGACGACGACTGGTATGCGGTTCATTGAAGAACGTTTAGAACGCGGTATCCCACCTAATCGGATTGGGTATATCGCGTTTACTAGAAAGGCGGCCAATGAAGCTAGGACTAGGGCTGCTGAGAAGTTTGGATTTACCGCCGATGACATGCCGTACTTTCGGACCATTCATAGTCTTGCCTTTATGCAACTAGGGATAAAACCGTCTGGCATGCTGCAACGTACTAACTACACTGAGTTAGGTGAAAAGCTAGGGATCGAGGTCAGTGGTTCATTTAACAATGAAGACGGTCTATTACAGGGAATGCCGTTAGGAGATCGCTATTTCTTTTTAGATAACTTAGCAAGGATTACGCGTAAACCGTTAAAAAGGATCTATGAAGAATGTGGCGACGATGAGATTGATTGGCATGAACTAGACCGGGTTTCACGGACCTTGCAGCAATACAAGAAGATCCATAAACTCTATGACTTTACCGATCTATTAGAACAGTGGTTAGAGCATGGTCATACGCCAAAACTAGATTCGATCTTTGTCGACGAGGCACAAGACCTGTCTGCATTACAGTGGGACTTTGTTGAAAAATTAACTGTTAATATGGAGGACAAATATGTCGCAGGTGACGACGATCAAGCTATCTATCGATGGGCCGGAGCCGATGTTGAAAGACTTATACATCTACCCGGACGCCGTATTATCCTCGATCAGTCTTATCGGGTGCCCAGGACAGTGCATGCGGTGGCAACTAATCTCCTCACGCGTATCCAGAGTCGAGTGCCCAAACGATTTAAACCGTCAGATATATCAGGTAGTGTTAACTGGCATTTTACACATGATGCCGTCGACCTCAGTAAAGGACAATGGCTCTTACTGGCACGTAACTCCTATCTCACAAGAGAACTTGAAGAAACCTGTTTAAGAGCTGGTTATCCGTTTGAGAGTCTTAAGAAGTCGCCACTACAAAATGATTCATTAAAGGCAATCATCGCTTGGACTAACTTATGCAAGGGCCAGCGAGTTAATGGTGACGCATTAAAACTAATTTACCGGTTCATGGGCCTTCGTAAGCGCACTGATAAAGAACGGACATATTCACTAGCTGACGTGAAACTAGAACCTGGGATCTGGCACCAGCGATTGACCCACATCTCTGCTGCCGAACGCGAGTATTACATTGCTGCCCGCCGGCAAGGTGAAAGTTTAACTGCAGATCCACGAATCAAGATCAATACCATTCACGCCGTTAAAGGCGGTGAGGCAGATAACGTTTTAATCCTGACTGACATGGCAGCCAGGTCATACAAGTATATGCAGCAGTACCCAGATGATGAAGCCCGCGTGTTTTACGTGGGTATGACTAGAGCAAAACATAATTTACACCTAATTCAACCACAAACGAATCTTTTTTACGAGATCGGATAACGAGGATTAACCGAGGGAACATCGATGCACACAGCTAATAGCAACACCTATCCTTTTAAGACAACTCCCTACGCTCATCAGAGTGAGGCGTGGGGCATATCAAAGGATAAAGATGAGTTTGCCCTGTTTATGGAGATGGGAACTGGCAAGACAAAGGTAGCAATTGATTCGATTTCATATCTTTACGACTCAGGTCGGATACAGTCTGCACTTATTGTCGCGCCCAAGGGTGTCTATATGAATTGGATTATCAAGGAGATACCAACCCACCTACCTGACCATGTAAGATACCAAATTGCCTCATGGCACGCCGCACCTAGAAAGGCCGAGCAAGAAGCATTAGATAATATTCTCAAACAGTCTGATGACCTGCGTATCCTTGTTATGAACGTCGAAGCCTTTAGCACGGACCGCGGTACAAAGTTTGCAAAACTATTCTTAGATGTCGGCGGCAGATCAATCATGGTTGTCGATGAATCAACTACGATTAAGAATCCAGGGGCACAGCGAACTAAGAATGTAATCAAGGTAGGAACATATGCAAAGTATCGACGCATCCTTACTGGCGAACCCGTGACCCGTAGTCCATTAGACATCTACAGTCAAGCCCAGTTCTTGAACCCGCATCTACTAGGCTTTAGCAGTTACTATACGTTTAGAAACCGGTATGCGATTATGATCGATATCAAGGCAGGTAATCGCAGCTTTAAAAAGATTACAGGGTTTCGTAAGTTAGACGAACTAACTAAGTCCTTACAAAGCTTTAGTTACCGCGTTAAGAAGGTTGACTGTCTAGACTTACCAGCAAAGATCTATCAATACCGGTATGTTGAATTGACTAAGGAACAAAAGCAACTGTATAAGCAAGTGGCCGATATTGCGGTAGCCACACTCAAGGGCAAGGTCTTAACCATTGACAATGTACTAACCCAGATCCTTCGGCTGCATCAGATTACCTGCGGACATTTTAAGAGCGATGACGGTGAGATCATCAAGGTACCTAACAACCGCCTAACTGAACTAGTAGATGTATTAGATGAGGCCAGTGACAAGGTAATCATTTGGGCTACGTATGTAGAAGATATCAAGACCATTCAAGCAAAGTTAACCGAGATCTATGGGCCACAGTCCGTGGTTACTTATTACGGTAGTACTAGTACAGATGATAGGTCTGACGCCGTTAAACGTTTCCAAGAGGATCCTAGTGTAAGATACTTTATAGGTAACCCGTCAACGGGAGGCTACGGTATTACCTTGACCGCAGCAACGACCGTGGTCTACTATTCAAATAGTTATAACCTCGAACATCGATTACAGTCTGAGGATCGTGCACACCGGATTGGCCAAACCAAGTCAGTAAACTACGTTGACCTTACGGTGACGGGCACAATTGATGAAAAGATTATCAAGGCCTTGAGGGAGAAAAAGAATATCGCCGCTCAAGTCCTTGGTGAAGATATTACCTCTTGGCTTTCCTAGCTTCAGATAAAGCAATTGCAACTGCTTGCTTTTGACTTTTAACAACAGGACCGCCTTTGCCTGAATGTAATGTACCGCCTTTAAATTCACGCATAACTTTTGCTACTTTCTTTTCGCCTTTAGTCGCCATGATAGTCCTTATTTTTTAGCTGTCTTAGCTGAGTCTCTAAAGTCCTTAGCGGTAGGTGCGCCCTTAGTTCCTGGTTTACGCATCTTTTCGCCAGATCCTGCTTTAATTCGTTCACGTTTAGCGTGAATGTTCGCGTATAATCCTGGTTTAGTCGCCATAAAATTTATCCTTCTTGCCTTCTTTATGTGGGCCTTTTTTCTCGCGATGCTTCATTGGTTCTGGTTTTTTCTTAGTTGCCATGTGTAGCTCCTGATAAGTAAACAGCACGTTCATCGTTACGGCGACGAGTCAAACCTTTCAGTTCTTTTCCGCCTGCTTTATTGTACAACAAAAACGCATCAGCAGCACCTTCAAAATCTTCACGATTATGTTTGGCGCGAATAGAAGAACGTTGCAAGGTCCCTAGACCAAAGTTAAAACTGATCGAAACGAGTGCATCAAACCGAGACTGAGTAAGACCCACAGGACATAATCGTTCCACTCCAACTTCAAAGCGAGCAATATCTTTCCTAAGTATTTCATTAACTTCCTCCATGGTAAAGGTCTTGTTCCAAGCATCTGGTAAGGTCTTGCCGTCACCGATTAAGTGTCCGACGCCCACGGTCCATAGTCCAATAGCATCTTGATATGGTTTGACTCGCACCCCTTCATGGTGCTTTAACATCTCTAGACAGCGATCACTAATTTTCATTTCTTAAACGCTTGGGTACCAAACCAGAATGCAATGATTGAGGCAAAGATCTGCTGCGACTCATCGTCCCATAGTTGATCTAGTGCAATACTAAAGTCAACCCCGGTCTTCCAAGCGTAGATAAATCCGAATACATCTACAAAAACTAACAAGGCAAACATACCAAGGCTAATAATAGATCTTGTGGCAGCTCGCATATTAATGACCCACTGACTTGCTCCCTTACCAATCTCAATGTCATGGGCATATAAGGCCTGTCGTTCTTGGACCTGGGTTTCCATGGCAATTTGATCAGTCCGAATCTCTTCAACCCGAGCTTGGGCTGCGAACCCGGCTTCCATCAATTTAAGTTCACGTTCCATTTGCATGGCTGCAAGTTCTAATTCATGTTTCTTATCTGACTTATCTTGAAAGAAATCTAGGAACTTTGGAAGTCCACCCATCAAAAATGAAAGCAAGGTTGAGATTAACGTAAGCATTAAGACCTCCAGTAAAAATAAGTTAGAAATGCTGCCCAAGCCGTAGCAACTACCCAAGCCCACATTAACGTATCAAAATCATCATCATTCATATAACGCCTAGAATAAATTTTAACCACAGTGTTACGAGCAAAGCTGCAAGAAAACAGTACCATTGGACTTGTCTGACCTTCTTTAGTTCCGTGTCAAAAAACTCTTTATCTTCTCTTTCCAGTTTTTCAATGTCTGTTTTAATCCTGAGAACTTGCTCCCACTCTTTTGTGCCATACTTTTTAATGAAATCAGTTTTAAGACGATGTTCTTCATCAGTAATTACCTTTCGTTGTTTGTACTCGTCAAGGGCTTTAAAGATAGCCCGTTGCTTTTTAAACTCCGCTTCCTTACGTTGGCGGATATGATCTAACGTCTTTTGTCTTGCTAACTCAATGCCTTCTTTTTGGGCATCTTCAATATTCTTTCCAATCTCTTGACCAGCTTTTCTACCAGTGGCAATCCCTTCGCTAAGTCCTTTAGCCCCGGCTAATAGTCCAAGATCGTCGGCCACATCAATTTAACTTCAGTACAATTGTAATTAATGTGATAATGATAAAAGCAGTTGTGGCAAGAATGATCTGTTCTAGGCGCTTTAACCTTGCACAAATGCTATCGTAACGCAGCTCACAAACTGCCTCATGACTATTTAGCCGCGCTTCTGTTTCGTTCATATCTTAAACCTTAGGGTACTTTAATTTGATTGCATCGATCTGCGCCTTCCAGGCATCATAGCCACCGTGATAAAGCGTATCGAATTGATCTGCGAATGATGGGTACTCTGCGGCTCTATGGTACTTATATGTGTCTGGATCAACCCAAGCATTTACTGCTGCTAAGTCAATCTCAACCTTGTTTCCTTGCGCATCAAATGCTCCGATATCATCACTAATAGTAACAACCTGTGGATATAGTTTATAAATAGCTTTATGATTCATGCCGCAATCTCTTTCAATGTTATGACTGAATTAGCAACGTATCTATTGTTATCACCAGTATTGGATGGCCTATTCAAATAAACAGTTCTTGATGAAATATGACCATAAGTGGACATTATTCTAATAAACACTTTATTTTGCGTGGTGCCTGGATCTAATATATATTGATACGTTGCCGGATGAAGTCTATATTGGGTATCAGATTGAGAGCCGCCACCACTTGATGTGCCGAAATGAGCTAAAGTTCCAGCATCAGTAATGCCGCCAACAGTAACACCCCTATTTGGAAAATAAGAATATCCTGATCCTTCAGGCGCATATTGCATTAAAAAGTTTGCCCATGTATCGTTATCTGCGCCAACCATAAGGCGAACATCTACAAGTATTTTAGATGTGTTAATAGAGCGAGTAATAAATACTGTGCCATCACCAAACGGCCCAGGCACAACAAATATATTTGAGCGCCCCGATCCAGTCCAAGATCGGTGTACATTATCTTCAAACTGAACGTGTTGTACCACACTCCCACTCGGAGCATTCGCATCGGGTACTGTGCCTGTCAATTTTGTCGCCGCCAGGCTTGTTATGTTGTCGCTGGTTATTCCATCGCCGGATAATGTAATAGGCATTATTGCGCTCCCTTCGGATACTTAACTTTAACCGCCTGGACCTTGGCCAGCATTTCAGCGGCGGCGTCGCCACCTTTCCACAATGCGTCTAGCTGATCGCCGATGGATGGGTATTCAGCGGCGCGTTTAGCGAGGTAAGCATGAGCGTCAACGTAAGCCTGGACTGCGCTCCATTGAGAATCAAGTTCAGCTTTAGTTGGTTTTGGCAATTCATCATGCCAATCTAAACTTTCATAGTCATTACCAGCCAATATCCACTTCTTGTTTAGGTAATTAGTTTTGAGTATTAAAGAGTAATCAATCATACTGCAATCTCCATAATTGTAAGCGTTGAGGCACCAGTTTGT
>Ga0222713_10002266_pt1 | contig 20700 bp, 5 predicted proteins | sample C33_649DmetaG_FD_165061 | JGI IMG/M metagenome (GOLD analysis project Ga0222713, IMG submission 165061) | Estuarine water microbial communities from San Francisco Bay, California, United States - C33_649D | ecosystem: Environmental > Aquatic > Marine > Unclassified | place: USA: California...
TTATCCTAATGCTATTGCAAATGCAATAGATGAATCCAATACATCAACCCCATCTACTAAATATCCACCATCCGTTAAATTCATCGAACCGGTCATTGTTATAGAACCGCTTACCGCCAAGCTATTATCTACAATAAGATTAGTAAATGTTGCCTGCTGAACATCAATAGTTCCTTTAAAAGAACCTGTAAATGAACCACTTAAATTTGCGTAAGCAGATAATGCTTGTGAAATTGAACCCGAAAATATTGGACTATGTATAATCATCTATATCTATATACTTTTGTTATAGGTATAAATATAAATAATTTCCTTTTAAGGTTTCGCAGGCCAGATAATAGAAAAAGGATTGGATTGTGTTGTAACATTTCTTAATAACTGTCTATATTCTGTCCACTCTGTTTTTGTTTCAGTTGGGATATCGGATAATTGAGTCCAATCACATTCACTTAATAGTTCGTTTCTAATTTCTCTTATTTCAAACCATTTATTTTCAATTCTCTCATTTATTTCAGAAATTGATGCATCAGTTTGTTCCCAATTTTGATAATAAATACCATCGACTAATATCGGTGTTTCTTCGGTAATATTTTTTGTATAATCGTTTGGCTTTGGTGTTTGCCTAACTTCGTACAAATTAAATTGTAGCATAACCTGTTCATCGATGATGTTAGGGAATATAATATTTCTATGAGCTGCTTTTAAATCCTGATGTGTATATGGATAATTTATTATCCCATCTATAATTCTTAAATACATATTATTTAAAGTTTAAAGGTATTGATGCAAAATTTGTTAAATTTATACAATTATTGAATGCATCAGTTCCGGCTGGCGTTGGTATTCTATTCCATAATTCAGGAGCAGTTCCTACAAGCGCATTGGCCGTTGAACTCATATTATAAACTTGAGTAAATGTTGATACATTTGTATTAAATGTAAATTGTAATACATTTGTCAAAGCTCTACAATTTCTAAACGTACTAGAAAAAGTTGTTACATTAATATTTTGGTCAAATAAAGTTGATGGTACAGATGTTAATGCCGTACACGCAAAAAAGCATGATGCAAATGATACCGCCGATGTTACATTATCAAATAAACCAGATGGTACAGTTGTTAAAGTAGGTATTGCTGCAAATGTACTGGCAAATATTGTTGCATTTGGTGAATAATCGAATATATCAGATGGTATTGTAGATATACGCGTTCCATTCATAAAATTTGAAAAATTTAATACATCAATTAGTCCAGTATAACCACCAACAGCACTCAAAGAAGCACTTCCAGGAATTGCTGTTAAATTTACACACCCATAAAAGTTTACAGTCCTCAATCCAACCGTTCCCCATTGTACTAATTCCGTTATAAGATTTCTAATAGATATATTATTATTAACTTGAAATCCTGGCATTGTTCCACTTATTGTAACATTGTATGTACCGGCTGAAACATAAGTATGTACTCTATTTACCGAATTTGATGCAGTTATTACTGGCGATGATGAACCATCCCCCCAATTAATAACTAAATTTGGAGTCAATCCACCAAAATCAGTAAGTGGACAAGTAAATACGGTATTAGCCGATGTTGTTGTAACTTTAAACACAAACGGAAATGATTGCGATGCGTCTGATTCTGCTAGTCTTCTTGCTATTCCCATAATATTAACTTAAATTTTTAGCTATTGTAAATCCGTACCAAGATGTCCCACCATCGAATGTATAAAATACCAATACATCTTCTCCAGAAGTTGTTAATGTAGGTTGAATACCACCTGCCCAATTAACCGATGCTGGAAACGTAAGTACATATGCTCCCGCATTTACGGTTAATAAAGTAAATCCAAATGCTTTACCAACAGGTGCATTTGAGAATGTTATTGTTGCTGCTCCGTTAAATTGTCTTCTAAAATTATTTGCAGTTGAAAGGTCTATTGTTACACTTCCACCGGTTGATAAATCACTATAAATTTCTCTATAAGATGTTGCTTCTAAATATGTACTAGCATCCAATCCTCCAGTTAATGTAATATCACCTGTCTGATTTGTATTACCAACTATTGTTAATGTAGACCCATCAAACGTTATATTAGATTCTACATTCGCACTTACAGGAGTATCATTATAAGTTAGTAATCCATTATTAGTAGTTCCAGTTAAAGTAAATCCATTTGTACCGGATGTTCCTGATGTTACGCCTGTTGCGGATGTTCCAGAACTTCCATTTGAACCAGATGTTCCTGATGTTCCAGATGTAATACCCGGAGCGTTTGTACCACTCGTACCAGATGTTCCGGTTTGACCAGATGTTCCGGATGTTCCGGATGTAATACCCGGAGCGTTTGTACCAGAAGTTCCACCACTACCATCTGTTCCACTTATTCCTGAAGTACCCGATGTACCACTACTATATCCTGGTGCATTAGTACCTGATGTTCCCGATGTACCACCAGAACCACCAGTTCCTTGTGCTCCAGAAGTTCCACTACTTCCAAAGAATGTTCCATTTACACCTGATGTACCAGAGGAACCAGAAGTTCCTGAAGTTCCATCGGTTGCTGAAGAACCCGAAGTACCACTTATACCAGAAGTTCCCGATGTACCACTACTACCAAATAAAGTTCCATCCAATCCAGATGTTCCAGAGATTCCTGAAGTTCCCGAAGTACCATCAGTTGCCGAAGAACCAGAAGTACCACTTATACCAGAAGTTCCCGATGTACCACTGCTTCCAAAGAATGTTCCATTAAGACCTGATGTACCAGAAATTCCTGAAGTACCCGATGTACCACTTGTTCCAGATGTACCGGAAGTTCCTGATGTTCCAGAAGTTCCACTACTACCAAATAAAGTTCCATCCAATCCAGATGTACCAGAAATTCCAGATGTACCGGATGTACCGGAAGTTCCTGATGTTCCCGAAGTTCCATCTGAACCAGATATACCTGAAGTACCACTACTACCAAATAAAGTTCCATCCAATCCAGATGTACCAGAAATTCCGGAAGTTCCTGAACTACCCGATGTACCATTGATTCCAGAAGTTCCATCGATTCCAGAAGTTCCTGAAGTACCACTACTACCAAATAAAGTTCCATCCAATCCAGATGTTCCAGAGATTCCGGAAGTTCCACTTGTGCCACTAGTTCCAGAAGTACCTGATGTGCCACTTTCACCACTCGTACCACTACTTCCAAAGAATGTTCCATTTAGTCCCGATGTACCACTTGTTCCATCGGTTCCTGATATACCAGATGTACCAGATGTACCACTAGTGCCGTCCGAACCAGATGTACCCGAAGTACCACTACTACCGAAGAAAGTTCCATTTAGTCCTGATGTGCCACTTGTTCCATCAGTTCCGGATATACCAGATGTACCACTTGTTCCATCACTACCAGAAGTTCCTGATGTGCCATCTATACCAGATGTACCGCTACTTCCGAAGAATGTACCGTTTACTCCAGATGTACCATCAATACCCGATGTACCGGAAGAACCAGAAGTACCACTACTTCCAGATGTTCCTGAAGTTCCATCAATACCCGATGTACCACTGCTTCCAAAGAATGTACCATTTACACCTGATGTGCCGGATGTACCCGATGTACCCGATGTGCCATCGATTCCAGAAGTTCCGGATGTGCCATCACTACCAGATGTACCAGAAGTTCCCGATGTCCCATCTATACCAGATGTACCAGAAGTTCCTGATGTTCCATTAGTTCCACTTGAACCAGAGGTACCAGATGTACCATCGCTACCAGATGTACCGGAAGTTCCATCACTGCCAGAAGTTCCTGATGTCCCACTTGTACCTTCACTACCATTAGTTCCACTTGAACCAGAGGTACCAGATGTACCATCGCTACCAGAAGTTCCAGAAGTCCCATCACTACCAGAAGTTCCAGAAGTTCCTGATGTCCCACTTGTACCTTCACTACCATTAGTACCACTTGTACCCGATGTACCAGATGTACCATCACTGCCACTCGTACCACTTGTTCCAGAAGTTCCTGATGTCCCACTTGTACCTTCACTACCATTGGTACCTGAAGTGCCTGATGTACCAGATGTACCATCACTACCAGATGTACCAGAAGTTGCCGATGTTCCGCTTGAACCTGATGTACCAGATGTCCCCGAAGTACCGGATGTACCGGATGTTCCCGAAGTACCATCGGAACCAGAAGTTCCTGAAGTTCCAGATGTTCCGCTTGTTCCTGAACTTCCAGATGTTCCTGAAGTTCCTGAAGAACCTTCACTTCCGGAAGTACCTGAAGTACCACTTGTTCCCGAAGTACCCGAAGTACCATCAGAACCATTTGTTCCAGATGTACCAGAAGTTCCTGATGTACCACTTGTTCCCGAAGTACCAGAAGAACCAGACGTTCCAGCTTCACCACTACTACCAGAAGTTCCTGAAGTTCCTGAAGTTCCATCTATACCGGAAGTTCCGCTTGTACCAGATGTTCCTGATGTTCCTGATGTTCCTGATGAACCTGTTCCACCACTTGTACCAGAAGTTCCTGAAGTTCCGGATGTTCCCGAAGTTCCAGATGAACCTCCGGTGCCCGTACTACCAGAAGTTCCACTACTTCCCGCAGTACCACCACTACCCGCAGAACCAGATGAACCAGAACTTCCACTTGTTCCCGAAGTTCCAGATGAACCACCACTTCCAGAAGTCCCTGATGAACCTCCACTTCCAGATGTACCAGAAGTTCCCGATGTTCCGCCACTTCCAGATGTACCAGATGTTCCGGATGTTCCTGAAGTACCTGATGTTCCTGAAGTTCCCGATGTTCCACCACTTCCCGATGTTCCGGAAGTTCCGGATGTACCAGAAGTGCCGGATGTACCAGAGGTTCCCGATGAACCGGATGTTCCGGATGAACCGGATGTACCAGATGTACCCGAAGTTCCTGAAGTTCCTGAAGTTCCTGAAGTTCCTTCGCTACCGGTAGTACCCGATGTACCGGATGTACCAGAAGTTCCAGAAGTACCAGAAGTTCCTGATGTACCTGAAGTACCCGAAGTTCCTGAAGTACCAGAAGTTCCTGATGTACCATCCACTCCACTGGTTCCGGAAGTTCCAGAAGTTCCTGAAGTTCCTGATGTACCATCTACTCCACTGGTTCCGGAAGTTCCAGATGTACCAGATGTTCCTGATGTACCTGATGTACCTGCTGAACCATCGGTACCCGATGCACCAGATGTACCAGATGAACCTTGTACACCAGCTATACTTCTTCTTTCTAATCTTTTATTTGCAGAATTCCAAACAACTACATCTTCAGCCGAGCCCGATATTAAATTTCCTATTAATAAACTACCACTAACTCCTAAGCTTCCACTAACGGTTAAGTTTGCGTTTATACTACTATCTTTATTTACTTGTAAGAATGATGCCGTATTTACTCCTTCCGCATTTAGAGCGTAAAGAGCGTATGATGCGGTAAATGCTAATGAAGCAGTACCAACTAACATTGAAGAAGTTTGTGAACTAAGTAAATCACCAGTACCAGTACCACCAGTACCACCACCACCTAATATTCTTACCAATACACCATCTGAACCCGATGCTATTACATCAACACCAGAACCCGTAAAATGAATTTTTCCTACTTGCGCTTTTACTAATGAGCTTGTTTGGTATATACGCAATTCAGTACCACTACCCTGCCCTGCATTTAATGCGTATGAGGCTGTTAATGCATAAGATGAACTCACTGCACTAAACACACTCATTGAGGAAGTTTGGTCATTTCTTACATACGCATTTGCATTTGCCAAAGATGCCGATAACGATACCAATGATGCTGAATCAAATCCGGTTACCGCATCTGCTAATAAAGCTTTTCTAGCGAATGATGCTGATAAAACCTCACCAAACACTCTATTTCCATCAATTGTACCACTAATTAGAGAACCACCACTACCAATTACTACATGTCCGGAGGTTAATCCAGCAAATTTAATATTAATACTATTTTCATCTATCGATTTAATAGTACCAGCCATAATTTGGTCTTCAGAACCAGTAGCGTATATCTGAACTATTGGATAACGAATATCCAAGTTATGTACGATTGTTAAATCACTTACATTACTAAATGATACAGTTTCAGTTAATGATGTTTCCGGTTGTGGAATGAAATAACCCTGAGTTTCATTATATCTTAATATTTGATATTCTGCCGATGCAGTAGGCCCTACTCCTTGAAAGTTATATGTACCTAAGAAAGAACCAGTAAATAATTCAGATTTTATAATACCACTGGCCGTTACATTACTGAATCTCGCTTTATCTTGTACAAACATTTCTCCATAAAAGAATGAAGATGTATTAACTACAAATCCTTTATCAGGTGAAATTGATGCTGTTACAGACCCCGATTTAAGTAGGAACGTTTCAAACGCCAGATTCGCTATATTGATATTATTTAATCCACTACCATCTCCAACAAAACGAGAACCCGATTCAGCTATTACATTACCACCACTTACAAATATTGAACCACTAACAGTTAATGAACCAGAGAATATTCTTACAGAGGTGTTTACTTCTAACCCTTTATTTGGTGATATTACACCTTCAACAGAACCCGATATGATTCTATCTAATTTAAGGTCTTGCAATGCATTGGCAGGAATATTAAATAATCCACCACCATCACCTATATAAAGTGCCGCAGTTATTGGTACATTTACATCTAATTTTTCCGGGTCTACAATTGCTCTACCAGAGCCAGATATAATTCTATTTAATTGTAAATCTTGTAATGCTGATGCCGGTATGTTAAATAATCCACCACCATCTCCATCATAACGAGATGCTGATATTGACCCACTAATATTAACCGAACCGGTAAATATAGCACCATAATATGAACCAGAGTTTGTACCAACTGGTGAAAAATTACCTTTTGTTGTTACTACAAATGTATCTCCACTAGCTACCGATGCAGTTGCAGAACCACTTGCTATCAATGGTGCTGCTGATGCCTGTACATTAGTTAATTGAGACCCATCTCCACTAAATGAAAATGCTCTGATACTACCACTCACATCAATTGAACCGGTAAATCTAGAACCAATAGCTGAGCCGGTTGCTCCAGTTGTTACTACAAACGTATCACCACTTTGAACCGATGCAGTTGCAGAACCACTACCAATGAATGGAGCTGCAGCGGCTTGTACGTTTGTTATAAAACTACCATCACCTAATATAAATTGAGCTTTAATACTACCACTTATATCAACCGAACCGGTAAATCTAGAACCAAATTGTACATCCTGTCCACTTCCAGTTGCTGAGGTTGTTACTACAAATGTATCTCCACTAGCTACCGATGCAGTTGCAGAACCACTTGCTATTAAAGGTGATGCTGCCGCTTGTACATTTGTTATCTGCGAACCATCCCCTATAAATGCAAATGCTCTTACCGAACCACTCACATCAATTGAACCGGTAAATTGAGAACCTATTTGAGAGCCAGTAAACGTTGTTTGTACTCTAAATCCAAAATCTGGACTTACAGACGCAGTTACCGAACCGGATTTAATTTCCGTACTAACAAGTGCGTCTTCTGTCAATGCAGAACGAGGAATATTTCTTAGGAATGTACCCTCTCCATAATATACTGAGGATGATGCTAAAAATAATCCACCACTTATTTCATTTATAAATAAACTTCCACTTATATCAACAGAACCGGTTAATCTTGAACCGATTTGAGTATCATATATAAAATTTGGGTTACCATCTACTATATTAATAGTACCTGCCATTGATGAGTGTAATTGGCAGTTATAATATAATGTATTTGGTGCACTTCCAGAAACTAAGAATCTTATTTGCCCACTATCTTCACCGTTATTAGTTACCCAAGAATAATATCCACTATCAGTACCAATTGCACTTGCCGAATTAATCCAAAATGGATGACCGTTTGCATTTACATTAAAAACATATTCATAATTTCTATGCAATGTAAGTGTAGGATTTGAACCACTTATTAATTTATTGCTAATATTATAAACTCCACTACCATCATTAGTTACAGTGAATACGTTATCAAATGATAAAGAAGATGTAAATGGAGTTGTTACTTTGAATCCAAAATCCGGAGCAACTGAAGCTGTTACACTACCACTTTTAATTTCAGAAGATACTAATGCATCTTCAGTTAATGCTGCTCTAGGAATATTTCTTAAAAACGTACCCTGTGCGTATATGAATGAAGATGAATCAATTCTAATACTTCCGCTAAAATCAGAACCACTCTCAAATGATGCTACTCTAAATCCAAAGTTAGGAGATACAGATGCAGTCACACTACCACTAGCAATTCTAACAGTATCACCAGATATTGCGGATTGTGGAATATCAAATAATCCTTTACCACTACCGCTAAACATTGAAGCGGTAACATTGCCAATTACCTTTGTTTCTCCAATAAATTTTATTTCAGCTGGAACATATAATGCATCTACTACATCAATTACACCCGCCATAGAACTATGTAATTGGCAATTATAGTAAAGTGTATCAGGTGCACTACCAGATACTAAGAATGTTACCGTACCAACATCTTCACCGTTATTAGTTACCCAATAATCATATGAGTTTGTAGTACCAGTACCAGATGTTTCATTAATCCAAAATGGATGCCCGCTTGCATTTATATTAAATGTATATTCTAAATTTCGTACTAATGTTAATCTTGGATTTGAACCACTTACTAACCTGTTACTAATATTATAAAGTCCACTACCCTCATTTGTTACAATAAACACTTTATCTATATCGTATCCTGGTATTGGTCTTGCCGATGAAGATGCTATAAAACTTCCACTAATTGTAGAAAATGTATTTACTCTAAGTCCAAAATCAGGAGATATTGATGCCGTCACCGAACCACTTGCAATTCTATTAATTTTAAATGATAGGGCAGATTCAGGAATATCAGATAATCCAGCACCACTACCACTAAAGAATGAACCAGTTTCAACTCTAATATAACCACCGGTTACAAATAATGAACCTGTAAATTGTGAACCACTTTCAGCCGATATTACTTTAAACCCTTCATTTGGTGAAACCGATGCAGTTACCGAACCCGATTTGATTTCAGTAGATATTAAAGCCTCCTCTGTCAATGCATTACGAGGTATGTTTCTTAAAAACGTACCTTCTGCATATATAAATGAAGATGAATCAATTCTAATACTTCCGCTAAAATCAGAACCACTTTCGAAAGATTGTACTCTAAATCCAAAATTAGGTGATACGGATGCAGTTGTACTACCACTTGATATTCTAAATACTTCAGATGATAATGCGGATTGTGGGATATCGAATAAACCTCTACCACTACCACTAAATACCGATGCCGATATGGAGCCAGAGAAATTTGATACGCTTGCAAATACTTCAAATCCTTTATTTGGAGAAATTGATGCAGTTACACTACCACTAAATATTTTTGAAGTATCTAAATTAGAAAGTGCTGATATTGGTATATCAAAAAGATTTTTACCACTACCGCTAAATGAACCAGAATTCAAAAATACACCAGCTCCACTTATAAATAAACTTCCGGTAAATTGAGAACCATTTTGCAATGATTCTACTTTTAATCCAAAATCAGGTGATACAGAGGCAGTTACACTACCAGATGCAATTTTATTTGGAGAAAATGAAAGGGCAGATTCTGGAATATCAAACAAATTTTTACCACTTCCAGAATAAGATGAACCAGATGTAATTGAAATATTTCCACTTACAAATAAATTTCCAACAAAAGTAGAACCAGCATCAACAGATGTTACTACAAATCCCTCAACAGGAGAAACCGATGCAGTTACAGATCCAGATACTATTTTTGTTGCTACTTGTGGAGATACTATTATTCCGGTCAATCTACTACCATCTCCTTGAAACGAACCACTAATATTAGAACCACTTAATTCGTTAGTAAAAATGTTAAATGCTCTAAGACTTCCACTTATGTCAACACTACCAGTAAATTGAGAACCACTTAAAGGTGATTCTACTTTTAATCCAAAATTTGGTGATACAGATGCTGTTACACTTCCACTTGCTATTCTAGACGGTGAAAACGATAATGCCGATTCTGGAATATCAAATAATCCTTTACCACTACCGCTAAACATTGAAGCGGTTATTGTTGATTTAAATATTGCCGGTTGGGTTACATTTAAACTACCACTTATAATTGCATCACCAATAATTAGAACTTCCGGTCTTCTTTGTAAAAAGGCATCTACTACATTAATTGTACCCGCCATTGATATGTGAAATTGGCAGTTATAATATAGTATTGATGGTGCATCATATGGTACATTAAACTCTATTGTCCCAACATCTTCACCATTATTTGTTACACCGGTATCGTATGTATTTTCAGTACCATTTGAGCTTATTGTTTTTATGTAAAATGGATGTCCAGATGCGTTTATATTAAATGTATAAGTTACACCCCTTACTAATGTTATTGTTGGGTTTTGATTTACAATATCACCATTAAAACGATAAGCTGCTGTGTCATCATTTGTTATATTAAATACTTTATCTAAAGATTCGGATGGATAATATGCAGCCGATGCGGATATTATCATACTTCCACTAAATGTAGAAAATGTATTTACTATAAGTCCCTTATTAGGAGAAATTGATGCTGTTGCAGAACCACTTGCTATTTTAGATAGGTCTAAATCTCTAAGGGCCGATACTGGTATATCAAATAACCTGTCTCCACTACCAGAATATGATGAACCAGATGCTAATTCAATACCTCTAGCCCCACTTACAAATAAAGAGCCTGTGAATTGAGAACCGCTATTAATTGATTCAACTCTAAATCCAAAATCAGGAGTTACAGATGCAGTTACACTACCACTTGTTATTAAAGTACTTAATAACGCATCAGGAGTTAATGCGGAACGAGGTATATCAAATAAACCTCTACCACTACCACTAAAGAATGAACCACTTGCCACTCTTATATTACCACCACTCACAAACAAAGAACCTGTAAATTGTGAACCACTTTCTAATGAGATTACTTTGAATCCTTCATTTGGACTAACCGAAGCAGTTACACTTCCAGTTGCTATCAAAGTTGCTACTAAAGCATCAGGAGTTAATGCGGAACGAGGTATATCAAATAAACCTCTACCACTACCACTAAACATTGATGCCGATACTCCAAACTGAAATGTTGAAAATGTATTTACAACAAATCCAGTATTCGGTGCGATTGATGCCGTTGCAGACCCACTAGCTATTCTAGTAGCTACTAGCGAATCAATATTAAGTGCTGATAGTGGAATATTAAATAATCCTTCACCACTACCACTAAAAAATCCACTACCAGATGGTATTACAACATTCCCACTTACAAAAAGTGAACCACTAAATTTAGAACCACTTCCTATTGATGTTACTACAAATCCAGTATTTGGCGCTACCGATGCTGTTACACTACCACTTGCTAATCTAGTAGCCTGTGGTAAATTAAATAAATCTCTTGCATCTCCAAAGAACGAACCAGTAAATGAACCAGTGAATGAAGAACCGGTAATATTGTTACCAATTAATTCACTTTGTATTCTTACAGATCCTGTAAATTGTTGTATATTTTCGTCTACATTGCCAAATATATTTGAACCCGATGAAAATACTATTGATGATGAAACTATATTTACAATGATTTGGTCAGCAAAAATAGATTCATCAACTATTAAATTACCTTGAATTCTAGTATTTGTGTTAACTAATAAATCACCTTCTTGAAAAGATGCAGTTGCCGAACCACTTGCTATAAATGTTGCTGCTGGTAAATTAAATAAATCTCTACCATCTCCAAAGTAGGAGCCGGTAAACGAACCGGTAAAAGAGCCAGTAAATGCACCAGTCGCTCTATCTAAATCCAAACTTCTTACAAATCCTCTATTACCTTGGTCATCCGATACTAATATTGCCGGAGAACCAGAAAGTGAAGCAGAGAAATTTGGAACACCGAAATTCGGTTCAACTTGAGATAAATCAATGAACTGATATCTGTCTGCCGTTACATTTTTGGGTGAAATTACCCTTACCCTACCCGTTAATAGATTACTAATTGCCATGCGTTACTTTCCAGCTTTTTTATAAATATCAAAAATCAACTATAAATATTAATAGAAGATATATATCGTTATTCGTTTGCACTTTCTAACAAAGAAAGAACTACAGTTAATTGAGATGAGCCGGATACTATAAAACCATACGTTTCTTCTAATACCAATTTACCCGAAACTACCGGTGAAAGTGAATCTGCTGGTGGAATTGTTACGTTTGTCACCAATCTCACAGCTTCTTGTTCAATAAAAACAGGAGCTTCGATTGTTTTTTTAATTACATCAACTAAACTATTAACTACATATATAGATGCCGAAATTTGAGCGTTTGTTCCATTATTGAATCCACTTAATACTGATTGAGTAACTCCACTTTGATATAATAATGGTGAAAGTGCAGAACCAGTTACAGATTCGTTTTTTATAATTTGATTTGATAATACTTTTAAGTAATCCAAAGCAAATATAGATGCAGAATATTCAGTTGAATCAATAGCAGATACACCATTTTTATCAAAGTAAGCTTTTGCTGCTTTATTTGTTCTGATTGTTGTATTATTAACTATATCATACTTTATTGCATCCACATCATCTAAAGTATTTTGTTCAAAATAATCTGATATAAATGTAAACGGAGTTTCTGATAAATTATTTTGATTTTGAGTATATGCCGCTATTTCTTTTCTCAAAAATTGTCTGTTTGAATTTAGTAATAAAGATGCACTAGCAAAACTACCACTAAAGTTTAATAAACTTATAGAAGAACTAACAAAAGCACTACCGCTATATATGTTACCAAATTCAGGTACAGGTATTTCTTTGTTTGATGTTACAAATATAGTAACAGGTTGTGTTACCAAACTATTATTTGTAATTTGACAAGATAACACAATAGATGATACACCTGCTGGTGTTGTGTATATTTCATCAGGTTCGCCAGTCAGTCCTGTTACTACTGACTGGAATCTATTTAACGGTACAAAAACTTCTGCCATTTCTTTTTATTTTTATTTCTTTTTTATATTTGTAGTGCCAATGAGAACGGAGTTACCAATGAGAATAGAGATTTACTAAATGTTCTACCCACAAGAGTACCAGTTGCCTGATTAATACTTAAACCAGTGCCAATTCTAAAGTCACCATCTTGGTTACCCGATGTGAAGAAGATTCTACCTCCACCCAATTCGGTAATTTCAAACGCCGGATTTGCTACACCACTACCACCCTGATTTGGAGGAAGTGCTTTAAATGTCACACCACTTCCATTATAAGAGTAGTCAATACCAGTTGCCACAATCAGAGAACCAAATACTTCCAATGGCGCTCCTGCTGCTACGAACTCCGCTCTTGTTCTTAAATATCTGTTAGTTTCCAAAGTCTCTAAAAGTTGGTCTCTAGTTACTGCAATTGCACTTCCATATTGTCCATTGTAATAAGATGATGCCGCTGCGATACCTCTTTCGTTACCACCATACAATAAATCCGTACAACAAGCATCCACAATCAAACCAGTATCACGAGAACAACTTGCCTCGTTGTAAACTAAGTAAGGGAATGCTCCATTTGTATATCCAATTGCTCTTTGTTTTAACTCATCTTTAGCACCTCTTAATCTTTCAGCTGCTTGTCTTCTCTTAGTAGACGGTGCTAAATAAGTTAATAACGTATTTGCCACAACTTTTTCAGATAATCCTCTTGCGAAATCAATACCATCAACAGTTTGAATTTTTTGTCCAATCTCCCCATTATCAGTATATGAAGGTTGAATTGCCACCGAAGGAATTTTATAATAGTAAGACCCAGCTTCAATACTTCTTTCATTACCACCATAAACTAAGTCAGTTCTGATGGCGTCTATAATAAATCCTAAATCACGAGAACAACTTACTTCATTATACTTTAATGTACTCCAAGAAGAACTTAAGAATGTTATAGTTTCTTTTTGTATTAAAGTTTTGTTAGATGTTAATAATCTTGCAGTTGTTAGTAATGAAGCGGATGGTGTTAAGAAAATTGGGTTTGTTACAACCTTACTTGCCAACTTACCAGCATATCTCACACCTGTAATTGTTGGGTCTAATTGTGCTGCTTCAGATGGTACACCTTTTACCGTAGCTTTTGATGGGAATAAGAAATAGTATGAACCAGCGGTTACACTTCTTTCAGTTCCACCATAGAATACATCAGTTGCTGCTGCATCTATGATGTATTTTACATCACGAGAACAACTTGCTTCGTTATAATAAACCCCACTCCAAGAGGAACTAACATAAGCAATAGTTTCAGCTGCTATAAAGTTTTTATTCTTTCTTAATAAATCAAATGATGCCGATACTGCTGATGATGCTGTTACGAATTGTGTATTTTGTGCAACTTTTTGTGATATTCTACTTGCGTAAATAATACCATCTAAAGTTTGTCCTAATTGTCCAACTCCATCACCATCTCCTAATAAAGTTGCCTTTGAAGGATATTTGTAATAGAAATCACCACTCATTACACTTCTTTCATTTCCACCATATAAGATATCAGTTGCTACACCATCTAAAATAAATCCAACATCTCTCTTACACTTCTCTTTGTTATATTCAAATGAACTCCAGCTAGCAGTTAAGTAAGCCATTGTTTCATTTTGTATGAATAATCTATTGTTTCTCAATAATTCAACCGATGCTGATACTGATTGAGATGCAGTTACAAATGTTGTGTTTGTAATTACATTTTTAGCCGTACCACCTGCGAAATCAATTGCGTTCAATGTTGAATCTAATTGAGAACCAGTAGCTTGTGATGGATATTTGAAATAATATTGTCCAGCAGTTGCACTTCTTTGATTTCCTCCGTAAAGAATATCAGTTGCTACTGCATCTATGATTAATCCAGTATCTCTCTTACACTTAGATTCGTTATAGTTTAATCCACTCCAAGAAGAAGATACAAATGCTATTGTTTCTGCTTGTATGAATGGTTTGTTAGCTTTTAATGCCGTATAAACTGCCGAAGCCGTTACATTTGGTTGTGCAAATATAGTATTTACAACAACTTTTTGTGCTAATTGAGATGCGTAACGAATACCATCTAATGTTTCATCTAATTGTGAACCAGTAGCTGATGATGGGTATCTATAATAGAACTCTCCAGCAGTTATACTTCTTTCGTTTCCACCATAGTAAACATCAGTTGCTACCGCATCTAATATATGTCCTACATCTCTCTTACATTTGCTTTCATCATAAACAAATGCCTCATCTGAATTAGAACCAGTCACCCAAGAAGAACTAATGTATGCAATAGTTTCGTTTTGGATAAATGTTTTGTTAGAATTTAATAAATCCCATGCAGTTCTTCTTTCAATTGATGCAGTTACATATTGAACATTTTGTAATACTCTTTGTGCTACTTTACTTGCGAAGAATAAACCATCTAATGTAAAGTTTAATTGAGAAGTTGTTGCTTGTGATGCTGATTCAAAGTAAAACTTACCATTTACGATAGATGCGGAATCAACACCAAATAACATATCTTCTGCTGCCCCACTAATAATCAAACCAACATCTCTCTTACACTTACTCTCATCATAAGATGCCGTACTCCAAGAAGAACTAATGTATGCGATAGTTTCATTTTGGATGAATCCGATATTCTCTTTTAATAAGTTGTAAGCGTACCAAACATTTGATGCAGTTGATGGTGTTGTGTAATTTACAGGACTTCCTGCTACACCAACTCCGTTTGCTACAATATTTGTTACAATTGATATTGAAGAAGAAATTAATGATGCTTCATAAGCCGTACCAACTTCAGAACCAGTTATATATTGTGAAGTTGTTGTGAACTTAATACTTTCAGATGTATTAGATACAAATGTTGGTAATGAACCAGTTCCAAATTCTACAATATTTTCAACTAAAGCAAATGATGAACTTATTCTATTAACTTCATATGCTGATGCTGATATTGATGATGTTGTTTGGTTAAATGCCGTTACCTTAATATTATTAAATGCATTTGATACTATTTGTGGAGTACTTATTATATTTCCAATAATAATAGTTTCTATCATTCTTCTAGCATAATCAATTGCTGCAGTTGTTTCAACCACTTGCTCTGATTCAGTTGCTAAAGATGGATATTTGTAGTAGAACTCGCCAGCTTTAGAGCTTCTTAAGTTACCACCATATTTGAAATCAGTAATTACTGCATCGATAATATATCCAACATCACGTCTACACTTAGTTTGGTCATAATATAAGTAAGGATACTTAGCGTTTACAAATGCTACAACTTCATTTTGAACAAATTCTTTGTTGTTCTTTAATAATGTGTAAATTGTAGATACATTTGCAACAGGTAATGAGTAAGATGAACCAGTCACCAATCCCATTGATATACCTTTAGCGTAAATCACACCATCTAATGTTGGTTGTAATTCAGAAGTTGTTGCGTTTGATGGATATCTATAATAGTAATCTCCAGCTATCCAACTTCTTTCATTTCCACCATATAATAAGTCCGTAGAAACTGCATCAATGATATATCCAATATCTCTCTTACAAGTTGTTTCATTATATGAGAATTCACTCCAAGAAGAACTTACATAAGCAATTGATTCTGATTGAATGAATTGTTTATTGGCTCTTAATGCTACATAAGATGCCGATGTTGTTAATGATGCTGATATATGTTGTAACGTCACATTTTGTACAACTTTCTCAGAAATACCACTAGCGTATCTAATAGCAGTTAGTGTTTGGTCTAATTGAGAAGAAGTTGCTAATGATGGTATTAATGCGTAGAACTGTCCATTTAAGAATGAGCCAGAGTTTCCACCATAAATTAAATCAGAAGCCGCTCCATCGATAATATATCCTAAATCACGTCTACATTTAGTTTCGTTATAATCAAACGTACTCCAAGATGAACTCATATATGCTATGGTTTCATCAATAATCATATTCTTATTACCTAACAATAAGTTATAAGCCGATGTTATCTTTGGATTACTATTTGCCGTTGCTGATGGTGATACATAAGTTTGTGAACCCGTACCATTTAAGATAATATTAGTTACTACCGCAAATGATGATGAAATCAACTTAGCTTGTAATCTTTGTGCACCACTACCACTTATTAATTGAGGTGTATTTGTTACTTTGATACTTGCTGATGTATTTGATACAAAAGTTGGGTATGTTTGTGTTTCAATTATTTTAGTTACAATACCATATAAGTTTCCTATTGTATTTTTCTCATATGTACCACCATTTGTAGATGGTGCTATTGGAGATGTTACAGATTGAACTTTAATACTACCAGAAGTATTATCAATGATAGCGGGAATTGAAGTAATTCCATTATTTACAATATTAATAACATTTGCAAATGATGAGCTAATACTTGATGTATATGATGTATAACTAACACTTCCACCAGAAGTTTGATTAGTTGAACTTATATGTAATAAAGTTGGAGTTGCTAATTGGAAACCATAATCATAGTTTCTTGCCAAAGCATCAGGTATACCAACCTCACCATAGTAAATAATATCTCTTACTAAGTTGAATGATGATGTTACTAAATCAGCGTAAGTACTTCCACCATTTATTGATGATGTAGTTGGAGTTAATCCAGTTACTTTGATTGCTGCGTTAGTATTTAATACTTTTGCTGGTGATACTTGTACACCACCTTTAATAATATCAGTTACAATTGAGAATGAAGAACTAATCTTACTTATTTCAGTTGTACTAACACTTATAGATGAAGTATATTGATTTGTATCGGTTGCTTTGATATTAGCCGATGTATTATCTTTAATTTGTGGTTTTAATAAAACAATATTTTGTGCTACTTTTTTAGATACTGCTTTGGCGTATTCAATACCAGCTACAGTTTCTAAAAGTTGAGCTGATGTTGTTGCTTTGTTTGGATATCTAAAGTAGTAATCTCCAGAAGTTATACTTCTTTGGTTTCCACCATAGAATAAATCCGTAGCCACACCATCTACAATATATCCAACATCACGTCTACATTTTTCTCTTAAATAAGTTAAGTAAGGGAAGAATGCATCTATGTATTGAATTGTTTCATTTTGTATAAATGCTCTATTTGATTTTAATAAACTTACTGCCGATTTAACATAATCAGTTGGTTGTGCTAATTCAATATTGCTAATTAAAGTTTGTGATAATCCAGCTGCAAATGTTACACCATCTATTGTTGGTCCTTTTTGAGAATTTGTATCAGGTGATATTGAACTTATTACAGTTGCTTTAGATGGATATAAGTAATAGTACTCACCAGCTTTAGAACTTCTTTCATTACCACCATAGATTAAATCAGTTGCTACGTTATCTAAAATGTAAGCCACATCTCTACTACAACTTGCTTCGTTATAAGAGAATGAACCAACTCCACTCCAAGAAGAACTAATATAAGCAATAGTTTCTTTTTGAATTAATTGTTTATTGTTTATTAATAAATCAAATCCAGTCTTTTCAGATATAGTTGGTTTTTTCAATAAAGTATTTGCTACAATTTTTTGTGCGATTCCTTTAGCGTATTTAACACCATCTAATGTTTGGTCTAATTGTCCAGATTCGTTACCATCGCCTTCAACAATTGCCAATGATGGATATAAATAATAGTATTCACCAGCTTCACTTACTCTTTCGTTTCCACCATATAGAATATCAGTTGCTACCGCATCTACGATGTATCCAACATCACGTCTACATTTAGCTTCATTGTAATCAAAGAAACTCCATGCTGAATTTAAGAATCCAATAGTTTCAGTTTGAATAAGGTCTTTGTTATCAACTAATAATTCGTATGCAGTCTGTGCTGATAAAGATGCTGTTGCAAATACTGAATTTTTAAGTATTTGTTGTGTTAATCCTTTAGCGTGCTTAATACCACTTAATGTTGGACCTAATTGAGTTGTAGTTGCCGTAGATGGTTCATAATAATAATATCTACCAGCTTCGTAACTTCTCTCATTTCCACCATAAACGATATCAGTTGCTACCGCATCTAAGATATATCCTACATCTCTCTTACAAGTTGTTTCGTTATAGTAGAATCCATTCCAACTAGCCGATACATATGCAATTACTTCATTTTGTATAAAGTTCTTATTACTTACAATAAGGTCTTTAGCTTGTAATTTATTTTGAGATACTTTTTGGAATTGTTGATTTCTTAATAATCTATCTGCTAAATTTCTAGCATAATTTACACCAGTTAAAGTTTCTCTTAATTGAGAACCAGTTGCTGCGGATGGATATAGATAATAATAAACCCCAGACTTAACACTTCTTTCATTACCACCCCACTTAATATCAGTTGCAACAGAATCAATAATATATCCAATATCTCTTTTACAAGTTGTTTCGTTATATTGTTTAGTACTCCAAGAAGAACTTATATAAGCAATAGTTTCGTTTTGTATAAACTCTTTATTGTTTATTAATAAATCATAAGCTGTTGAAAATTGAGAATCTGCAAATTGGAATGGAGTATTTAATATTACTTTTTGTGCTAACTTACTTGCGTAAATTACACCATCTAATGTTTGATTTAATTGTGCACCTTGCGCTTGTGATGGGTATTCATAATAGAATTTACCATTTACAACGGATGCTGAATTTGAGTTGAACACTAAATCTTCAGCTGCTCCACTAATAATTAAACCAATATCACGTCTACACTTAGCTTCATCATAAGATGCCGTACTCCAAGAAGAACTTAAGTAAGCAATTGTTTCATTCTGAATAAATGAAATGTTATTTTTTAATATACCATAAGCTATCCATCTATTATCATTACTAACCGCACTTCCGTAAGATGATGTTGGTAATGATAGTGTAGTTAGAGTAGAACCAGTGCCATTTGCAATTATATTTGTTACTATTGAAATTGATTGTGATATCAATGTTGCTTCAGTAGAAGTTGCAGATGATGCGGATGTATATTGTAATGTTGCTGTTACTTTTCTATTTAAATTAGTATTTGATACTATCGTAGGAACTACACCTAATCCATTTGCTAAAATATTTAATACTTTAGCAAAGCTTGAACTTACTCCATTAATAGGACCATCGGTATAAGATGCTGATAGAATAACCGATGAAGTATATTGAGTACTATTGGTTAATTTAACAAGTCCTGCTGTATTCTTAACCAATAATGGTAATGAACCAGTTCCATTTTCAACAACATCTAATACAACATCAAATGCCGAATTTGCATTTGTTAAATATGTTGATGCAATTGATGCGGTTGTAATATATTGTACACTATCAGTTCTCTTAATTGAAGATGAAGCGTTAGTAAATATTGATGGAATTGAACCAGTACCATTTGCTATAATATCCAATACAATATCAAATCCAGTACCAACTTTATTAATATCAGTTGTTATTGGAGTTATTGATGATGTACTTTGAGTATATATCAATTCATTTGCTATTACACTATTTGAAAGTGATTTAGCGTATCCAATTCCTTCTAATGTTTGTGCTAATTGAGAACCAGTTGCTGCCGATGG
>Ga0222713_10002267_pt1 | contig 20699 bp, 10 predicted proteins | sample C33_649DmetaG_FD_165061 | JGI IMG/M metagenome (GOLD analysis project Ga0222713, IMG submission 165061) | Estuarine water microbial communities from San Francisco Bay, California, United States - C33_649D | ecosystem: Environmental > Aquatic > Marine > Unclassified | place: USA: California...
GCCCAAACGCTCAATGGCATCGCTGGCCTCTCGTATGCCCGCGGTATCGATCAAACGAACCCGAAATCCATCCAGGAACAACTGATCTTCCAAGGCATCGCGAGTGGTCCCGGCAATGTCAGACACTATGGCTTTCTCCTCGCGAAGCAAGGCATTGAACAAGGTGCTTTTACCCGCATTGGGTCTGCCCGCAAGCACCAAAGCAAATCCCTTTTTTAAGGCATTTCCCAAAGCAAACGACTCTTCCAAATCCAGCAAGCGGCTTCTCAAATCGCTCACCAGTTGCCTGAGCTCATCGCGAGAGGCAAACTCGACATCTTCTTCTCCAAAATCCAGCTCCAATTCGATCAACGAAACAAAGTGCAGCAGTCGAGCCCTCAGTTGGGCTATGTCTTGAGAGAACCCACCCCGTAATTGATGCAAAGCTTGGTTGTGGGCAGCGGCATGTTCTGAAGCGATGACATCGGCCACCGCCTCGGCCTGGGCCAAATCCAACTTCCCATTTAGAAAAGCGCGCTGGGTAAACTCACCGGGCTCAGCCATTCGGGCACCCAATTCCAAGTAGGCCCGCAAAACTTGCTGAACAATGAACTCACTCCCATGCAGCGACAACTCCACAGTAGGTTCACCGGTGTAGCTTTTGCGTCCATGAAAGATGGCCACCAAGGCCTCATCGAGCAGGGTCTCTCCTTGATACAATTTGCGCAAATGCAAGGTGTGGCTAGGGGCATCAGAAACGGGCTTCTTCAATAGAGCGTCGGTCCAGTCCATGGCTTGAGGGCCACTGATTCGCACAACGGCCACGGCTCCCATACCGGCAGCTGTAGCCCGGGCTACGATGGTATCTTGAAAGGATGTGGCCATGGTCGCAAAGATACGAGGCTCAGCCCTACCCAAGAAAAAGCTTAACGAGCTTCTTCGTAGCTGTATCCCGTTGATAAACCCGCCGCTGCAGGCAGCTTAGTCCACTCGGGACAAGCCATGAACAAATTCCAAAGCAAGGCACTGCGGTAGTTCTCCATCATAACCACAATGGGACCCTGATCGATGGCTAGGTAACGAGGCAACATCCAATTTTCGGATTCAGAAAAAGCGTCGTAAAACCCATAGGGGCCTAGCAACTCAGGCTTATTATTATACCAATTCATCAGAGCTGCCTTCGACTGCTCAGGGCTGTAAGGAAAGGATGACAAGGCTGCCGTTGGGCTTATGACACCCAAATCTCGTCCTGCAGCCGGAGCATGCCCAGCATAACCCTTGATGGAATACGAGGAGGTCAATCCCCAGGAGCTGTCGCTGTATCCGGCCCAGCGACCCGATTGATGGCGGCACCAATCCCAATTGATCAAGGCCATGTTCGTAGCTTCTACTCCATAGTGACCACAGGCATCTATCAATCCTCTGGGGTCCATACCCAAGTAACTGTAATGCGCCCAAAACAAGGGGCCACCCAACGGCACATCCCCTTGGTGATCGAATTGAAGACCATACGATTGACTCAATCCTTGTTCTGCCCCTACTGCATGCAGCGATTTCATCTCACCGCGTCGATTCCACCCGTTGGTGTACACAGAAGCTGATATGGGGTGCGTGGGAGACAGCAGACCCAGCACATACATGATGTGGCATTCGTTGAAACCTCGAACCGGGAAATTCATTTCCCAACCGTAATGGGGACTCCAATGCCAATACAGGGAGTCGCCCCCGCGGGTGTACCAATCAAACTCAACGCCGCGCCACAAGGCATCGATGCGCTGAGCCAGCTTGCGTTCTTTGCGGTTTCCGTCGGCATAGGCCTGACGCACGGATAGCAATCCTTGAAGCAGGAAGGACGTCTCGACTAAATCGCCACCGTCGTCTTTGATCCAAAAGGGTTTTACGCGGCCCGTTTCTCCGTATATCCAATGAGGCCAAGCCCCGTGAAAACGGTCGGCCTTTTCTAAAAACCGCACGATTCGACAAAAGCGTTCAAAGGCTTGTTCTTGGGTAACATAACCGCGATGCACGCCCGCCAGTATGGCCATCAAACCAAAGCCCGTACCCCCTGTAGTGACCACTGTTTGGTCTTGCTCAGGGTAAATTCCATCGACATGAACACGTTCACAGGCCATGCCACTATTGGGCTCAGCGGCTGTCCAAAAATACTCAAAGGTGCGGCGCATGACCGTATCGTAGATGGCCTGCTCTTCTGGGTTCCAATTCAAAACAGGATCTTGTGCCCACGAAAATGGGGCAGCGAACATGAACAAGAGCAGGAGCCATAACCTCATAGACCCAAATTTACATCGCCCACGCCCATTTGCCGCCATACGCCTAACCCCAAAACAAGCTTTGCTTAGATTCGCAGGGTGAAATTCTGGAGCCTAACCCTTTTTTGCCTCTTGCCCCTCGTCCTTCAAGGGCAAGATTACCAAGCCGATAGCTTTGAATTTGAAGGACAAACGCTGCGCTTTCGATACCTCGAACCCCATGAACCTTCGGCCCCAGTGCTGCTATTTTTACACGGGTCAGGAGAACGGGGTCCTGACAATCAGGCCCAGCTGGCTCACGGTTCTGAATTTTTGGCTCAATTCAAAGGTTTATTTCGCATCATCGTACCTCAGTGCCCCGCCGACGATTATTGGAGTTCGGTAGAGCGCAGCATGGATACCGCGAGCGGGCAGCGCCATTTTGCATTCCAGTATCAAAACGATATGACCTGGGCCATGCGTGCACTGGTCTACATGCTTGATTCGCTGCAAGAAACCTGTCATTTTGATACTCAACTGTCTGTCATTGGCGGATTGAGCATGGGGGGCATGGGTGCTTTCGAATTGGTTTACCGCCGGCCAGGTTATTTCAAAAAGGCTTTCCCCATTTGTGGAGGGGGTGACCCTACAGCAGCATCTACTATGCAACATACAGGCTGGTGGATATTCCATGGGCTTCGCGATGACGTTGTTTCGCCCGAACACTCCCAAATCATGTATCAAGCTTTGTTGAAAGCCGGTGCCAAGAGCCGTTTAACCGAATACCCCGAAGCCAACCACAATTCTTGGGATTCCGCTTTCCAAGAATCAGGCCTGCCCCTTTGGCTTTGGCCTGGGATACACAGCCATCAGTAGTAAACTCAATCCAACCAAATGTGCCCTTGCAAAGGCAAGTTGGCTGATGAAGTACCCACTGAAATCTCGAATTGACCGGGCTCCATGACCCAATGACGCTCTGAGTTGAAATAGCCCCACTCCGATCGGGGAATGACAAAATTCAGTTGCGCTGATTCTCCAGGAAGCAATGCTTTTTTCTCAAAGGCTTTCAATTCCAATACCGGGCGAGTCATGTTCGCCACTTCATCGCGCAAGTAGACCTGCACCACTTCGCTGGCAGGGCCTGCATAACCTTCAGCTGAACGAGAGAGCAGACAGGAAACATGCAGTTCCTCTCCTACTCGGTCCACTTTGAGCGTACTTAGCGAAAAATCAGCATAGCTCAATCCATGCCCAAAGTCATACAAGGGGCTGTTGGCTACGTCCAAATACTTGCTGGTGTATTTCTGATTCACATCCAAGGGTCGACCGGTGTTGCGATGGTTGTAATACAGGGGTATTTGGCCCTCGTTTCGGGGATATGTCATGGTCAAATGACCCGATGGTGATTGCATCCCGCTGATCAATTCTGCCACAGCTGGACCACCCATGGTTCCTGGAAACCAAGCCTCTAAAATAGCATCGCAATACCCTTCGACATTCTCCAAACACAGCGGTCTCCCGTTGAACAGAACCAATACGATGGGCTTGCCAGTAGCGGCAACGGCTTTGATCAATGCAACCTGTTGCTCAGGCAATGTCAACTGGCTGCGAGAAGCCGCCTCGCCACTCATGCCAAATGGCTCACCCAAAGCCAACACCACGACATCGGCTTTTTTCGCTGTCTTCACAGCCTCTTTCAAGAGGGTCTCTGACGGGCGAGAATCGATCTCCAACATGGCACCGTGTGGATTCAACTGGGCTATCATCGCTGGATCTTCAACCAAATTGCATCCCAAGGCGTATGAGACAGAGGAACCCATGGGCCAGAATTGTCCTTGCGAAACCGCTTCCCAAATGGAAATCGATTGGGTCCAATCGCCCGCACCGCTCCAGTTGCCAATCAAGTCGCGCTTGCGTTTGATCTGAGGGCCAATGAAGGCGACGCGCTGCTGAGCATTCAAGGGCAATGCGCCCTGGTTTTTCAACAACACCATGGATTCTTCGGCTGAGCGCTTGGCCAAGGAGTTGTGCTCTTGGCTCATGATCACGGCCGTATCTTCTGCCTTCCAGGCGCGGTATGGATCTTCAAACAAACCCAAACGATACTTGGCCATTAAAATATTTCGGCAAGCCAATTCAATGGCCTTCGCGACTTCAGGGTCTGCTTGACGCAAGGATTCTCCATGGGTCAGGTACAACTCACCCACCATATCCATTTCAGCACCCGCTTTCAAGGATTTAGCAGCGACCGTTGGGCCATCGCCCACCCCGTGATTGATCAACTCATTGATGGCCGTGTAATCGGTAACCACCATGCCGTCAAAGCCCCATTCTTTGCGCAACACTTGTTGCAACAAGAATGGATTGCAAGTCGCGGGAACTCCATTCACGTCGTTGAAAGAAGTCATCACCGAGCCTACTCCTGCTTTTACCGCAGCCTTGTAAGGAGGGAAATAATCGTTCTCCATGCGGTAGGGGCTCATGTCAACCGTATTGTAATCGCGACCTGCTTCTGCAGCGCCGTACAAAGCAAAGTGCTTGACACAGGCCATTACACTCTGTGGATAACCCAAGGAATAGCCCTGCTGCATCTGTGGCATTTGATAGCCACGAACCATGGCTTCAGCCACTCGGCTGCCATACCAAGGATCCTCGCCCGCGCCTTCAGAGACGCGACCCCAACGGGGGTCGCGCGCCACGTCAACCATGGGCGAAAAAGTCCAGTTCAACCCATCTGCTGCCGCTTCACGCGCCGCCATAGCCGCACCCAACTCGATCAAGGAGAGGTTCCAAGATGCCGATTGAGCCAAGGGGATGGGCAAAATGGTTCTATGCCCGTGAATGACATCATAACCGAACAACAAAGGAATTCGGTGAGGGTGATGTTCCATGGCAAAATCTTGCAACTTGCGCACCGCCGTTGGAGTGAAGGTATTGAAGACTCCTCCTACCAAACCTTGGCGCATTTTGTCGTCAACCCCAGTGCTGAGAACAGGGCCGGTTACATCAAAACCCACTGAAGGCAAATTCAACTGGCCGATTTTCTCCATCCAGCTCATTTCCTTCATCAGGGAATCTACAAATTGATCAGCCGCCGATTGGGCTTGCAAACCGGCTACACACAACAAGGCCAATGCAGCCGAAGTACGCGCAATCATTTTCATGTTAATTCAAATAGGGGGCGGTAAAGCCAAGCAATTTCAAACCATCTTTTACTTCAGAAGCCGAAGTCAGCAACTCCCAAATTTGGGCGCTGCGGTAGTTTTCCATCATGATCAAAATGGGTCCCTGATCGATTGCAAGAAACGAATTGGCAAACCAACCTTCACCTAAGTGAAAGGCATCGACAAATCCATATTCTTTGAACAGGCGATGGCCCATTTTGTAATAAAAATAATCCAGGGCTGCCAAGCTCTCTTCAGGCGTATACGCGATGGAAGAAAGTGCCGCCGTGGGAGTAATGACGCCCTTGTCGTTTGCCGGGTCGTGAGCACTGTAACCCCAAGGGTTATCAGAAGCCGTCAGGCCCCAAGAACTATCGCTGTAACCGGCAAATTTCTTGGGATTAGCCTTGCAATACGAGTAATTGATCAAAGTATGGTGGCGCACCTGATCCCAGTAATTGGCATAGGCATCGCTCAAACCTCTGGGATCAATGCCCAAAAAGGTATAATGTTCAAAAAAGAGAGGCCCGCCTAAAGCACCAGAAGCACCCAGGGGCAAATTGTATCCATAATGAGTCGTATTGGCTTTGATGGCACCATTTTTAGCCCATCCTGAAGCATAGGTCTCCTTATCAATACCATGGGTGGGAGAAGCAGCCGCCATCATGTACGTGATCAAACATTCGTTCCAACCCCGAATGGGCATATTCATGGCCCAAGCGTTATCGGGGCTCCAGTGCCAATATAGCACCTTCTGGCCACGGGTATACCAGTCCCATTCCACGCGGCGGTATATGCTATCGATCCAACCGCGCAGCTCTGTTTCATCAGAGCTTGATTGATCAAAATACTGACGCAAGGTCAACAATCCCGCTATCAAGTAGGAGGTCTCAACCAAGTCACCCCCGTTGTCGTAGGTGCTGAAAGGAATCACTTTCCCCGTCGTACCGTTGAGCCAATGGGAATAGGCCCCGTGAAAGGTTTGAGCCGTATTGAGCAAAAAAGAAGTGGTTTTTCGAGCTCTCTGAAGGGCTTCGCTTCGAGAAATGAATCCGCGCTTCACTCCCACAGGCAGGGCCATCAACCCCATTCCTGAGCCCCCGCTTGTGACGATCTCACCCGAACCTTTTCGCTCACGGGAAAGGCCGCTCACCGGGTGGGCATAATCATAAAAATAGCGAAAGGTTCGCTCCATGACGGTATCCATCATGGTCTCCAGGCTAACCCTGGGGAATTTATCGCTGCTAAAATCAAATCCCGTCGAGAAGGAAATGGAAACTGAACTCGCCAGAGGCTCGATGTGCTGAGCCTGCAGCCCCTTGATAACGACTAAGGTATACGTAGTGCCCTCCAACAAATCGTCATTGAAACGAACCGTGATGCAACTGTCTCCTCGCGAAGATTCAAAGGTCAAGGGAACACTGCTTTGGCCCGATCGATACACAACGAATTTGTCGCCGAATTGAGTCGAGACAATGGCATCGTTGAAGCGCAGCTCTAGGATAACTTTTCGCGAAACATTGCGAACCTGAGTTCCTAAATAGGCCGTATTGTCGAAGCGCAGCGTACTCAACTGCAGGGGCGCCTTGGGCAAGGGAGGATCCGGCTCTACGGGGTCAGGCTTACAGCCTCCCAGGATAAGCAACGACAAAGAGAAGGCTGCCCCGAGGAGCAGCCTTCCAAGTGTTTTACAGTTTTTTATTGATAATGAATTTATCACCAATTACTTACCGGCTTTCTCCAAGTCGTACAAAGCTTTCACATCGGCATCAGCCAAAGCTTTGTTGTACATGCGAAACTCGTCCAATCCACCGTCATAGTTCTTCATCCAAGCATCGGGGCTGCCACCGGGCAAGCTCTGCTTGTAGCATCCGAATACAAAACGGGTGGCGTTTTTGAAAGACAAAGCACCCAAAGCCTCACCGCCAGCGGTAGGATCTGAACCGTAACGCTTGGTCACGTTATCGGGCAAGGTCATTTTCGCGCCGTCTACATAGAAAGCCGCCATAGAAGTAGCTGCATCATAGGAAACAGCTACATGGTGCCACATGTCATCGCCGATGACCATGCGGTTAGCACCGCCCAAGTCCATCCACTGCTCTTTCCAAGCGGGGGCATTCCAGTTGTTTACCGTGAACTTGATGCGCGTAGAGTCGTCACCAGGAGTTCCAGACTCTTGCAAAATGAACATGTTACCAATCCAGTTGGAATCGTTCAACAATTGGAACCAAGACTCAGCACCATCGGTGTGCGCTGAGGTTTTCACCCAAGTAGAAATGGTTACAGATTGCAAGCCGCTGATGGCACTTGACACACCCGTATACAAAGCATATCCGTTTGAGGCACCTTGATAGGCTTGACCCTTGGCACCCGCACCGAACATGACGTTCTCAGAAGAAGCGCCTGTGATATTGCCCTTCGCATCGTCCATGTTTCCTTCGAATGAAAACTTAGCCACCAAATTGTCTTTGGCCACTTCGTCAGAGCTGGTGTAACCACCCCCCCCGATGGGAGGCTCGGGTTCTGGCTCGTCTTTGCAAGAGGATACAAATGGAATGGCCACAGCGGCGGCAGCCAGCATGGCGAGGGAACGGAATGAGTATTTTTTCATGGTATTATGGTATAATTATGATGTTGTAATTTTAACAAAAAGGGCTGATAAAGTCAAGATTTAGCCGATCAATAACCAGGATTTTGAGTCATCAAACCGTTGCTCAAGTCAATCTGACGCTGGGGAATAGGGAACAACTCGTGCTTGCCTTCCACAAAGGCTTTGCCATCGGCTCTAATGGCCGCGGCGATTTGACCCGTGCGGCGCAAATCAAACAAACGATCATGCTCCATGGCCAATTCCAGACGACGTTCGTCCCAAATGGCTTGTCGCAACTCAGATTGGGTGGTAGCCATGCTGTTTCCAATTTTAGCCCTTTGGCGAACGGCATTCAATTGCTGAAGGGCAGCGCCCGTTTGACCTTTTTCATTCAAGGCTTCGGCATAAATCAACAAGAGGTCTGCGTAACGCAACACACGCAAATTCTTGTTGGTTTGATCCCGGTTATTGGCAAAAGACTCTTGGGTCTCGGAAATGTAGCATTTGTAATTGTAGTATTTGTTAGGGGCCGCTGGGTTGGTCTGCCAACCATCCCACAAGACTTGCCCTGAGGTAATGATGGTGGCATCACGGCGCACGTCGCCAGCCTCATAAGCATCGTGCAATTTCTGAGTGGGCGTATTGAAACCCCATCCCAATCCGCCGGCACCTCGAGGGGCTTGCACGGTAAAGTATTGCTGAATACCCTTCGACGGATAAGTGCCTTTGGCTTGAATCTCCCAGATCGACTCCTTGCACCACTCTCCTGATTCACGCCATATCTCTTCATAGTTGGGGTGCAAATCAAACAGACCTGAATTGATCAATGACTCGCATTGAGTCAGGCAGTCATCCCAGTTTTGGCGATACATGTGAACCTTAGCCAGCATGCCCACGGCAGCCCATTTGGTGGCCCGTCCTTTTTCGATCAAATAATCTTCAGGCAATGCTGAGGCTGCAAATTCCAAATCGGCTTGAATCAAATCATACACCTCTTCAGCCGTATTGCGAATGGAAACGGCGCGAATTTCGTCTTCGGTCACGGGGACACGGGGAATAACAGGAACTCCCCCAAACAAACGCACCAGCTGGAAGTAATAATAAGCCCTCAAAAAGCGAACCTCGCCTTGATAGCGTGCCTTCAAAACGGGATCCACACTCAACTTGTCCAGCATATCCAAGGCTTTATTCACCCGAGCAATGCCTTCAAAATTGGCATTCCATAGCTCGTTGAATGACATCGAAGTAGAGGTAAAGGAGTATTGATCCAATTGGTCTTTGTCGGTCCCCGAATCGCCCGGGTCGCTGCCCTTATCGGCATTGTCATCGGCAATGCTAGTGGCCCCTATCCAGGAGAAGCAATGTTGGTTCCAATCGTACAACTTACTATAAACCGAGGTAACGATTTCTTCAGGAGCTTTGGTAGAGCTCGCGAAATAATCTTCAGGAGTTTGGGCTCGAGGCTTTTCATCCAAGAAAGATTTTTTGCAGGCACCCAGCATCAAGGCAGTGCTCAAAGTGATAGCCACGTATTTTTTCATAGTGATCAAGCTTAAAATTGGATAGACAAACCGCTCATCAAGGTGCGGGAGGTGGGATAAACAGAAATTTCGATACCGGCTTCAGGCGGTGCTCCAGGCAATTCAGCCGTAAAGCCACTGTAGCTCTTCCAGGTAAACAAGTTCTGGGCCGTCACATAAAAGCGATACCTTTTTACTTTGGTCTTCTTGGCAAAAGATTCGGGCAAACTATACCCGATGCTCAGGTTGTTCAAGCGCAAATAGTTGCCTTTCTCCAGGTAGTAATCAGAGGGCAAGGGCACGCCGTTGTACGCTCGTTTTTCGGTATTGCTCGGGTTGGTTGGGGTCCAACGATTCATGCCTACCTCGTATTCCACATTGTAGTTTCCGCCATAGCGAACTGTTTTTTTACCGTTGAATACCATGTTTCCAAGGTTGCCAAACAGGTCCATGTTGAAGTCCCACCGCTTGTAGTTCATTTGAATGTTGGTACCGAAGTAGCATTTAGGCTGATAAGAGCCCATGTATTCACGGTCCAAATCAGAGATGATTCCATCCCCGTTGGTATCGACGATTTTCAAATCTCCTACCGTCGTACCAAAAACATGAGGACTGTTGTCAATCTCAGCTTGGGTTTGGTATACGCCGTCGGTTTTGTACAACCAAAAAGCACCGATGGGCTGACCGGCCGCCACACGGGTTGCAAAATGACCGTTATTCAAGGAGCCGAAGTTCGTGGGCTGGCCCAATCCCAAGTTTTCTACTTGGTTTTTGTTGAACGTAGCATTCGCGTCAATTTGATAGCGCAATCCTTTTTGACTTACCCCTTTATAACCGGCGGTAAGTTCGATGCCCATATTGGAGATATCAGCCGCATTGGTCAACATAGAATTGTTGTTGTCTCCCAAACCGGCAGGCAGGGGAATGTTAAACAAGGCCCCTTCGGTGTATTTGCGGTATGCATCCACCACACCGTGCCAATGGCCACCTGCCAATTCCCAATCAAATCCCAAATCAAATTCTGTGGTGGTTTCCCATTTCAAATTGGGGTCTTTGATTTCAGCAATGGTCGTTCCGTTGAAAATCTGGTCACCAAAAACCGCATTCAGCCCGCTTGAAAGCAGCGTAACGAACTCTGATGGGCTAATGCGATCGTTGCCCACCTTTCCCCAACTGCCTCGCAGCTTCAAGTAATCAAACACCCCTTTGGGAATGAATGCTTCTTCGCTCAACACCCAAGCTACGCCCATTGAGGGGAAATTGCCCCAGCGGTTTTGAATGGGGAACTTAGAAGAGCCATCTCGGCGAAGGGTTCCCGTGATCAGAATTCGATCTTCGAAGGAATAATTCACACGACTCAAATAGCTTTCGCGTCTGCCGTAATCGCCCAAAGGACCCTGGTAACCCAAATTGGCTTGAATGGTAGAAGCCCCTATGTTGAGGTATCGATATTGAGATTGAGGGGCCACCCCATCGCGCGACATCCAATATTGAATGCCATCGTAGCGCTCAGCCGTATGTCCAATGACGTATTTGAAAGAGTGGCGCGAACCTGCATCGAATGAGCCGTTCAAGGTATTGTCCCAAATCCAGCGGTAACCCTGGTTCTGTGAAATGGACAATGTTGTCGTATCGTAACGTTGAGTAGGGCTCACATAATACTTGTCGCGAAAGTTCTGACCGTTGTTTTCAAACAAATCGGCCCCATAGCTCGTGCGAAATGACAACTTGGGTGCCAATTGAACTTCTCCCCAGGTGCTTCCTTGCAATCGAAAACCCCATGATTGGTCATCGGTCAATTCCAAACTAGCCAGCGGATTACCTACGTCGCTTTTGGTCGTGTATCCATAGGTGCCGTCGGCATTTTTGGCATCGTAAATGGGGGCCGCATTGTAGGCTTGAGTGAAGGCACTGTAAGGCTTGTTATTAGAATGGTATTTGCTCAACCCCATGGAGCTACCCGCTTTGATTCGCTTGCTCAAATCAAAGGTATTGTTGCTGCGAACCGCTACTCGTTCATAATCATTGCCTAGCAAGATTCCATCTTCTTTGTAGTAGTTGATCGACAACAAGGACGTTGAAAATTCATTGCCCCCGCTGAAGGTGAAGGCATGGTTCATTTGGGAACCGGTGCGTGTGATGGCATCCATCCAATCGGTGCGGCCCGTGATATCTTCTTCTTTGATGGCGAATGTCCCTGCCGCTTCATTGGAATAAATGGCAAACAAATTAGGACCCGCCATGGTCACCTTGTTCGTCAAGGATTTCACCCCGAAGCTACCGTTGTAATCGATGGACAGAGCCCCTCGCTTACCTGTTTTGGTGGTGATCAGAATTACTCCGTTCGAAGCACGCACCCCATAAATCGCCGTTGACGATGCATCTTTTAATACATCGACACTCACAATATCAGCCGTATTGATGTTTCGAATGTCATCTGTGATCACGCCATCGACCACATACAAGGGCTCAGCGCCACCGATCACTGAACCCGTTCCTCGAATTCGAACCGTAGGCGTTGTGCCAGGACCGCCATAGTTGGTAATCTGAACACCCGCCAGTTTGCCTTGAATGGCTGAAGTTGCGGTCATGACAGGGGGCACCACCAAATCTTTGGCCTGAACCGAACCCACCGAACCCGTCAAATCCTTTTTGCGACTCGTTCCATAGCCGACTACCACAACGGGGTTTATCGACTCATCCAGCGCAGTTAATGAAATGGACAATACACGTTCAACTCCCAAAACCGTGCTATACTCCTGGTAATCAGGATGTGAAAAAAGCACCGTCTGACCCTGAGAGGAAGTCAGAGAGAAGGCGCCTCGAACATCTGAATTCACCAAAGAATCACCAAAGCGAATGCGCACTCCCTCAACGGGGTCACCTGCCAATGACTGAATGGTACCGGAATATACTTGAGCCCAAACTCCTACCGAAGCGAAAAGTGTCAAGCCCATAAAACTAAAAAGCCGTTGCACAAAATGCGAAGAATGTAGTTTCAACATGTACGTAATAGAGAGGTTGTTCAGCAATTTAATCAATCCCGAGCGGCTCATCAACCTGTAAAGCTCGATAAGAAAGCTTCATTTTTTTGCGATTTTACAAGAAGACAAACGTAAATGTTTAAAAACCCAAGACTTAGACAATTTTAAAAAAACAAGAAGCATATTGTAAAAACTACAACAATTCGCGAAGTTTGAATTTCATGGACCACTCTGAGAGCAAACATTTCCGAGCCGCCGTTACCGTCGATAACGTGGTATTTGGTTTTGACGGCAAACAGCTCAAGGTCCTGCTGATTTACCGAGGTGCTGAACCATTCAAAGATCGTTGGGCACTCCCCGGCGACTTTGTTCCTTTGGATGAGAACTTAAACCAGTCAGCCATTCACGTGTTGCGATCCCTGACGGGCTTGGAAAATATTTACATGGAACAAGTGCATGCCTTCGGCGATGTCAACCGACACCCCTTTGGGCGCGTGTACACCATCGCCTATTACGCCTTGATCAAGGTTGAGGACTACCAAGTTCAAGCCTCTTCCTGGGCAGAGGAAGCCGCCTGGTTTCCCATCAACGAGGTCCCCGAATTGCCCTTCGACCATGTCGAAATCATGGAATTTGCGAAGCAGCAATTGCGCAATAAAATCAGAACCCAACCCATCGGGTTCGAATTGCTCCCAAAGCACTTCACCTTGACCCAAATTCAAGAGTTGTACGAAGCCGTTTTGGAACGGAAATTCGATACGCGCAACTTTCGAAAAAAGTTGCTCAGCATGAACCTGATCAGCGAAACGGGCTATCGCCAAACCGATGTTTCGCATCGCCCCGCCATGCTTTACAAATACGACACCAAGCGTTACAATCGATTCTTGGAGCGGGGATTTTCATTTGACATCTAATCCAGCCTGGCTAAGCTCTGACTCGGCCTTTTTCGAGCTCTGAGGCCCGCAGTTTACCGAACACTGATTCCCATCTCATTGGGGTATAAGCTTTGACCCTAATCTTGGGCAAAAAAAAGGCCCCGACTGCGTCGGGGCCTTCTCAATATGCTTGTTGGAAGCCTTACTTCAACACAACCTTTTGGGTAGTGCTGCGGCCCAAGCTGTCGCTGATATGAACCAGGTACAAACCGTTCAAGCCAGTGGCATCAACCACCAAGCTTTGGTTACCGCCGGCGATGCTGCGAACTACGCGGCCATCCAAGCTGCGCACTTCAACGCGATCAATGCGGCTACCAGCCAACGCTACCGTAAACTGCCCTTCTGCAGGGTTAGGAGCCAAGGTCAATTCAGCAGCGCCAATGATGTTTTCGCTGTTCAAGGTAACCGTTTCGCAGCGGTTCCACTTGTAGGTGGGAAGAGCCGTGTCTTGCTTAGCCATGGTTACGTCGAATACGCGGTCGAATTTGTTGTAACCGTTCAAGCTGCTACACTCAGCACCCAACCAGTTTTCGCTGGCGGCTTCTGCACTGTCGTTGGCAAAACGGTACTGGTATTTCTGAGCCCACAACTTAACGGTGGTGCTCCAAATGCCGTCGCCGTTGTCGGTCAACTGAATCAAGTTGTATTTCCACTCACCCTGAGGTGTTTCCATGTAAGGCTGGAAGTTACCGGCCAACCATACACCCGCAGCGTTTACAATGGTATCGCTCATGTCAACAGAGAAAGTCACATTGATCAAGTCACCCAAAGCAGGGATGTTCCAAACTGTATCACCGGTTACGGTTCCGTCTGAATTCAAAGTAGCCTTCAAGTTGGGACCTTTGATGATCCAGTTGCCTTTGTCAGTAGCACCCCACTCATAGGTACCGGTGCTCAATTCGTATACAGCAGTCCAAATACCGTCGCCAGCAACTGCATCGCCGTTGGTTCCGTCGTCGTAAGCCTGGAAGTCAGACCAAGAGCTCATCTGGCCCTTGAACTTCACGTCTGTCAATTTGAAGCTGTTGGCATAGTTGCCATCGTTTACCAAGAAGGTCACGTTGCGCTTGATTTTGGTGATGGTAGCACAAGTGTCAGTTTCGTTGAAACAAACCAACTGGGTAACCACGTCGGCACCGCTAACCGTCAAAGCGCGGTTGTTGGCGCTTTCCCAGCCACCGGTTCCGTTTACGAATTTGTACTCATAGCTACCGTCAGGCAACCAAGCTACACGGCGGCAAATGGTTCCATGTTGAGCAGCCTTGGGGCAATCAGCGGGGCTCCAATCGTTGGCATCGCCAGCCGCTTTTTGATAGTTACCCGCCACGCGAACACCGTCAGTTGCGTCGATGTCTTGGTTCTTCATCTCCACCTGGAAGGTCACCTTGTGGGTGCCATTGGCAGGAGCAGCACAGTCTACATTGCTGTTCCAGCAACGCAAAGCCATGGTCGTATCGCTTGATCCTACACCGAACTTGGTGTTGCTAGATTCGTCGGGCTGACCCCAAGCGTTTCCGTTGACAAACTTGTATTCATACTCGGCATTGGGAGGAAGGTAATAGGTAACCGAATAAACATAGTTAGAAGTGTTGGATGCCATCACCTTGTCAGTAGAGGGATCCCAAGTCATGTTGGGGAACCCGCCGGGAGCGTGAACACCGAAATGAGAAATGGGCTCATTCTGCATGTTAACTTGCAAGGTTACCGCTACCCAACTGTGATTGGCCAAAGTAGCGGGCACATAAGTAGCATCGGCAATGGTTTCAACCGTCCACTCTGAGCTAGCGGCATCTGTACCAGCAGAAGCACTCCAATCGGTGTTTCCTTTGGTGATAGAGGCTTTGCGAACCAAGGTGTTGTTAGCTGTAGCAGAAGCGGTACCTGCCACATCCCAACCGGTACCGGGATCGTTAGAGGGATCACCGATGATGTCCAAAATGGTGGTATCACCGTTGCCCAAATAAGCCAATGCGCGAGCATCGTCTCCGTTGAAAGCAGTCAAATACCCGTTGGCGTTGAAAGCGAATGATTCGTTTGCCAAAGCCAAGATTCCAGCTTGAGCAGAGCTGTTTGCGAACACATAGGTTTTGCCCTTCTTCAAGACAGTACCCGTTGCAAAACGAGCTACATCAGCGCTCCATCCGCCACCGTTGGTAGCGACCAAAATGCAGTAATCATCGAGATTGGCGTCGGCACCTGTACCGTTGAAAATCTCGAGGTACTTGTTGTTGCTTGTTCCTTCGGCATATTCCGAAAAGAACATACCTGATTGCGCTTGAGCGGTTCCAAACAGGAAGCCAAGGCCCAAGGCAAACATCAATTTGTACGTGTTTTTCATAATTGTAATTGAATCGATTGTGTTCAAAAATAAGCCTTACCTGTTAAAGGAAAAAGACTTAAGTGTCAATTATACAATTTCTATTTTTTGAATGGGCCTCAACCGGCTTTCAAAGCCTTCAAAGCCTGCTCAATGTGTTCATGAATCTTCCACTGAGACTCAAAGCGGTGCAACAACTCACCCTCGGCATTGAATACCAGGGTTTCGCGACCGGGCAACAAACCGAAAAGGGACTTCCCTACACCCAATTCCCGGGCCAATTTTCCCCCTTCATCAAAAAGCAATTCAAAGGGCAAGCCATGGCGTTTTCTAAAAGAAGCATGCACCTCAGGGCGGTCTTGGCTGACACCCAAAACACGAGCCCCAATTGCAGTAAAATCAGGAAAACGATCCCTGAAACTGCAGGCTTCCTTGGTGCAGCCAGGCGTATCATCTTTGGGATAGAAATAAAGTACAAGGGGCTGGCCCAAATAGTCTTTATGTGTTCTCGATTCACCCGAATCGGCTAACAATTCAAAAGCAGGTAGTTTCATAAACAAGAAGCGCCGGCAGAGCCGGCGCTTTCTTAAACTTAGTTTCCGCGAATAAGGTTCACAGAACCGTTCACTTTGTTGATTTTCTCTTTGCCTTTGAAGCGGTAAGTCACTTGGTAGAAGTATGTACCCGAGGGAACTTCAGGACCGTCGTTGTTCACGCGACCGTTCCATTGAACCTTGGGATCTTCAGAGTAGAACACTCGCTCACCCCAACGGTTGAAGATGCGAATCTCAAACAGGTCTTGACCTTGGATGGGAACGCGATAGGTATCGTTCTTACCGTTGTCGTCACCGGGAGTGAAGACGTTCGCCAAGTAGACAAACAAGTCGACTACTACAGGCTTACAAATGGTATCCTTACAGCCCGTTGCGTTGGTCACTTCCAAGCAAACGTAGTACACGTTGCTGCTGTCGTATGACCACTGAACGGTTTTGTCACCTGACTTCAAATTCTCAATGAAGACATTGGGCAGCGTCTGGGTGATGTCGTTCTGGTGACCAAAGCCCCAGCGCCACTGCGTACCGTTGATATCGGTGCGGGTGAAGGTAAAGTCGGGCTTATTGGTGGTATCGATTGTAAAATCAGCAATTACTGAGTCAACGGTAAAGAACAGGTCAGCCATGATGGTGGGGCACCAAGGGCGAGGACGCTGTGGATCGTATTCTGCCAAGTGAGTGACTCGGTAAACACCGGGCGTCCAGAACTGGCGGGAATAAATCGAATCGGTAACCGTAATGGTATCTACTTGACCCGTGCTGAGGTTTTCAAATCGCCACTTATACGATTTGAAGGTACTATCTGACAAATCGACGAAGGTATTGGAGTCACCTACGCAAATCATGGGCTTCACAATCAAACCACGCACGCTGTCACGGGGCAACACATTCACAATGAAGGCGGCCTGTGAAGGGGTATCAGGGTAAGTTGCGGGGCAGAATTTGCGTACGTTGGGGGGCACGATCAATGAGTCGTACTGCTCCAAGAATACCAAGTAGCGGCCAGCCTTGTCATACGTATGGCTCACGAACTTGTTCTTCACGTTGTCGATTGCTCCGTCACCGAAGAACCAAGTCCAGTCAGCACTCGTGCTAGCTGAATCAGTCAAGTTGGTGAACTGAATGCTATCACCGGCACAAATCGTTACCTCATTGCCAAATTTGGTCGTGAATTCGAACTTAGGACGAGGACCGGGGATCTTGATCCAACGGCTCACGGTATCCTCACAACCTTGATCGGTTTTGAGCAAGTACTTCACATGGAACCAGCCGTTGCGGGTGTATTTGTGAGCGATACGATCTGGCAAACCTTGCTCATCGCTGCTTTGGCGCTTGTACAAGTTGTTAATGCCATCACCCCAATCGATGAACCATTCGCGAATGAAATCACACTCGGTGGGGTTGGTTGTACCGTCGCAGTTCTTGATGGCCCAGTTGCAGGGATCGTACAAGATAGAACTGTCGAAGAATTCAATGATAGAGTTACAGCTTGGCACATTCAAGCTCAAGTTGAAGAAAGGATCCAAGCGGGTGATGAACAATCGACGCTCAATGGTATCCATACAACCCGTAGAGTCACCGGCCACGTTGCGCATGATGTATACGCCTGAATCATTCTTGTAGTACAGAGCTACGGCTCCACCTCCACCCAACTGCTTCCAGGGGTTGGTAGCTGTACCGGGTCCAGCAGCGCCATAAGGAGCACCACCGAAAGGCGTAGAAGTCTTGTCGTCAGCTTTGCTCCAGTCCCAACGGGTAATGGCCTCACGGTTCTTCTTACCCTGTGCTATATCCTGCTGACGGTCTTGATCGCGCCAGTAGTCATAAGTATCCCAAGTTCCAAAGTTGATGGGATCAGGATGGAACATGCGGTAGTCGGGTTTAGCCTGCAAGTTATTGGCCTGATCTTGGCAAATGATGGAATCGGGCAACTCCAACATCATAGCAAAACCTACCAGTACGGGGAAGGCAGCGAAATCATCGCACTTACCATTCGCAGAGGTCATGCTCAAGCTAATCAAGTGGTAACCTGCCCAATTGGGATTGAAGGTGTAGGCTTTGATGTAGCTGTTACCCTGCTTCCAACTGTCCAAAGGAACAATGTTGGTATCGCGGGGGCTCAAGATTTTTGTGTAGGCAGGATCTGGAACATAGTAGTACTTGATGAACTTACCGAAACCAGTAGTGTCGATACATCCATAGGCACCGGTGCTAGGCTGACCGATAACGCCTACGTTGTTCCAAATCATTTTAGCAATGTCAGTGGGTGACAAAGCAAAGGGATCAAATCCACGCTTTTCAGCACGATCCTTGATGTTGTCCCAAACCTCTGATACGTCAGCTGCGATTTCGTATTTCGTAATCTCAGCCGTAATGATGGTATCAGGACCTTGAATGGTGTAGGTCTTTCCGTCATCCCATACGTCGGTACAGGGGATCTGGTAAGGATCTTCACCACCACGGGTTACTACGATGTAATTGTAGATGGCCGAGTCGTTGCGACCGGGCAACTTCTGGTAGTGGTAGTAATCTTCCTGAATGTAACGGCGCCATCCCTTCGAATAGTAAGGGCTAGCGTTACCCGTTGCCAATTCCCAGCGCAAGGATTTCAAATCGCGAGTACGGGTCTTGTTGCCAGGAATAGGACGAACCACAATGTCATCGCCTTTGCAAATCTTACGAACGTTTACTGAATTGGGCTTGGGAGTAACAACTTCAAACGCAGGATCGATCAAGGGGAAGCAAGCAAATTTGCTATACCACTGAGTGTCGGCACACAAAGGCTTGTTGCCTTGTTTGTCTACTCCGTTTCCAACGATGATACCCACTGTGATGCATCCGCTGGGGTCGCACACTTCAGAAGCCGTGTATTGCTTCGAATAGCGACTGGGAGGGTTACCCGCAATTTGATAGCCAGGGAAGGGAGGTCCAGGAGGACGACCGCCAGGGCTCAATCCACTCAAGGGAACGAAACCATTGGGATTACAAGTAGAGTCGAAGTTGATGGCGACATGAGAGAAGGTACATCCGGGTTTCAAATCGCTCAATACGAACGTAATACCGTATTGAGGACTCTTAGCACCCAAACACTCGATAGCGTCTTTCAAAAGACCCGAACCTACACCACCCGCATTGGCGTGCATCATGGCCAACTGCTTGGTAGCTTGGCTTTCACATTGGAAGGGGTGGCAAGTGTCAACGTGAATCAACTTCACGTTTTGGCACTGAGGAATCTTCGCGTAATACAAGTCGCGGTAGCGCTGGTAATTGATGGACCAGTCAAAATTCTGCTTACCGTTGGGGAAACGTTTGAAGCTGTCCAACACGATGGGGCGTTCGCCTTTCTTGTAGCGAATCAAATACAAATTGTAAGGAAGAGTATCCTTTTTCAAAGTAACGGTGAGCAAGAATCGAACAGAATCGGTTTTGCTGCGAAGCTGCACCTCCTGTTTGGCATTCAATTTTACCGTCTTGGGACCCACATGCATGGTGTTGTAAGGCCCGCTCAGGGGGCCTACATAGGCCGTATCGCCATTGCCCAACTCCATTTCAACGGGATCTTCGATGTAACGAATTCCCTTTCCTTTCCAATATTTGTCCGATAGATATTTCTTAACAGAACCAGGACCATAACCGCTGCCCGCTGCATTCAAATCACCGGGATCGTTAGGTACAGTTACGATGGAATCTTGAATGACATAGAACAAGGAATCAGGCCATACGTTCAAGATTTTACACAAACCGTTGCTATCGATGAAAATAGCATCTTGCATGGGCGCATTCTTGAAATCGCTCAGCATGACCAAGTCCCAGCTGGGGTAATAATGCTTGGGCAAGGTGTCACGAGAGAAATTGCAATTCACGAATACGTTTTTATTCTCCATGACATCTGTGGTACACTTAGGCGCATAATTGTCACCGAAATCCCACAAGCGAGTGGCACAAACGCGCTCACGCTTTTTGTAATCGTTTCCGCCTCCGGGCGAAGGGTTACCCTGGTAAACCGAATAAGAACTATCAGAGTTCAATTCGTTGCGCAGGGGCTTCAACCAAACTTGAGACTTGTTGAAGGCGTGTCCCAAAGAACCGTCTGCCTTATAAAAGGTTGAGTCGTCATCGGTGAAGTCTTTGTCGTTGTGGTAGAAGGTCGAGAAGTTCTTGAAGTGAACCGTATCCATGATGTCTTTGGGACACTGGAATACTTCGAATTCGGCTAGTCGATTGAAAGCCACCTCAATGGTCGAAACAGGACCCAAGATGATGATGGTATCGAACGCCGACTTGTTTCCACAAATGGGGTGCTTATACGTCAAGTTCACTTGGAAGGGACCCAAGCCTGAGAATACGTGCTCCGTAGCCCAGTTGCGGTTATCAAAGTTACGAGGACCCGTATTGGGGTCACCGAAG
>Ga0222713_10002269_pt1 | contig 20689 bp, 37 predicted proteins | sample C33_649DmetaG_FD_165061 | JGI IMG/M metagenome (GOLD analysis project Ga0222713, IMG submission 165061) | Estuarine water microbial communities from San Francisco Bay, California, United States - C33_649D | ecosystem: Environmental > Aquatic > Marine > Unclassified | place: USA: California...
TTATCAGGTGTTCAGCGTGCTATTTCTAACTTCGTAAATATCGTAACGAATCAACAGATTCCTGTGAAGTTTAACACTCGTGGTAATTCTTACACCGATGGTGAGGTTGTTGTGATTGGTGCTAATGTAGTTGAACCGAAAGATTTTGATGTGGCTGTAGGTTTGGCACTTCACGAAGGTTCTCACATTAAATTATCCGATTTTAACTTACTACAAAACATTTATAGTTTAGTTCCCAAATCGGTTACGGATGATGCGATTAAATTAGGAATTTACAATTCAATTGCTACCATCAAAAATCTTTGGAATTATGTTGAAGATAGACGAATTGATAATTTTGTATTCAACTCAGCTCCTGGTTATCGTGAGTATTATCGTTCTATGTATGATAAGTATTTCAATGACCCGATGATTGATAAAGGGTTGACATCAGATGAATATACTGATGAAACAATCGATTCATATATGTTCCGAATCATCAACCTTCACAACAAAAATACTGACCTTACTAAATTAAAAGGATTACCTGAAATTTACAAATTGGTTGGATTGGGTTCAATTGACCGATTAAAATCTTCACAAGATACATTCGATGTTGCTTTAGACATCTTCAAAGTTATGTTAAATAACTTAACACCAATTCCACAAGATGATATGAAAGATGATTCAGATGAGGGTGAAGCCGATGAAACTCAAGAAGGTGAAGGCGAACCTACTGAAGGACAAAATGGTGGCGGTGATTCAAATGAAGATGGTGAAGATTCTCCGGCTGATTCAAACGGAGGCGGTTCATCTCAAATGAGTGGTGATTCCAATGAAACTGATAGTGGCGATGGTTCTATGGATGCTGGTGATGCTCCTACTATGGGTGGTAAGGAAACTAATTCAAATAGTAATGATGGTAAACCTTCAGACCTTACTCCAAAACAAAAGGACTTACTTAAAAAGAAAATCCAAAAACAAAATGATTTTATGAATGGTAATTTGACTAAAAAATCAATTACTAAAACAGAATCGAATTCATTGGATGCAATTGAAGAGGCTGGTTCTGAAGTTAAAACGGTTGGTAATGAAGTTCAAAACCCACATGGTAGATTTCAGAAAGGTACGGGATGTATTGTTATTAATAAATTAACTAAGAAGTTGTTAAACTCTGACATTTTCCCACTAACCTACATCGATTGGAATACTAAAGAGGCACGTAGACAATATGAATCTGAAGTTAGTAAAGGTATTCAAATTGGAACTATCTTAGGTAAGAGATTGCAGGTTAGAAGTGAATCAAGAACAACGATTTACAACAGACAGAGAGTTGGTAAAATTGACAAACGTTTAATTTCAACATTAGGTTTTGGCAATGAAAACGTGTTTAGTATTTTCGAAACTGATTCATATAAGAAAGCCAATTTACATATTTCATTAGATGCATCTGGTTCGATGAGTGGTGATAAATGGAGACAGACGGTAGTTAATACAATGGCTTTAATTAAGGCAGTTGATATGATTCAAAACCTTTCGGTTCAAGTTTCAATCCGAACTACTAATAACAATTCAGTTCCTTATGTAGTTATGGCGTATGATTCTCGTGTTGATAAGATTTCTAAGGCTAAAGAAGTTTTCACTTGTATCACTCCCGGTGGAACTACTCCAGAAGGATTATGTTTCGAAGCAATTTCTAATCGATTCATCTCTGCAGGTGGTGATTTTGATTCATACTTCTTAAACATTTCAGATGGTGAACCATATTTTGAGGGTGCTGGATTTACTTATCAAGGTGAGGCTGCTTTCAATCACACTGCTAAGATGGTAAAACAAATTGAAGGAATGGGTATTAAAACACTTTCTTACTTTGTTGCTGAAGGTGGGTATTCAAACGAACCTTCAAGGGGATTCCGTAAGATGTATGGTAAAGGTGCTAAGGCTATCGATGTGACAAACGTGGCACAAATTACTAAGACAATGAACGAGTTATTCCTTACAAAATAAAAGATTGATAATCAATAACTTATAACCCATCAATCGATGGGTTATTTTTTTGTAAAAATAATCAAAAAATAATTGAATAAATGTTTGGATAATTCAGAAAAAAGCCCTATATTAGCTTTATAAGAATGAGAGATATGAAATATATGATTTTTGATTTAATGATGATGGGATTTCGGGTGTTAAAAATGTTAGGATATTAACAAAAATAAACCCAAAATAATTTGGATAATTCAGCATTAATTCGTATATTAGCTAAGTAATAAGAGATAAACATTTAAACATATAAACAATAAACATTATGAAAAAAGATTTTAATTTCGGTTTAGTAGCCAATGAGGTTTACAAAGTAGAGGCGTTCGGTAATTCATTTAAGTTAATCGATGCAAAAGGTAATAAGGTTGGAACATTAGGTGCAACAACTATGACTCGTAAAGATGCCTTTAATGAGGGTAAAGCAATTCAGGCGTTTGTGAACAAAAATGGTAAGAAAACATTCCGAAAAGTAAGTATGGATGTTTATAATAATTTAGTTGCTCCAATGAATACTGATAATGGTAAGGTTCAATTGGAAGATAATTTTGACCATTCTGCTATTAAGGATTTTATCCACAAAAGTTCTGTATCACTTAAACCACAAGAGATGGTTATTACGGATTTGAAATGGAAATACTTAATCCGTTCAGCAGTTCGTGCTAAGAACATTATGATGACTGGTCCTGCTGGTTGTGGTAAAACTATGGCTGCAAAGGCATTGGTTAAAGCATTAGATAGACCTGATTTCTACTTTAACTTAGGTGCAACACAAGACCCGCGTGCTACCTTAATTGGTAATACTCACTTCGATAAAAATAAGGGAACGTTCTTCTCTCAATCAGCCTTCGTTTCGGCAATCAAAACTCCAAATGCAGTAATCTTATTAGATGAGTTGAGCCGTGCTCACCCTGATGCTTGGAATATCTTAATGACCGTTTTAGATGGTGGCCAACGTTATTTACGTTTGGATGAGGCAGATGGTTCACCGATTGTAAAAGTTGCTGAGGGTGTAACGTTCATCGCAACTGCCAACATTGGTAATGAATATACCTCCACTCGTGTGATGGATAGAGCGATTTTAGACCGTTTCGTAACGATTGAAATGGATGTTCTAAATGATGAACAAGAATACGGATTATTGAAATATATGTTTCCAGAAGTATCTGATGACAACTTAAAAGCAATTTCAGAAATTGCTCATCACACACGAGTTCAATCTCTAAGTGATGCTGGAAAAGTGACATCGATGGTTTCAACTAGAGCATCAGTTGAAATGGCTGGATTAATCTACGATGGATTTGATTTGTTCGAAGCCGCTGAGATTTCAATCTTCCCATTCTTCTCAAATGATGGTGGAGTTGATTCTGAAAGAACTTACATCAAACAATTGGTTCAAAAATATATTAAGGATGAGAAAGCTGACCCGTTATTCAATGAGATTCCGGTGAATGAAGTTGATGAAATCCCAATGTTCTAAGAACTAAATACTAAATAAAAAGGGATGTAATATCCCTTTTTTTAATTTGTTTGAAAATGAGTAATTATAATCATTTTAGTGAAAATCATAAGTGGTTTTTTGCTAAGTTTATGGAGTGGTATTGGAAATCAGTTCAGAACGAAGATCCAAATTTTATATTAGGGTTTCATGCCGATGTATCAATAGCAGATTATGAATTTATATATTCATTATGGCGAAATGGGGTGGATTCATATGATGATAAGATGAAAGAAAGATTAAATAAATTACGTGGAATTTATATTGCAAATAATTAGGATATATGGAAAACATTTCGTATATTTGCTATGTAATAAAAGATAAGATATGAGCAAATACAAATTCAAAAATCGCAAGTTCCCAAAACAATTTCAAAAAGTTGTGGATTACATCAGAGACAAAAAAGGTATTGATGTTCAATTATCACAATCGACCTGTTTTATGGGTCACTTCACTCGTGTGATTAATATTCATCACAATTATGATTTGAATAATAACGGATTATTTGCTTTACTACATGAATGTGGTCATTCATTACAACCGGCTAACAATGTTGGTGTGAATGCCTATAAGAACATCGATTCAGATGAACATCCTAAGAAATTTGTATTAGGTCGATTAATGAATGAGATTGATGCGTGGGATAGGGGATTAGAAATTGCTTCGGATTTGGGTTTGGAAATTGATATGAAGCAATGGGAGAAAGAAAAAGAAGAAGCATTAGTAACTTATTTAGAACTATAATATGAAATCACTTTTACGAACTGAATGGATTAACGATCCGGAGTTAAAAAAATGGAATGAGGTAAGTTGTGTTGAAAGCAATAATTGCAGTTGTAATACATCAGATCATCAAATAGAACTATGTGAACATGATTCATGTATCAGAGGTAGAATCGATACTACGATTTGCACTGAATGTAATGTAATTGTGGGATTTGATATAATCCGATAAACAATAAAAAAATGATAGAACAACTAATAGTATTTGTAATCGTATGTGTATTATTGACACCGATTATGTGGTTATGGGTAAAGGGCATTGATTATATGCAAGAAAATCATCCTGATTATAAAGGAGATGATTTATTTGGCAACTTCGAAGAAGATAAAATTAAAGATTAAATATGGATAAAAAAGACCAGTGGATGGAAGATTTGGTAAAAAAATATAAAATACCAACTGAACCTGCTACACCAAAGATTTTAACAGAACAACAAATAAAAATTATCAAAGATGGGAAAACTAAAAAATGAGATGTTTGAGAATTTATCTCAACAAGAATTAGATGAAATATTTTTTAATCAAGTAAAGATGGATGAATCTGATTATCAGGCTTGGTTAGAATCAGATGACTATATTAATATGGTTAATGAACAATTAGATGCATGTAAACCATCGTATTCAGATATGGATGTGTATCATGCTCTACAATACGCTTTAGATTCAATGAGTGTATATCCAGAAGAAGTTGGTAAAGATGTGTATGGTAAATTAATTCACGAAAAAGTATTTGAATACTTAAACAATCAAAATGGACTATAAAAAATATATAGATAATATTAAAGATTTTCCAAAAGAAGGTATTATGTTTAGAGATATTCAACCTCTTTTGGCAAATGGTAAAGTATTTGAATCTGCAATTGATGAAATGGGTAATCTTATTAAAGAAAGACCTAAGTATTGGGTTGGAATTGAATCTAGAGGATTTATCTTTGCAACTGCATTGGCAATAAGATTTGGTGGTGGAGTTCGATTAATCAGAAAACCAGATAAATTACCAAACTCGTCTAAAATGTCCATCGGTTATAATTTGGAATATGGTAATGATATTTTAGAAATCGGAATGTATAAAGATACTATGGGTGAGGGAACTTGCGTAATCGTAGATGATGCATATGCAACCGGTGGTAGTATGGAAACTGCTTCAAAATTATGTGAAGCACAAGGATTTCAAATATTAGATAAACTTTGTTTAATTGATATTGGAATCAAAAAAGAACACGATGTTAAATGTTTAATTAAATATTAAAACTATGAAACCAGTTGCTAAATATACAATTGATAAAGTTAGAAACTTACGAGGTAATCGAAAACGATTAAAAACAAATGGTTCATCCGGTATATTTTCTACCGATACTGAATATCAGGCATTCTTAGGTGAATTGAAAGGAGCAGGTCATTTACAGGTAAACGGATTCGAATCATTACAAGTTGAAATAGATAGGGGATTCCCATCATTTACTAATCAATTACCACAAAAGGTAAGTAAGACTTATACAATGAAGTATAACGTTGGTGTTGAAAATGGTGATAAACCACATTTTAGTGGGTATGTTCAATCTGCTTCAAACGCAGATAGAAAACCTTACAAAGTAAATGCTTGGATAAATGAAGGTGGTAATATTAGAATTGAAATCGTAGAAAGATAAAATATGGAAGAGCAAGGAATAATTTTAGAAGAAGCATCATTTAAATTCTCACAAGATGCTAATTGTCTATCAGATAGAGATGATTATGAATTTTTAGAAATCGAAGCGGTTTCAAGTTTGGGGATAGATAGAGACAATGAATGTTTCTTTGTTTTAAAGACAAAGAAATGGTCAGTAGATTCTGCAGAAGATTTAGAAAAATTATTTGATAGAATTAGAAAAACAGTAATTAAAAAAAATGAAGGGTAAATTAATATTAATCTCAGCAGCACCAATAGAACATGGTGGACTAACTCATATGGATGGAATACCAATCTTTCAAGTAGGGGTTGGTAAAATTAGTGCTGCATCAAATTTAACTGAAATTCTTTGGAACGAAGAACCTGATATTGTTGTTAATTTTGGTTCTTGTGGAAATTTAAAAGGACATTCAGTTGGTGATTTATTAGAAGTTGGAACTGTCCATAATAATATAGATGCAAGACCTTTTGCAGAATACGGACATACTCCATTTTCCAGACTAGGTCCTATTGTCCTAAATTCCCAATCAAATATTGAATGTTTTACTACCGATCAATTTTATGATTCACATCGAACTGATTATTCAGAAAAATACTTAGAAATGATTGATAGGTGTGATATTGTTGATATGGAGTGTTATGCGTTAGCACAGGTATGTAAACAAAGAAACATTCCATTTTATTCTTATAAATGGATTAGTGATGATGGTGAATCCGATAAGTGGGAAGAGAATGCTGCAGCCGGATTTAAGAAATTTAGATACAAACTTTTAGAACATTTCTTTGGAGAATACTAAAAAATTTCGTATCTTTGTATAAATCTTAAAACTTAAAACAAAATGGGATATAATAAATTCAGATGGTGGACTAAGGGAAGACCGAATAAACCATTAAAATCTAACGCTCCACTCTTATTAAAAATCCGCAATGGTGACTTTGATTATTCTTATATGTTTAGTGAAGCTAGGTTGGTTAGGGAATCTGCCCAGATGGCTTACGAGAACACTTATAAGAATTATGGGGGGACGAACGAGCAGAATCGTATTGAGGCTGCTTTGGAAGAAAAACAACGATACAACAAACGAGCGTTAAAATTGGATGAAAGTGCGTTTGTTGATGAGAATCGAATCCTTTGGAAACTTAGAAAAGATTTAGAATCTGAATTCGGTAAAGACCTTTGGGAAAAATCATTGGAACGTCAGAGGGGTAAGGGAACAATTGAAGATATTTATAATTGGTATAAGAAACAGGTAAAGCAAACCACTACCAAATCTGAAATGGATATGATATATAAAAGAACAAATACAAAGGGATTGGAACATTTATTTTAATATGGCAACTATATGGACATTTGGTGATAGTTTAACGGAAAGATATAATTCAAATGAAAGTTGGGCAAAGAAGTATATTGATTGGAAAGGTTATTTACCAAAAGTATATGGTAATTTCATTGCCGAAACTTTAAACTATGATTTACGGAACTTAGGTAAAGCAGGCTGTGATAATTACACTATTTTTGAAACATTTTGTAAAACATATTCAAAAATAAAAGATGGTGATATTATCATAATAGGTTGGACAAACGTCAGTAGATTTCGGTTAGTTAATAGATATGATGAATGGAATACCATAAATCCTCACTTTGATACTCCGATGGACAATTTTGAACACATATCTAAAAATACACTTGATGAAATTCTCATAAATAGAGATAGTAAACACTATATAAATGAAGTTAATAATTGGATACAATTCATAAATTCAGCATCTGTAAATAAAAACGTAGTTCATTGGAATACCATAAAAGGAAAAGGTGAATTAAATACCCATCATTTTTTTCAAATGGAAAGAATAAATGCAGAAACTAATGGTTTGATTGATGATGCACATTTTTCAGAAACTGGTCAGAGAGATTTAGCGTTAGAATTGATAAAGATTATTTCTGCAGGAGGTGGTGGTGGATATACTAATAAATTGATATAGTATAAAGACCACTTATTTTGATTTTAATATATTTATGTATATGAAAGGTTTTAGTATAAAACTCATAGAGGGACTTATCAACAAAATGGGAACTGATTATAAAAAACTTATTGCGGTTATTCGTTCTATGGATAATATCATTCATATCAATGCAGTGCGTGAATATATTAATTTATATTATAAAAAAAATGGTGTAAAAAATAGAGATATGATTGAACACTATTTTAAAGTGAAAAAAAGAAATTTATAGGTTATGGAAATAATTAAAAGTCGTTATGGAAGCGATAGAGTTATAGAAAAAATATCACCTAGCAAACTTAGAGTTATGGGTGAAACTCTTTTCGGTAGAACATCTACCGATGATTCTAATAATCTAATTATGTTTGATTTTGAAGGCGGACCTTGTCTTATGGTTGATACTAAAATCAACTACTTAAAATCAAATTGGATTATAAAAAAGATTACAAGAGAAGAATCATCACAAGAAAATTTAGTATCAATCTTATTGGAGGTGGAATTAGATGCAAAATAAAAAAATATTTAACAAAATTCAATCTACAATTGAAGATGCAGTATTTCATTTTGCAAATCCTCAATTAATTATATGCGTATTAGATAATAAACTTATCTTTACCACTAAAAAAATAGCAAGTAGATATTTTGAAACATTGAGTAATAACAATATTATTGAATTTAACGTTTATAATTCGATAAATATCCCAGCAAGAAAATACAATATAATTGATAATCCAATTAAATTACACAATGATATTATTTTAGAATTAGCCCCACATTCGAAATTAAATGTAGATAATTTTTACAATTTAATAAATATTACTCATTTATCTGATATTTTTAATAATGCATTCACACAACATTATGATTTCTACTATATTGTAAAAGACCCACTTGAACGTCTATTATCAGCAATGGTAGAAAATACAGATTCAACGATTCTAGCACAATTAGAAGATTTGAATACTAGAAATATAATTGAAGAAAAATATGGAATTGAATACACTTTCGATTTTAATTTACGAAAATTACCAATTGAAAAATCAACTAATATTGTAATTGATAATTATATTGAAGTTTTACGTGAATCAACATCTGATATGCATTTAAGTTTATGGCATACGTTTTTATTGAAATTAACAAATTTAGATGGTATTGGTAAAGTTAATATTATTAAAATAGAAGATTTACATACTATCTTTCATAACGAAAGGGCATATGAATCTGATAAAAAGACAATCAGTAATGCAACGATTTATGAAAATGTCATAGAAACTCATGAACCTGCATTATCAAATATAATAAAAGTATGTGGTATATACTTATCATTAGAATATCAATCATATTATAAGTTAATCAATGGATGAACCTAAAAAAATATTAACTGTCTATATTGGGGAAGAAGATATTTTTCAATGGACAATGGGTGTTGGTAAATCTATCTTAATGCCTGAATTACTAATCGGATGTGAAGAATTACTTTACAACGATTTAGATGAAGTTAAATGTGCAAGAATTGAAGCGGTAATACGTGGTAAAGCTAAAGCATTTGATTTCAATGTTAAACAAGATGGGATTGAAGATACTTTGGAGAAAATAATGCAATGGGCGTTGGAAACTGAAGAATATGAAATATGTCAAAGAGTTCAAAATCTAAATGAATATTTAGGTAAAGACGATTTTTAAAAAATATAATGAAAATTTTAGTTATAGGAGATAGTTGCACTGATGTATTCGTTTATGGTTATTGTAAACGTTTATGCCCCGAAGGACCTGTTCCAATATTTGAACCATCACGAACCATAACTAATCAAGGTATGAGTGGGAATGTGGTTGCAAACTTAAAATCTTTAGGTGCAACGAAGGTAGAATTAATCACCAACAAAGAACAAATCACAAAGACTAGATACGTTGAAGAGAAAGCAAATCATATGATTATCAGAATTGATAGTAATGATAAGGTTTCCAATTCATTTGATATTAAGAGAGTTCCCTTTTCAGATTATGATGCAGTAATTGTATCTGATTATGATAAGGGATATTTGACGTATAAGGATATACAATTAATATCAGAATCACATCCACTAACCTTTATTGATACTAAAAAACCTTTAAATGAAAGAATGAGAGATTATACCTTTATTAAAATAAATGAGGTAGAATGGGAGAATTGTAAAGGTGAGGAATATGAAAATTGGGAAGATAAATTAATCGTAACCATGTCCGAAAGAGGTGCAATGTATAATGGTAAAACATTCCCCGTCAATAATGATATTGAGGTAAGAGATTTGAGTGGTGCAGGTGATACGTTTATGGCATCGTTGGTAGTTAGTTATTTAAAAACATTAGATATAGAGCAAAGTATTCAATATGCAAATGAAATGGCATCATTGGTAGTTCAGAAAAAGGGAGTAGTTACGATATGAAAAAGACATTAATTATATTACCAAAATTTCAATACGAAATAGATTTAAAATTTTATAAAAAATTAGAATCTGAAAATGTAGAAATTTGCTTTATGAGCGAACACGCACGCAATTATAAGTTAGTATTTGAACACAATTGTAAAATTCCAAATTTTGAATTATATGAAAATGTTTTGGTAATCTTTGGTGAGATTCATATGCAAACATTTGTTGCAGGGTTTTATAGAAATAGTGAATTGAAGGATGATTTGAGGCTTGATAAGGATAGACTCAAAGTATATTTTGAAGATTTACCACCCTCTACCAAATATATATTTCTTGACAATAATGGCGAACAAACTTACCCAATTACAGGTGATATATTATTGGAATGGTTAAATTTATCTGATTTATCAACTTATAGCATTTCATCCAGATATTATAATCTAATTCATCCAAAATTAATTAACGGCTTGATATATCTACCTATTTTGTTTATGTTTTTGCAACAAAATTTTAAACAATTTCCGATGCTTAGATATTCACAACCATCTAATTCAGAAAATAATTTCATAACATATTTAGGTCAAACTGGAAAAAATATTGGCCGAAACCTTCGATATGGTATGTTGACACAATTTTTTAAAAATGATTTAACAAGTGTAGATTATAAGGAAATAGAAAATTTTGAAACTACTACTGATTTATATGGTCCAGGTGGTCACGGTCATTATTGGAATCTATTAAATTCATTATCTGCTAAAATTCAAATAATTTTTGAAACCGTAGCTTTTAACCCAACAAATATGATTCCGAAATTAGAATATGAATTTTTTTTCTTTACTGAAAAGATTATGAAATGTTTCATCCTACCACATCCATATTTGTTAATTGTCAACAGAATATGGTTAGAAGAATTAGAAAAATTTGGGTTTAAATTTAACGATTCAACTAAGGCTGATACTTTTGAAGATTTTGAAAAAATTATTGAAAATATAAAATCCGATATAGATGGTTGGATTGAAGAAAATAGACCTTATTTTGAACACAACCAACGTAATTTATATGAAATTGGAAATTCAGTAGATTTACCACATCATCAATTCTTAAAGCAAATAATACTAAACAACATATAATGAAAGCAAGAAAATATTTACCCACATTGGGAGAACTAATTGATAGATTATCAATTATTCAGTTAAAAGAAGTATTCATCACAGAACATAAAAGTGAATACGGACAAGAAATTAAAGACATCGTGCATGATATTGATTTGATTTTAAAATCAGGTGATTATGAATTAGATGGCGAATTCATCCGAGCAATCGTAGTTCTATCACAAATGAATTTACATATTTGGACTAATGAATCCAACGCAAGAGCAGGAGTTGATGCTGGTAATAAATTGTTATTAACTCATGGTCTAAACGGAATCAGAAACACTGCAAAAAATCAAATTCAATCTAAAGTAGGTGGTAGAAAAGATTATAAAATCGATTGTATCGCAGACGAATTCAAAGATTGGGAAATTAGTTGGTAAATAATGTATATATGAAATCTGAAAAGATAATTATATCAACCGGCTGTAGTTATGCGTTGGGATTGGATAGTTTCAAAAAAAATACTATACTTAATTTTAAATCAACTGATATAAAAAATTTTGGTGCACCTGCATCATCTATACAATTCACCAAAGAATTAATCATTCATTCGGTTAAGCATGCATTAAATACTGGATATTCTACTGATAAAATATATGTAGTATTTGATTGCACTCAAATAGGTAGAAATACTAAACGAGTTCCAATTGAATATGTAAATCCTATATTAAATAACATTTCACCAATAATGCATTCTAGAGATTGGGAAAACTTAATATATGATTCATATTCTGAAGGATATTATAAATTAAATAACAATCTATACACAACATTTTCAGATGGTAATATAAATAAATTTCCATATGAAATTAAACAATGGATTGACGATGAAACTGAATACTCAGATAAAAAAGATATAATTGATTATATTGAAGAATATGTTGAAACTATACTTATAATTCAACATTTTTTAAAGAATAATAATATTGATTATTCTGCGTTTTTTATGAGTAATGTAATTGAAGGATGGTATTATGACTCTTTTTTAAAACATAGATATTCGGGTATCGAAACTTATAATTTACCAAATTTAAAAAATGATTTGAATATTTCGGAAATATCAGAACCTATAAAAATATTATTTAATAATATTGATTTTGATAAGTTTGTTTTATACAAAAATGATAATCAAACATTTGGAGGATTGGATGAATTTACAATTGATAATTATGATAAAACCGAATTTAACGATTGTAATGTAGAAATGGGAGATAATCGTTTAGGCATGCATCCATCCCAATTAGTGCAAATGCAATTTGAAGAATTATATCTAAAATCAAGATTAGAATCATTTTTAACTAAATAACTATGAAAAATAAACTTTGGAGATTTGGCGATTCATGGTCAAAAACACAAGATAATACATATTCTAATATAGAATTAAATCATTCACACTATATAGCAGATTATTTTGGTCTGGAATTAAATCATTTAGGATGTGGTGGGTTTTCTAATTTACAAATTTTTAAAAAAATTTTAGAAAATACACATTTATATTCTCCAAATGATATTATTTTAATTAATTTTGCTTCAATTTCTAGAGTTTCAATCATCGATGGGGATACTGCAATTTGCACTGCAGATGGTGGAATATCCGTTTTTGAAAATAAAATTTTAAGAAATGTAATACTAAACGATGTTGGTGATACTATAAGTGATATTTTGTTTTATTTAATAAAAGCTCATTTAGAATCATTAATTAACGCAGGTGTTAAAGTGTATCATTTCTATAATGATATTTCAGATGAAGTCTTATTAAATAAAATACCAAATAACTTATTATTTAAAAATACACATAATATGGGATATATAGGTTGGTGTAAGGATAACGGCTATGAAGATTTATCCCCTACTGGAAATTTACATTACACTCTTGGATGTCAACGTGATGTTGCTAATAAAATAATAGAATTAATCAAAGCTTTATGATAAACAAAAAGTTGGAATGGGAACGAACCAAAACCGAAGATGGGTTTGGTAGAGTTGTAATTGATAATTTCTTAGATGAAGAAACTTGTATCAAACTTTATGAGGAGTGTATGAACGCTCCGAAAGGAGGATGGACAGTATTCACCCGTGCAGGTTCTCGTATGGAAGAATTCAATGATTTAATTTCCTTACCAACTGCACATAGAGTGACGTATGATATAATGCATTCAGGTGAGTTCTTATATCAACTTGAAAATATGACTGGGATTGTAGGATTATTACCAGACCCACATTTAGTTGGTGCAGGATATTCAATCATTAGAAATGGTAAAACACTTGGCTGTCATTATGATTTCAATTGGAATGATAGAATTCGTTTACATAGAAAATTAACATCACTACTTTATATAACTCCAGATTGGCAAGATGAATGGGGTGGTCATATTCAATATTATGATGATAATATCGACATCAATCCTAATTCAAAATTAATAGAATCAGTTTCACCTAAATTTAACAGATTTGTGATTAACGAAAATGTTAAACAAGGACCACATCATCGAGTAAGTGAAATAAATGCACCCGATGATGTTTATGGTAGATGTGCAATTCGTTTCTTTTATTATGTTTCATCATCTGAACCCGATAAAGAAAATCCGCCCCATCGTAGCACCTACAAATCAAATGAATATTCGCATCACAAATTGCATGAAGAAGAAAATTGGGATGGTCACTTCGTAGGTCAAGGTGGTGAGGAATATGGGTATAATCCTAAAATCAAGTAAAATGAAATATGTTATAACAACCGGCTGTTCGTTTACCAATAATTTAAGATTGAATCCAGATAGAGTAAATTTGGATTTGGATGAAAATCGTTTATCCTGGCCATATTATTTACAAAAGGAATTGGGCGATGAATATCAAGTCCTAAATTATGGAGGTGCAACCAATGATAATGTATCTATGTGCAGAATCCAATTGTATCATATAGATAGATTGATTAATGAAGGAGTTAATCCAAAGGATATATCAATTATTACGCAATGGTCAGACCCTACAAGACAGGCAGTTTACTTACATAAAGAGTTCAAAAAAGAACACCATCATTTAGGACATACGTTGGTTTATACTCCAAAATGGGAAGAAACTAAAGGAGTGTTTTATTTAACAGGTGGGTTTATGCCGCCTGATGGACCGGATTCTGCCATGCATTTATTTGGAATAGAAAATTCCATAAAATATTGGGAATTGGATATAAATTGGGATAATATAATCAATCAGACAATGCATTGGTTGGAGTTGTGGTTATTATTGGAAAAAACTTGTAAAGATTTGGGTATTGAAACTTATTATATGAGTATGAGAAACCCATATTCAAAAGAATCAAAAGAATGTCATTTCGGTGCACCTGATAATAATTCAAACATTCCAACAAAATCATTATGGTTTGAAGATTATTCAGTTTTAAAACCATATATTGATAAATTGCCAATAGATACACCAAACCATTGGCATTATAAAAATTATTGTGGGTTATTAGAGTGGACTATGGATAATAGAACCGATGATATACAATTATTTCAAGAATTTGTATGGGATAATGTTAAAACATACGATGAGTATTTAAAAATACAACCTAATGGTTGGGGTCATCCATCACCTCAAATGATGGAAAAATTTGTTAAAGAAGAATTCATGAAGTTATGGAAAAATATATAATTAATGACCCGTGGGATTGGGTTGCACATTTTGAAAGTGAAATAGCAAATTATTGTGGTTCTAAATATGCAGTAGCGTGTGATTCAAATTCAAACGCAATTCGTTTAGTTTTACATTACTTAGGTATAGTAGGCCACGAAATTGAAATACCTGCTCGAACATACGTTTCCGTCCCAAACCAAATAATACTTTCAGGTAATAAACCAGTCTTTGATGATTATGAATGGGGTGGGTTATATAAATTCGGAGGTGCACCGATAGTTGATGCAGCAACTGCATTCTATGAGGGGATGTATGATAATGAAAATTTTATGATACTATCCTTTCATCTTAAAAAAATCCTAAATATTGGAACGGGTGGGATGATACTCACAAACGATGAGCACTTTAATAAGTGGGCAAGACCAATGATATATGATGGAAGACATACGAATAAAATGTATGCAGATGATGAGTTTGAATGTATTGGTTGGCATATGTATATGACACCCGAACAAGCAAAAAGAGGTTTAGAAATTTTCCATTCACCAAAAATTCATTCTACTAATCCACATTGTGGTGGTAGTTGGATGTATAAAGATTTGAGTAATCAACCGATATACAGATGATAATAAGTAATTTATGAAAAAAGTATTAGTTTCAATAGCAAATTTGGAATATGTAAAATACTTTTTACCCCTAATTAAAAGTGCACGTAAGAAAGGTAATTGGGATGGTGATTTTTGTTTAATTATACCTAATGATATTGATGTTGAATTGACAACTGAAATGAAATTTTATGGGATTCATTTATTTAAAGCACCATTATTACCTGAAAATCCACCAATACATTTTTATAAAATCTATTTGTTTGATGAATATTTTAAAAAATGGGAATGGGTATTATATTCAGATTTAGATGTCCTTTTTTTAAATCCAATAGAGTTAAAATTGAATGAGTTAGATAAAAATTATTTATATACCAAAAAAGATTCATATTCTTTTATGGAACATTTTTACAACAATTCAGAGGTAATTTTAACAGATGAACAAATAGAAGAAAAGGATAAAATTTTTAAAAAATACGGAGATGGTGATGCATTCCAAACTTGTTTTATCCTATATCATCGTAGTATTATTGAAAACGGGTATTTTAAAAAACTATATCGTGCATATCTATACTACTATTGTTATTATGAATTAGCAAGAACTAAATGGTGGGACCAATCTATATTTAATATCATATTTTTTGAAAAATGGTTAGATATTGGTGATGAGTTTGTCAATAGAAATCCTGCAATGGATGATATTGACTGGGATTTGAGTAAATTAGGAGGTGGGTATATGGATACAAACAATTACACATCCGTATCGGCATTACATTTTTTTAGTTTTTTTCCTCCGTGGGATGAAAGAAATTTAAAATTTTACCCCATTTGGAATGAATATAATAAAAAAATAGATTTAATATGAGAACAATTCTATATAGTCATGGAGATTCAGTAGTTTGGGGAGCAGAATTAGAAACAAAACAAACCCAACGATTTTCACATCACATAGCAAATCACTATGGGTGGGAGGAATGTAATAATGCTTCTGCTGGAGTTTCAAATGATTATATCTATCGTCAAACTATGCGTGATGTTTCACATTGGTTAGATACTAAAAAATGTTGGAGTGAGGAAACTGATTGGGTAGAATCGGATAATTTATTCGTAGTCGTTGGATGGACATCCCCTACAAGATTTGAATGGTGGAATGGAAGTGAATACCAACAAGAAAGATTATGGAAAGGCTATGATAAATGGGGTGAAAATGATACACATCGAACTACCGAAGATACATTTGTTTTAAACCAAACTGAAGATATACCATCATACATTCGAACTTTTAATCATATAATTGGATTGACATCATTTTTAGATAAAAACGATATACCATATTATTTTTTCAATACATTCTATGATTATAAATTCCCATCAGAACCAGAGTTATTGATTGATACATATGGGAAACCAACCCATCAATTAGATTTGAAATCACTTTGGAAACAATTACCTCCCGAATTTAAAAATGAAACTATGTATAGTTATATCAAAGATAATGGTGGTAAATTATTAGAAAGAAATCATCCATCAGCAATATCGCATCAAATTTGGGCAAATCATTTAATTTAAAAATATGAACGAAACTAAAAAAACAGAAGTCGTAAGTTTTAACATACGAGAGGAAAGACTTAAAGCAAAAAAAGATTCGAAAATCAAACCAAAAATGATTGATTCTATAAAAGAACAAGCAAAAAAACATTTTGAAGAGATTTTTAATCGATTCTAATATCTAAATTTAGATGACAGTAGAGCAAATAGACCGTATCATTGAAATGGCTTGGGAAGATAGAACCCCATTTGAAGCAATATCATTTCAATTTGGATTAACCGAATCCGATGTAATAAAATTGATGCGGAGTGAACTAAAAGAGAGTAGTTTTAAACTATGGAGAAAAAGAGTAAACGAAGGAGTAAGTCAAAAACACCTTAAAAAGAGAAATGAGGATATTGTCAGATTCAAATGCAGTAGACAAACAAATATTACAAATAACAAAATAAGTAAAAGATAACATGAAAAATCTGATAATAATATCACATCCTGACAAAAATAGTTTTTGTTATAATGGTATTCAAAAAACGATTAACAATACTTTAAAATCAAATAAAGAAGAGGTTTATACAATTGATTTGTATGCAGAAAATACATCATTTGATTTTGGAAAAGATAAAGTAAGAGAATACAAAGAATTAATTCAATGGGCAGATAGAATTTATATTATATCACCTGTATGGTGGTTTAGATGCACCCCGGCATTGGAATCGTTTTTTGACCAAATATTCACACCTGGGTTTGCATACAATTTTATACCTCTTACTAAATTATATGGCTATCCAAAACCATTATTGAGTGATAAAAAGGTTAGAACATATCTAACACATGGAGCACCTGCACTACCGGTTGTTTCATTATATTTGAATTCTGTAAAATTGAGATTAGTAATGGGAGTTTATTCATTTGTGTTCGGTTGGTTTAAAACAAAAACTCGTCAATTTTGGAGTGTTCCATTTGTATCACAAAAACAGCGAGAAAAATATCTAAAAAGAGTAGAATTAGATGTTATAAGTGATTTATTTTAAGTTATTTTTACTTTAAGATATTTATATATAATGACACCTGAAGAATTTTATCATATGGATCATATACAACGTTCGGATGCGTTTGAGATGAGAATAAATTCTTTGGGATGGATGTTGGATTGCTACCGAAAAGGAACAATTCGAAAGAAAACAATATTAGGTCTTATACCACTAATTCAGTTGATTGAAATATTAGAATGGCTGGAAGACGAGGAACGTTATGAGGATTGTGTTATAGTAAAAAACATATTAGATGAAATATATCAATAAAAAGACTTTGATAATAGGTGGAGTAATTCTTACCGCAATACTCCTATTTTTTTTATTTAAATCTTTAAATAAAGAAACTCCCTTCAGTCGAATTCAATTAAGTCCAAGTAATATCATATTCAACAGCACTTCAAATTCCTATATGGATACGGTTGTTAGTGTTGGATTGAATGAATTGAAAATTAAAGATGTAGTTGTGGTAATCCGTCCAATAACTCCTGATATTTTGGATATGTTAAAATCTAAAGAACCTTCATTAGATATTAAGGCATTTATAATTGGTAGGGAAGACAACTATGCAATTTATGTAGTCAATTTAAGTAGAACTACTGCAATCGAAGTCCTTTCACATGAATTGATTCACTTACAACAAACTGAAACCGGTAAATTAATCAAAGGAACTAAATCTGTAAAATGGGAAGGTATTGAATATAGTCCAGAATTACCATACGAAGAACGCCCTTGGGAAAAGGAAGCATTTGATAAACAAAATCAGTTATTAAATGACATAAAAACTACCTTATATCAGGAAACCAAATAATATGGCACTATTTAAGGATTTGAAGCAGTATAATGAGAGATTAAGACAATTACAAAGTTATAAACCCTCGTATCCATTAGGTAAGTGGATTGTGGATATTAAAATCCAAAACGTGAAATACAGAATAAACAAAATCCTTGCGGAAATACGAAGAAGACATGGGAATAGGTAAAAAAATCATATTCATTATTAAAAAATGGGGATTTGTAGAATGGATAATCAATTTCAGATACTTAGGTTATTTAATAATACTAATTCATGCATGGATGAAACTGGATATAAGTAAAGAAGAGTATATTGGATATGGTGCAGTTATTCTTATAATGGAACGAGTATCAAAAACAGCAATTAAAAAAACAAAATAGGTTATGTTAGATAGAGTATTGAGTAGATTGACAATGGTTCACAATGATACTAAGCCAGGATTTATGGATAAAGTAAGTGGTGAGTTGGTAAGGTATTGGATGGATTGGAATTGTCAAGAATGGTTAGCAAGTAGTAAATGGAGTAGAAGAGTCAAAGTAGAACCTAAAACGAAACGATAGTATGAGCAGTAAATTCTTTGGTAATAGAAATGAAAAGAAACCCCTAACAACAAAAGGAGTTAAAACCACACAACCAAAATCAGTGCCTAAACAAACACAAGTAAGAAAGACCGGAAGAGGGAATTAGATATGATATGTAAGTGTGGAGAAATAATGCGTAGAATTCAAACACCAAGTGGAGTGTATTGGATATGTGCGAAATGTAATGAAGTCAAAATAGAATCAAGCCAACCATCGGTATGAAAATCAATCTAAATGATATTACTAAATTGGATGAAAGTGAAAGACCCCAAAAACCTCGAATCAAACCTACTAAACCTCGCGTAAAATATGAAGAGGATATAAAGGCAAAGAAAAGAGATAGTTGGATAGGTATTAATAAGAGACTAGAAAATAGAAGGTAATAAAACAAAATAGGTTATGATATTAAAGAGACGTTTCCCCAATTTTATGGATTTAGGTCCAGAATTTTGGACAGAACACCAAGTCAATTCAATTGAAGATATACACAATATAGAATGGATGGGAGATTGGTTGCGTAACCCAATATGGTATTCAGATAATAATCCCTACTTAAACCCAGAAAAATATCCGTATAACTTAATCGGTTCAATACAAGATGAATCATATAAAACTCGGTATTTGGTAATAGGATTGTTCACCGAAGACCCATCCCAATTAGGAATACCTAAATTCATAAAACCAAACGAAAATTCGTAGTAATACTACCTATATCTAACAAAAACTAAACCAATGGTAAGGAAACCACAATGAACAACCAACATAACCAAAACGATAGTATCACTACTATAATCATAGGTATGACGATAATAATAATCTTATTAGTCTTATTCACACCCCTATCTATATAATCCCCACTACCGTAGGCCGGGACGAGAGACCTACCAACGAGAGTATCACCCCATCCCCATAATAGATTAAATTTCTTTTTAATCTTAATAATCCCCTATAATCCCTTTACACTTAACTAA
>Ga0222713_10002270_pt1 | contig 20687 bp, 28 predicted proteins | sample C33_649DmetaG_FD_165061 | JGI IMG/M metagenome (GOLD analysis project Ga0222713, IMG submission 165061) | Estuarine water microbial communities from San Francisco Bay, California, United States - C33_649D | ecosystem: Environmental > Aquatic > Marine > Unclassified | place: USA: California...
AAGCAGCCATTGCACTAGCAACTTGACCACGTTGATTTGCTTGTGCTAAGTAGTCTTGATATGCTTGATCTTGTGCTAAGTTCATACCTGTTTGTGCTTCTAATCTAGCTTGATTAAGCATTTGTGCGTTTTGATTTAATGTATTAACATTAGTCATTAACATTTGCATATCTTGATTTGCAATTTGAGATTCGCTCATACCTGATCGTAATCGTGCCATACGTTCAGAACGGACTTGATCTGTAATAGCTTTAACTGTTTGAGCTTGTTGCATTGCAGCTTGTTGAAACTGTACATCAGCCATTGTTGCTGCTTGTTGTGCTTGATTAGCATACGATTGTTCTAACCGACTCAACATTTCCGCACCACCAGTTCCAGGTGCTAAAGAATACACATCTTGATAGTATTGGTTTAAAGCTTGCACACGTCCTTGTTCATCTGTGGTTGCAGGTGTTAAACCTGAAGAAGATACGGTTTGAGAAGCAGGAGCATTATTAATTTGTAAAGTTCCAGTATCAATTGAATTTTTTAAAGCAGGTCCAAGTTTATCTCGTAGTTCATTAAAATCAATATCACTACTAATAGCAAATCCATTTGAGCTTGCCCAAGTTCTAAATTGTTCAGCATTCGCAGGAAAACTGCCATTACTAATATAATATGCTGTATAAGCATTTGCGTTTTCTATTCTATTTGCATCAGTAGTATTAATCCATTGACTACCTATTTGTTTATATACAGATTCAGGTACAGAATAGGTATTATTATTATACGTAAAAGTAATCTTTCCATCATTAACGCCATCAGCAGTATCTCCGTAACTTGCAGAAACACCTTGTCCAAACCAATTTAGTTTTAATTGAATCATACAATTTCTCCTTTCTCTTCGAGTTCTTTAATTATTTGATTAAAACGAACCGTTTCTTCAAGAAGTGTTTGTTTTAACGTACGTATTTCTTCTTCAAGCTTGTATAAATAATCTTCGATATCAGGCCGAACAGGCTTGTCACCTAGGACTTGATATATATTATACGCTACTTTTGATTCATAAATGTGAATAACTTTATTTTGATGATCTAAAAGTTCTACTTTAACTACTACATCTCCTGCTTTGACTTCGTCTTTAAGATTAATAAAAATACGATCGCCTCTAAATGTTTGATTACCAAAATGTAAAACCGGATGTAAATGTGCAGTTCCTTGTTCAAATTCATATTGTACGTATGTATTTGATTTTAATTCAGGAACAAACATAACTTGAATTAGAACTTTTCCATCAATTAGTTTTAATATCATATTCTTCTCTCCTTATAAATAATACCAAAATGTTGAACTTTATAAGATCCTTTTGATATAAATTGAAGTTTAATTCTAAATACTTTGCCGTAACCTAGAATACTTGTTCGATGTGTAAGTAGTTTACTTGAAGTATATTGTGAAAAATCCATAAGAATATTGTTGTTTTCAAATAAGTTATTTGTCAAAGAGTATTGTAACAACGCTTCTCTAACTGCACTTGTAGCAGTTTCAGATATTTGATTAACATCAACAAGTTCAATAAGATCTTTATCGTTTGCTTTAGGCACAGATACAAAATAAGATTTATTACCTGACTCTTGCACTTCAAGTTGCGTATTATAAAAAGGTCTAGCAATAATTTCGTCTACCATTGTTTCAACATTAAATAATAAGTTACTTGAATTTAAGTTTTTAAATACAACATGTAAATCACGGAATCGTTTATAAAGATGATTATTAAGATTTAGATTACCCGTATCAATTAAACAGTTAATTCCTTCTTTTTTAAAGTTGTTAGTGTACGTCATATCGGCGTGATTATCACGAGTGTTGATTTCTATATAAGGCATCGTAAATAATAATGTATTATTTTGTTGCGTAATAAATAACTCACCGCTTTCAACAAACATCTTATCGTATACATCTGTAAATGTAAGAGAATCGTAAGCTGTATAACGATTATTTAAAACATCATAAACTAACATATAAGTGATAACATTAGGCACATAGTAAATTAATTTAATAAAGTTAATTGACACTAAAGCTTTAATTTTAACTTGATCTTTTGTTATACGAGTAAAACTTCCATAAGAAGCCAACCGCTCATTTATATATTCATCATAATGTTCTAGTATATCGTTTGCTGCTTTATTAAAATATTGAATGCTAAATCTTGTTTGATCATCTATTTGACTGCTTGGACGTATCATAAACAACTGTCCATCTTCTGAATAGAATAAAACCATTTGATTAAATATTTGTATTACATCTGCATATTTTTTATTAACAAGTAAGTTATATAAAACAATTTGTTTTAACCAAGCAACACCTGTAACATTCTGTTCAATTTGATTTGTTGCAGGATTTAGTTGTGTTACAGTTGTTTCCACACGATACACTGCGTATAAATGTTGAGTAGTAAATACTAAAATAATCTGTTTATACTGCAGTACTTTTACAATTTCTTCTGCAAACTCAATACGATTACGTTCTTTAAACCAATAAAATCTTCCTTCTTCGGAAATATATAAAACGTTTTTATTCCAAACAAGTAAACGACTACTTTCAAAAATAGTCATTGTGTTACTAGTTTGTATTTGTTCCGGTTCTAATGTAAGTTGTTTTTCAATATAAGTTACATCTTCATCATCACCATATAGTTTGACTGGCATTGTTTGAACCAAAGAACTAATGTTCCAAGCAATTTTTAGTGTTTCTAATTCTGCGCTTGTTTTGTTTTGTAATTCAGCCTCTTCGTATGGTTTCATGTAAAATATAACACTTAAACCTTTATCAAAAAATCCATTTGTTAAAACATCTGGAATAGTATTAATTTCAGTCATTACGCCAGTTGTTCCAGTAGTATTATTCCAAATATAAGTTTTTTGTGTGATTTGATTGTAGTATGTTTGACCTTTTGTAAATATTAAATTTGGTGCACTAGCAGTATTTGTTGTACTAGTCCAATTATTTCCAAATGTACTACCGTTTGTATTTTGTACATAAACTAAACCACTTGTAGTTCCAGTATTACCAATAACATGAATACGTGTTCCATTTTTTGCATAAGGCGGTACTGCTAAAGAATTTGGAGCTACATTTGAATAATACGGTGGTTGATTAACTGGAAACGGCGCTGAACTACTATTATCATTTTCCATTGCAGTAAAATTAACTGGAGTTAACGCTCCACTTTTTAAAATATTTAAATCTGTTTGAATTGTATACTGACCGGATACAATATCATATTTATAAAAACCATAATTAGATATATAAAAACTATTATGTCTCACGTGGTACAAATCAAATGTAGATATAAATGTATTTATATATGGCAAGAAAGAATCGTTAGATCCTCCTTGATAAAGTGTCCAAGTGCGTTTATCAAAATAACGAGTATTTGTAGCAGTGGTTGAAATATTACTAATTTGATTGATTGCAATTAAAAACCAAGTTGTTTTATTTCTAAATTCTTTTATTTTTTCATTTTCATTTAATGTAATATTGTTTTGTGTTGGTGTAGAAATATAATTAACACTAGATCCTAAACCTAACTGACCGTAACTGTTATTACCCCAAACATAAATTTTTCCTAAGTTTGTAATAAACATATTTCCAGTTACAACACCATATATATTATTTATTGCTGCGTCAGTATTAGCTGTACTTAAAGTAGTAATATATTCGTTTGTTTCTAATCCAGAAAAATTAATAACAACAGGATCTGTTGTAGCTGCTGTAGTAAGACTGACACCAAGTAAACCACCACCAAAACCAAAAACTCTATTTTCATTTGTAGTAAAATAAGTTTGTTTATATCCTGCGATTGTATTAATAATTTTTTCATTTGTATTTAAAAATGAAATAGTAGGTATAATTGTTGGACTAGTAATATCAACTGTATTTGATGCTGTACTTAACTGTCTTATTGTATTACTACCCCAACCATACAAACGACCAAAGTTTGTTAATGCTAAACTGTGATCAAATCCAGCAGATACAGTTACAATTTTTTCATAAAGATTTAAATTTGAAAATGTAACAAGTTGTGGAGATGTATAATTATTTACGTTACCTAATCCTAAACGCCCATCTGTTCCCCTGCCAAATGAAAATACACGTCCTTCATTAGTTAATAATAAATTATGTTCTTGGCCAGCACTAATTTGTACAAAGTATTCGTTAGCACCTAAAGCATTTCCTCCAGTAAATTGCGACATAATACTTGTGGGTGTACTTAGACTTGTGGTATTTCCTTGACCTAATTGTCCAAAAGTATTATTACCCCAAGTGCGTACATTTCCATTTGTATCTAATAAAACACCATGTCCTGAACCAGATGCAATTGCTTTTCCATTATAAGTAGAGAATGTTGTAATAACTGGTGTTTGTTGTGTAGTCGTGTTTCCATTTCCTAGTTGACCATTAGTATTAGCACCAAAACTAATAAGTTGTGTAGAAGTTAGTAAATAACTATGAGACGCACCTACAGCAGCACCTATAATAGTAGCTGTTCCATTAGGTAAAGTTAATTGTGTAGGAGTATAACGTGTTGTAACATCATTAAGTCCTAATTGATAAGTATTATTAGCACCAAAAACAAATACACGATTATCTGTTGTAACTAAAATTTTGTGATTACTAATACAACCTGAAGACAAAGTAAAATCTAAATATTTATTTTCATAAATACTTGTTCCTACCTGTGCACGGTTTTTATTAGAACCATCAATACTTGGTATACCACTTGAAAATAAAAGTTGATTATCTTTAAATAAAATATTACTTGAAAATTCACTAGCATTAGAAACTAATGATCCAAAAAACCAACGTTGTTCTATTGTTTGTACATTGCTTTGATCGATAATATTGTGTGTTTCATTTACAACATAAGGTAATAAACGAAAAGCAAGACTACCTGTTTTAAAATCTAATTTCTTTTCTTCGATTAATTTAATTAATTCTGCACCAGTAATAAAATTACTTTTGTACGTTTCGTCATTATCTTCTGAGTCCTTATCGATTGTATATTTAACTTGATACGCATTCGTTAAATTATCAAAACTAGCATTAAATGGATTAGGTATCGATGTACTTCTTAAATCTGCTACAAAAAATAATGTATTAGTAATATTATTAATTGCTTTTTTAAAACTTACAACATCTTTAATTGTGTTTAAAATAGAAGTCCAACTTGTTTTTAAATTATAATAAACGGAAGTGTTATCTATAGGATAGTTTGGGTAGTCAGTTTTTAACTCTCCTGTTACATATGAAGATGTTGTTGTAACGTTTGCGTTTGGTTTTTCTGGTACTAAAAATATAATATAACGTGCATTACGATAATGATTTAATAAAACATTACTATTGCCTAAATTTACTTCGTTAATACGTGTATCTTCGGCTGTAAAAACTTTTGTTGGTAGAGTTGTATTATTTACATAACGCATCCAAGGACTAGAAAAAATTGTGTCAACATCAGAATTTAAATTTTCAACAGATGTATTAATTACATCAAAACGATAGGCCCACTTATCTGTAGCTGCTGAACTATTATTTAAATCGTAGTATGCTGGATTTAAATCAAAATATGGTTTGATATTATAGTTTATATTTCGTTTTATAAAATTATTTACGTAATTTAATGTATCATCATAAACATATATAAAAGATCCTAATGTTGAAACATGTCCTGACGGTCTTTGATTACTTGTACCTGGAGCTGTATATAAATTTTGAAAAACAGTAGGAATGATAGATTTTGATACAGCTAAGTTTCTATCAGTAGGAAGTAATGTTGGATGATTAAACATGTATTGAAGACCATCAAAAATTAATGTGTCGGCAGCACCTTGACTATTAGCATCTTTGCGATACCGTAATTGAATAATAAAATCAAAATTACTTTCACCTGCAACAATTAAACGGACTTTAACTAGTGTACGACTAATACCATTTTCATCATAAATATGTTCTATTTTAGTATCAGGTATTGGTGTAATCATCGGTAAAAAGTTCGTAATAGTACCAGCAAGTGTACTAGTACTGTAATAAGCTTGCACATAACTAAGTTGTGGGATTAATACTTTTTCAAATACATTTGTCCAATCATAATTAGCAATTTGCTTTTCAATTGGTAAAAAATAATTAGTAACGTTATAAGCAGAAACATCGGCAATATATGCAGTGTTATTATTAAAGTCGTATAAAATATAATCACCAATTGTATTGTCTTTATAAATAATTGTTTCATTACTAAGACTAATAATGTCTTGTCCTACCTGTGGATTTTCTTTAATAGTCGTTGTTAAAAAACCTTCACGCGGTGTTATTGATTGTCCAGTATCGGATACATCAAAGTTAACCATATGTTTAAACAAACCCTCATTTAAAGGATCGGTTGTTGCGACAATACCTAAATATCTAGTATTATCGTAGTATGATTTTTCAGGGTATCCCTGTACTGCTTTACGCGCCATTATAACCCCATATTACTTCAACACTATAGTTTTGATTTAAATCTGTAGCTGCATACCAAGTAGGAGCTTGTTGTGTTCCCGCCCATCCATTAGGCATATTAGAAAGCAATTTTCTTACTTTAATTACTAAACGTTTATTAGGTACTACTGGAAAAGCTCCAGCACTAATTGTTGTAACGGAAGCAGGAATAATAATTTCTGTTAAGTTTGGTGTACTAGCAAATGCGTTTGCACCAATACTTAGTAATCCTTCATTTAAAGTAATTCTTGTACCTCTAAAATGTTTAAATCCACGTTCACTGATTGTATCAACACTCGTTGGTAAATAAATGCTATTAACAAGTTGATCATCTTGAACAGCTGGTAATGTTCCTGCATCATTATTTAAAAACAATGTTGGAATGGTAATAACTTGTCTACCACTAACATGTTCGGGAATAATTAAATTAGAAATATTATTACGGTTAACGTTGTTTGCACCTGCAATAATACTAATAACACCAGCTACTGTACAATCTAAAACAAGTGCTTCAGTCCAAGTAGCATATAAATTTAAATTACCAGTCATAGGAACTAATGTATCTTGAAGCTGTCCATTAACAAATACTGGAAGATAACTTGATCCTTGGGTTAATCCATTAGGTGATAATTCTCTAGACCAACCACGGAACGTGTAAATTTTAGTCCCATCCGTACTGTAATACGTATTATTGGGTGATAATAAAAATTGTAACTTAGCAGATGCGCCATAAGCATAAGCACCTGGATCATAACTAAATGTGTTAGTTACATTAATATTATTGTTATTTGGATAGTAAGATATTTTAAATTTAAACGTAGGTATGTTTAAGTTTCGTTCATTATGTTGAATAATGCCCTGTGCAGTGTCTAATCCAAAAAATACGCCTTGATCGGGGTTTTGTCTAAATTCAAATGGAACTCTATTAAATTCCTTTTGAAACATATCATATAATCCTTCTTGCACTTCATTAGCATACTTAGTATAAATAGTTGTAAACTCTTCATCACGTGATAAAACTTCCATAGCAATATATGGAATAATGATGCTATGAAAATATTCTTCTGCAATAATTTCATATTCATCATTTAAATTAATAATATTAGTCACAACCATTGGGTTGGGGCCACCGGCTTCTGTTACTTTTTGTTGTAATTCAACAAGGCTAGGTGCTTGATACTGTATACCGTTAACAATATACGCATACAAATAAGATGTCGTAATACTATATGTTGATTCTGGACTAATTAGCTTTTCACTAAGTTTAGGATATTTTGTACCTAAAAAATTATTAATCTTTGTGATTGCTTTATCTGCATCATACTTAACATCAAACCACGTCAAATTATATTTCAATGTGAGTTGGTTTAATCTGTTTAATATATCTTGTTGTGTTAGCATTTCAAAGACTCCTCACATTTTGATTATAGCACAAAAGATTTTAAACAATAGGTCAATAAGTAAAAACACACCCGAAGGTGTGTCTTTGTTTTACTTTTTACGTTCAGCTGCTTGACTTAATAAATCAGACAGTGAGATACCATTATTGTTGGTTGCAGGCTTTGGCTGTGTAGGTTGTGCTGGATTTGGAACTGGTACTTTAGATTGTCTGGCACGTTCTTCTTCCCACTTTGTTTTAGCTTGATTAACTGCGGTATCTACTTGTTGTTTAAGAAGTTTATCACGGTAAACTAAGATGTATAGATCTTGTAAGTCTCCGCCTTGAGCTAACCATTGATATGGGTTTTTCTTGACAGCCATTGCGTCTTTGAAGAAATTATTAACGTCAGCACCTTTAATATTCATATTTTGTTGAAGATTAGTAAGGGCTCGATCCATTGAAATTTGTAAACGTTGCTTTTGAATTTCAACCTTTTCTTTTTCAATTCGTTCAATTTCTGCTTGAACTTCGGGGGTAATACCTTTAGCTTCTGCTTTAATCTTAGTATCAGATTTATCCATAGCGCTGGCTAAAGCATCATAGTCCATCTTGCCTTCTTTCATGAATTCCTTAAGTTTAAATTCATAAGTACCGTTTGTATAACGTTGGACAAGTGCTTCGACTTTTTCTTTAGCAGCTTTTTCGGCAGCATACTTATCCCGAATTTCTTTCATCGGATTTGGTTTGCCGTCTTTCTTTTCTTCAGGCTTAGTTTCAGTAGTTGCTGGAGCTGTTGCAGTAACTGGTTGTTCCGTTGGTTGTGCTGCTGGTTGAGCTTCAACTTTAGGTGCTGGTTCCGCTAACTTAGCTTGGACTAATTGATCTGCAGCTTTATCTACAGGAGTAGCTGCTTCGACTTTAGGTTGTTCAAGTGTCTTTGAATTGTTGACAACTGGAGTTGCAGAGGGAGCTGGAACCGGAGCTTGAGTAGGTGCTGGAGTTGGTTCATTACCCGCCGCTTGAGATAATGCTTCTTCTAAACTAATTTTGTCTGCCATTATTTTTTACCTTCTTTCTTTTGATTTTCTTCGTCAGTCTTATTAACAACTGCAACAATGTTTTCAATAAACTTTGTTACTTGTTCATAAGGTAATTTAGATAATCCTTGTAAGATAACATTAAGTTCAGCTAACGTAAATTCGAATTTGTATTTCATGTTTATTTTTCTCCTTTAAACATTTTTAATAAATCAATGTATAACTTTGCGTAAACAATAGACTTTTCTATTTTGTTTTTTAAAAACTTTTCAACTTCTTCTTTTGATGCTATAACCGGATTATCTTTGATAATAGTTTCAATATCTTGGATAGTCGCTTGGTTTACATCTATTTTGTAATCGACTATGGTTGTAGGCTTAGGTATGTGTATATCAGGAACTTTTTTACCTAAAGATAGTTTTGAAACATATGACGCTGATACACCATACTTTTTAGCAACATCTTTGTTTAACATTCCTAATCCTACGTCGGCTAGAATTTGCATATCAAGTTCTGCGCTAATTCGTTTTGGCATTGGTTACCTCCTTTAAACCTTTAGGTATTTCTTTCTTAACGTCAGCTAAGTAAAGCAATCCGATTGCACGCCGACTGATTAAGTTATTTAGGAGTTGTGTATCCATAAATACATTGCTGTAATCAATCGCTAAAGGTATTTGTAAAACAAGCGGTGCAATCTTTGAAATTGCATTAACAACAATCCAGAATGGATCTTGTTGATATGACGATACCGCTGTGACGGTAAATAAAATTGCAAACAAGAATGTATTAATCAACGCCCATAAAACACGACTACCTGCATCTTTAGCAATACGTTTTTCATTGCTATTAATCAACGAGTAACTATCAACACTTAAACCAGAGTTATCACTACCGTTATAAACAAACATTGGACTAATATATTTAAAGTGTTTAACGTAGCCATCAACAACATATTCTTTAATGTAAGATTCATCAAGTAGTTGTAACAAACGTTCTTTAGATTTAATGTAGCGCTTCTCACTCCAATTTAATTTTCCAATGGTAATTAATACATTAACTGCCGTTTCTGGTTTTGTTCGTAACGCTTCAAAATATGGTTTTAACTTTTTGCGTATTTCATAGGTTGTCTTTTGTTCCAGCTTATCGATACTATATTTAACGTTAGTTTTATGTTGTTGGATTTTACGATGATAGTTAAACACATCATGTATCCAAGGTTCGAATGTAACAGGATCAAGATGTTTTTCTGTCATCTCTTCTACTTGTTCAGATAAATCTACATAACGTTTGTATTTATCTTTAGCTAAAACAATTAAGTAGTTAAATAAACTATAGAACAGAATAATCGCGGAGCCGATTGAAATCGTAGTAGATACATACCAGAATGGATACTCAAAAAAGAATTGTGTATACACTTGTACTTTAAAGTTGTCTGGTATTTCTACTTCAAATGGATTTGTACCTGGGTTATCAATAACGTACGTAGTTATGTACAGGTTTATATTTTGTTGAGAGAACCATGTTAAACGATAGTTTACGTTCTCTGCTTTCATGATTTCGTACTCACCATACGTACGATCAACAGCACTAACAGTATATTGTGCTTGTCCTTCAATAACAGGAAGCACACCGTTAATACCAAGTACAATCAATAAAGACAAAAGTAAAAAGATAACGCTGCGTGACTTTTTATTCGTCACAATTTGCGATGCTTTTTCTACTGCTTGTTCTACTTTTGATTGTCTTACTTCTGCCATATTACATATCCGTTAAAGTGAATGTTGCTTTTTTAATAAGGTCGTATTGTTCGTCACGTTCTTTTTGTTCGTTATAAGTTGCAGTAATAGGTTCACGAACATCTGCTAACCAAACTGTTAAAGCAAAAGCTTCAGGTGTTTGTAACGTCGCAGGAATCGTAAGTTTACCGAATGCAACAATCGAACGAATATCAACGGATACATCTTTTAATTCTACAAATCTAATTTGTTCCATATTTATTTTCCTCCTTAAATGTGGATAACATATTCTACGCACTCACCAAAACGTTTGACTTCTTTAGCGTTAACTAATCTTTCTAATGCTTTAGCGTACCGTGTGTTATCTTTGTGCAAGATAGCTCTAATGGGTCTCATATATTTTTTAAGCTGTTGAAACATTTCTAATAATAAATTAAGAGACCCTGATCGATGGCGTTTATCAATATAAGTTTCTGTAATAAACAAACAATCGTCACGTTCTAAATCTAATGATACAAAGCCTACAGTCACACCTTCTTCATTAACTAACATTAAACATTGTCCTTTAATTAATTTATAGTGCAGCACAGTTAGTTTAGTGAAGAAGTGTACGTTATCAAAAAATAACATTTTCTTATCTTCTTGTGACATTTCATTAAACATTTCTATGACTTTATATAAGTCAGGGTGACTGCTGTAATGTATCATCCGATGCTAGGATCCCATCCACCGTCATCATCTTCATAAGGATTTTCCGGTTCTAATACTTCGTAATCGCCGTCATCTCCATCTACGTCACCGTACGCATCAATATTTGTAGGCGCATCTTGAATAAAAGGTTCATCAAGTTTAGGAGTCATTACAATTTTACTCATTTTACATTGACGACATAAAAAAATATCAATAACTTTATTAAGACCTTCCATTTTACTAGCCAACATACTAAAGGAGGTTCCTCCGCAATGTTCACACTTTAATGGACTTGTCATCTTTAACAGGTTCCTCCTCACGCACTTCTCGTGCAATATCTTCAATTAAATGTTTGTGACTAGCCGCATCTTCAACAGACATTTCAGTAACAATGTCTTGTTGGTGTGCTATCGCTTGTATAATAAACTCAACATCTGGAAATAAATCTTTTAGTGTTGTTTTAAACACATCAGCGATAGCATTGTAAATTGCTTTACGTGATATAAATAAAGCATTATCGTTTTTTTCATCTTTAAAAATATAAACTTTAGCTTGTACTTCTGGTTCAGTAGCAGGGCGTAGTACAGGAAGATCAGCTAAGATTGCGGTAAGTCCCATCTTTACTGCACTTAGCATAACGTTTAAATATGGTTTAATATCCGTCATAACACCGCGTTTTTGTTTTGGAACAATGCGGGCTTCAATTTCACCTTTTGTCATATCCGCTATAAATGAGATCTTGATTACGTCATTCTTTTTTGGCATAAAGCCTCCTTGGTTTACTTAAGTATATCATACCATATAAAAAACACAAGATGTGTATATCTTGTGTTGTTTGTGTAAACTTTTACAATTGTTTACTTAAAGCCTTGTCCCATACTTGGGTCTTGCTTTATAGCATTCTTTTCTTCAATTAAGATTGTAATAGCTTGTTGTGCAGCTTGTTCCTCAGATAACCCTTGAGATAAGAGTCTACTAAAAATAGAAGCAAAGTTAGTAAGATCTGCCACCAGTGTTTCTGCCACAGAATCTTGTTCTTCTTTTTCAAGACGTTGTAAAAATAGATCTTTTTGTGGAAAGTCTGAGTATTTAAGCAAGTCTTGTGGCGTAATGATTTGTGGTTTGATTTGGTACTGCGCTTGCATTTCATATAAAGCTTTGGCTGAATCAAACAAGTTAGCTTGGTTCATTGGTAGTAATGTTGATGCTGCAATATTATAATCAAACTTCATACCACGTTCTCTAAGTTGATCAAACTGAATCTTACGTTGTTCGACAACTTTATTAGTACCTGTAGCAGACAGCTTAGGCACGATATAAGTTTTATCACCACCGTAAGCAAAGTAGTATTCAAGAACTAACTTTGTTAAATCTTCACAAAACTCTTCAAGTAGTGTAATACGGCTATTATCGGTTAACATCGTCACACGTGCTTGGAATGCTTGAGTCGCACCTGTGGTCTGAATACTGTTAGTCATACGACCTTTATAATATGGGTCAACGCCTGTAACTTGGAAGATAGAGTTTTCCAAGCGTTGTTTAATATTACTTAAATCAGGAATGACTGGAACATCTACGTAATAAACTAAGTTACGTGGATCGCCTTTAGTTTCAAATGATGCACCGGGTGTACCACCATAGTCAGCAAACGAACGCATATTAATGCGTCCATCGGTATTAACAAAGCGTACACGATTAAGAACACGGTACGGTTGTGTTGCTTCCATCGAGTCTAACATGTTAAGTGCAACAACTGTATTTAAAATCTTGGTTAACTTAGAGTTTCCGTATGGGTTACCATCTGGGCGTTGTGGTGTGTATACGACAACCGGGAAACGTTTTAATGGAATGTTTAAATTTTCATAGATAATCGTATCTTCGTTTAACATGAAGATTTGATCAATGCTACCTTTTTCATTTCGCATAAAACATTCGACTAACGATACCGTTCGGTTATTAGTAATCGTATTATTTTCGTATCCGGCAATTCGGTTATTAGCAGTTTTATCGCTCATAACACCTTTATACTTTTCCATAAACTCTTCAACACCGGCTTTAAAGTTAGGGTTGTTAACGAGTGTGTCGATATTGACAGCACGTTCAATAAAGATAGCTTCACCGTCTTTATAAGAATCTACGCTTGGATCAAAGTAAAGTTCTTGTGGTGACATTGCTTTTAGTTTGATATGTCCCTTAGCAGGATCCCAGTCTACACGCATAGCACCAACGTTGTATAGTTCTGCATTTTCACCAACGTGTAAAAATTTATTTTTCATTCCCCATTTATTCCAGTTGTATGCAATAAATGCGTTTAGATCTTGAACGGTTTTTTCATCTTGAATATAGCGTGGAGTCAATGTACCAATAAAAGAACCACTATAAATGGAATTCATATAACCTTGAACTACGTATTCAAAGTAGTTCCAGTCTGGTGTAATACTATATTCTTTTAAGTTCTTTTTAAAATAAGACCAGAATTCGCCTTTATATAATGAACGAATTAAACGCCACTCACGTAACTGTGCTTGTTTAAATGCTCTGTACTCATCAAACTTTTGTTTAATTTTATAAATATCGTAAGTAAATTTTGCCATTATTGTTTACCTTCCTTTTTCTTGGGTGGTTCAGGCATGACTGGTCCATCCATAATTTCTTCAAAGGTTTTAGCAATGGCTTGATTTTGTCGTTGTGTACTAGCAATAATTGCTTCTTCAATTTGTTTTTGACGAATACGTTCTTTTTTAGCAAGCTCTTCTTTTTGTTGCGCATCTAATTCTTCTTCAGCTTCTTCAGGATTATCTGCTAACGTATTATGTTGTGCAGCATCAATGATTGCTTGAATCGGTGCAGTAATATCTCCGTCATTATCTGGTTGTTTATTTCGGGATCCACGCACCGAGCGGTTTGTTGAAATCTTCTTCACTGGACGTTTCATCAGTTTCATCAAATATACTATTTGCAACGATAACACGATCGTCACCAGTATAAGTGATATTGCTACCAAAGTTATCAGAATTTCCATTGTTTACATTCTCCTTTAATGGGTCGTAATAAGTCGGGGTCTTTTTAATTATAACATTCTTTTGTTTATCGTGAACGAAACTTTTGCCACTTGGTAAAAACACATTAAGTCTTAACTCCTGTAAGTTGTGTGGAAGTTCGACTACAATAAACTCTAAAGCTGTTACACCGTGGTCATTACCGTCTTCTGGTTTAGCAGTCGGTCCACCACTTTTATCTAGTGCAAACTTATAGTTAAGTGCTTCATCAATTAAAAACTCACAGGTAGAGTATACTTCGATTTGATTATGATTAAGTAATGAATTCATTTTAATAATACGAGCATCATGACTTGCAAACGATGGTTCAAAGTATAGACCTTCATCTTCAAACATACTGCCAATCGTTACTAAGTTACTTTCTCGCTTACTATAGCTACGTCCGTCAAACTTAGGCATCATCAGTAATCCATCTAGATCGGTACCATTAATTTTAGTTTCTTTACGATACTCTTTAGCGATTGTTTTAATATCAGAGTTATTAATGCGAAGCTCATCGTACACATATAACTTCTTTGTTTCGGTAGAAAATGCACCATAAACAATGTGTGTTGGATCATTAATACCATAATCTACACCAATAAGATAATATAAAACTCGTCTACCACTTTCATCAAATGCACGTGGTAGTGGGTGTGGAGCAACGATACAAACACCAAAGTTTGGAAATACTAGATTACTTGAAAAGTTAAACGAACCTTTATAAAACTGTTGAATGTAAGCTTGAGACTTACCACGTGTTTGTTCTTCTTCATAAGTTGCAGGTAAAAATGGGTTAGCGCTGGTTGAAATAATTTGCGTATACTTTTGTGGATCACGTTCTTTATTAAACTTGTAGCCTTCGTTATATGCATCTCCATAAAACTCTACGATGTTAGAATCTAATAAAAATTTAGATTTAACCCAACCCGAGTCTGGGTTTGTTTCTAGATTAATATGACGTGCGTCTACACGATACTTTGGTTTGTATACTTGTTGATTAGGATCCCATTGCATTTTAGTTTGTCCGTTTTCGTCCACTTCAGGAATCATAGCGGCTGTATTACGAATACGAGATTGTAACATCGTGAATCCACCAAACGGTACATCGGACGCTTCAACAATAACAGCCATCGTTAAGTTAATAGATTTAAGTTTAGTTTCATCATCGAATGATCGAAATAGTATTTCAGAACCATTTGTTAATTGAAGTTCATGCTTTTGGTCATTCTTTCTACGAATAAGTTTCATTGGAAAAATACTATAAAATTCTTTGACAAAGGTTGCTTCAAGTGCTGGGTACGTACGTGCAGTCACTGCAACACGTGCATTTTGAATTAACATAATATGTTTAATCACATCTTCAATATTGGCACGAGACTTACCAGAACCATAACCACCTGCCGTCATTTTATAACGTTCACGTCTACGTAAAAACATTGCTTGGTATGCAGTAGGTTTAAAAGTATTAATTAATGTTCCACATTGTGGACATTCTTTAAAACTTAAACTTTCACTACCGTTAATTGCTTTGGCTGGTACTAAAGGTTTATTACAACGTGGACAGTGTTGAATACTATCAACGCGGATAATTTGAGGCTTTGCTTCTTCTAGTGAAGGTACTACTGTAGGTTGAACAACATCAAACACTTCTCCAGTATCTTGATCAACAAAACGTTGCGTATCAATAATTGACTTCGGCATATTATAATCCTGGCTTTTTATTTTCTGGTACGTTGGGTAAGAACTCTGTTTCTTCTGCAGTTAGTGGAGTTTGAATATAAATGTACTGAACAGGTGTAGCAAAACTAGGACGATGATCATCACGGTATTTAATTGCCGCATTTAGTTTCGTTGCATCTGCCATTCCCACATGAACACCGTCTTTCATATACTTGTTAACGATAATACCTGCTTGCGTATAAATAACACGGTCAATGTAATCTTGCACACGGCTATCTGCTAAAAACATTTGCCAGTCATGATAGGTTGTATTTTGTCCAATCACTGCAGCTAGTTCGTGTGGATTAGAAATAAAAAGTTTATCATACGCCATTGGTACACTTTCTGCAAAGTTCCACAGGTTAACTAAATGTATTAACTTAACTTCTGTTTTTGTAAATTGTTCTAGTGGGATCATAACTAACCTTTCAAGTGGGGTAGGTTTATAGACATACCTCTACGATTTGATTCCAAAATAAGCGGAACCTTATGTTTATAGTATACATCTTTTACTTTTTGCAAACGATATAAAGTAAAATTTTCTACAGGATAAAAGCGTGTTAAATTAATTACTTCTTGTCTAGCTTCTGCAAGCGTGGTGAAATACAGTTCGTGGGTATGAACACCTTGTTTACGTACAAGAACTGCTCCATTAACTGTGCCTTCTTTATAGTTAATGCCTACCATTCCTTTTAAGTTATTTAAACCATTATGATTTTCTAATTGCTCAACCGATTTTAAATTAACAAAAAGATGTTGAAAACTTGAACGTAAAAATACTAATGTGTATTTTTTAAACTCTTGAATGATCCAGTTGTAACCATCTTTAGTTAAATAAAGAATGTATCCGTCATAAATACTTACATCATTATTATCTAAAGTAAAAGGCAACTTACTGTGAAGTGCATAAGCTTTAAGCACAACAGCAATGTTGCCTGGTCGTAAAGGATATTTTCTAATCTTTTCCGTAGTTAAGATACCAACGGTAATACATTGGTCTATGTACTTATCTACTAACTCTTTCATTACATGCCTGATATTGCTTCGTCTAAGGCTGCCATTTGAGCTGCGTCTTCTTCAGTGCCTTCTTCTTCAACTGGTTGTGGCTCAGGTGTAGGAGTAGCTCCTGCTGAAACAACCATAGATGTATCCGTAAGTTCTGTGACAGTCATGCCCATAGAATTAACCATGTTTAAAACTTCAATAAGTTGCATTTTATCCATTTGGCCTACTTCTACAGATAACATACCTTGGTCAGGCATTTCTTCATAGCCAACATTCATGTCTTGTAAAGCACTAATAATTTCTTCAAACATTTTATTTACCTCCTTTTTGAATCATGTTGTGTAAGATCGTACGATAAGGTTCTGCCACCATTTCCATATCTTGCATATGAATATCATAGTGACCATTTTTAATTAACTCAGCGTGATACATAAACTTACCAAACGCATCATCGTATTCTGGAATATATTTACGAGCAAACAATTCAATTTCTAATCCTAAGGTTTCGTCACCTTTAGGTTGTTCTTCTGGATATGGTAATTCCATTTCCATTTCGATTTCAACAGGAGCTTCCATTTCTACGCCCATTGTTTCAGGGTAGACATACAGATATTGTTCATCAACAGAGTATTGTACTTGTTTTTCTTGAAGATGATCCATCATCGATAACATTAACATTTGATCGACATCAGATAAATCAACAACAATTTTTTCAGGCCATTGTTCATACATGACGTTCATTTCATCCAACATCATCATGAATTCGTTACAGTTACTATCATAGTGCATAGATCATCCTCCTCACTTTTTTAGTATATCACAACTTTTCTTTAAGCAAATTAAATTCTACATCTACAAGTATACTACCAATACGAATAAATTTTTCACACATGTCTTTGACACGTTGGAGTTCTTCTTCTGTACTGATTAAAAAGTACCGGTGTGGATTTGAGGCAAGTAAATATTCTTCCCACCATTTTTGTAATGGGGTTAAATCATAATAACTTGTACCTTTGAACTCAACGTAGATAGTACCGCCGCCTTTTGGTAATTGTAAAAACCTGTCAGGAAAACCTTTTGAGGTCATGACAGGTCCTTTAATAGCAACAATCTGTTTAGACTGGCACCATTTTACAAAATCAGATTCAAGTTTCTTTTCAATAGTACTCACTACTCTATAATACCATTTTTACGAAGTGTATCAATAGTACCTTTATAGAGATCGCGTTGTTCTTCTAAATGAACGTTTTCTGTTTTAAGATCTCGGATTTGTTTACTAGCATTATTAAGCACAGCAAACAACATGGTAAACAAGTCGCGTGTAATAACATGAGCACGTTCACCAGCGCTATTAATAAATTGGTTACCGTAGTTAGCACGTGTACCTTTTTCAACAATGCAGTACCGACGCTTGTTACTGTTGGCTACTGACGTTTCGCATTCCATGAGTTGGAACGTTGTGGCATCTAGCATAATCTTTTCAGACCCAGGCTTAGAGACTACCATCCCGACGATGGCAGCTCCGATTGGTGTCTTGGCTTGTTCAGGATTAATAGCAGCGTTATCTAAAGTGGCGTTACGTTTTTCTTCAGTGACTTGTTTGATCCGGGCGTTGATATCATTAAACGGCATATTACTTTTTCTCCTTGTTTTTTATATCTTCAATTGATTTTTTAATTTCATACATTTCATATTTATCTTGGGCATCATTAGCAAGATCTCTTACATAAACTGCTCCAAATACAATAAGCACCAGGGATATGCTAAATAAAATTAACGGCCAATACATTATAATTTTTTCCCATGTTTATATGGACGCTTGATGTTGTAGTTATGTTTTTCAATTACAGCTTTTTCCATATCGATTCCAAAATACTCAGCAAGATCTAATACACGAATGATGACATCTGCTAATTCAGCTGGTACACCTTCAGGCTTACCATCTTCTTGGTAGTACGCATAAGTAGGTGCATAACCTTTACGTACTTCTTCTAAAGCTTCGGATAATTCACTGTGAACAAGAGCGATTAGTTCTGGCAGCTCTCTATGTTTTTCCCACCAGCCATGTTCTTTGGCATTGTGGTGAATCATTTCTTGTAATTGTTTAAGGTTCATATTTAGTCCTCTTTCTTTTCTACGTAACAGATTTCATAACCCATTAACGTGTTTTTTGTTTTTCTAAACTTGTTGTTAAGCGCTAGTGAGACCATCGGTCTTGACACTGCTATGTAAACGGCAACTTCTTCTTGCGTATGGAAGATCTTCCAAGTATCTTCGTCTAGCTTACGTACGCCGATCAAACCACGTCGATGCTTTCGTCTAGTCATTGTCAACCTCCACTAGTTGATGCTCTTCAAATGTCCAACCTTCTGGAACGACTGGTAGACTTACTAAGTAAATGTTGCCTTCTAATACTTGGATGACTTTACCAAGCATACCTACTCCGATATTCTTATGAATATCTTTAAGGTAGATTCGTTTGACTGCTACTTCTTCTCCAACTTTAAATGCCATATTATTTCTCCTTGTACTTTGCTGTAAGTACGATGTCATTTGGATAATCGCGTTGTAGTTCACTTAAAATAAAAACTAAGTTTTCAATAAGTAAGTTTCCAACTTTTGTTTGGGCCAGAACAATAAGTTCAAAGTCACCTCGGCTTAAGTTAAACTTGACGCGATCTTTCATGTCGAGTTTTTCAAACGCATTGACTGTCATGGTTACCGCAGTGGATACTGCAGCACACACTAAGTTTTGGTTAAACGCGTGATCGTTAATAACCACACGTGTGTAACCTAAGTTATTCTTTTCTACGGTGCTTTTTATCAAGGGCTTTCTCCTTTGCTATTTCTGCTTCTACTTCTAAGTATTTTAATTTGTGCTCAAGTTGTTGGCGAATCTTTTCGCTCTTTTCCATCTTGATACTAATTCTTAAAAAACGAATGGCGTCTTGGTACGTATCAAATTCTCTTCCTAAAATTTTAATTCTCATAACTCTCCTTGGTTACCGCTGGATACACTCGGATTAAATCCTTAAGTGTCGCAGGTCGGTTAGCGTATATTCTTTTAGATAACAATTCTTTTGTAAGTAGATACGTCGGATGTGTTTCATTAAAGATCACGTAGTAATAGAATTCTGTACCGTGTCTGCATATATACTTATCATAATACAAATACTGACCTGCAATTTGGAAGAATTCTTTCATCGGTAATCGTCCGTCGGTTTCGAACACGTTGTGTTTGTAGATCTGATACAACGTCGTTGCTTTAACTAGTACGGCTTTGTTTCGCATTGCATCCAGCTCTTCAATATTGTGCTCGATCTTGTGGCAATCTGGATTGATGAACTTAATGAAGAAGTCTAAGGTTTTCATAATGTACCCCCTATAATTTCTTCAAGGTCTTTTGGGGTTACAATTTTTTCGCCTTGCTTTGTCATTATCACAATTTGATTGTCGACTATCTTAATCTTGAGTCCTATCTCGTGGTTAGTGTAGGTTCCGTCAGGTCCTTTGACGAAACCTAAGTTAAGTAATTGAACATGCATTATAGATTAAACTTACTGAT
>Ga0222713_10002271_pt1 | contig 20683 bp, 37 predicted proteins | sample C33_649DmetaG_FD_165061 | JGI IMG/M metagenome (GOLD analysis project Ga0222713, IMG submission 165061) | Estuarine water microbial communities from San Francisco Bay, California, United States - C33_649D | ecosystem: Environmental > Aquatic > Marine > Unclassified | place: USA: California...
TTTAAGATGAGCCATAACACCAGTAGACTTATCATCAGCAGAACGAATACCGATCCCAATTCCTATACCTCCTCCCAGCATCGAAAGCCAATTAACTTCAGATAGTGTATCAACAAGACCTGCTGATGAATCGTGAAGATACGGAAGAAAGCAGGAGATTGGTAAACCTCGAGCCGATCTTCCAAATGAAAGAATTGGAGTTGAATAAGAAAGCCAATGTTTTGAAGCATACTCATACAAACGTTGTGCATGGTCATTATCTGTGCCAAACGACTTAGAAACAAATGCAAATCTTTCCTGTGGTGATTCCTCTGTTTCTGTCATATAAGATTCTTTTAACCTTTTGATTCCGAGCTCATCAAAAAGTCCATCGCGACTGCGATCAATTTTAATTCCATGCACAACATCTGTCATTTATTATTCTCCTGTACAAACTCTGTTATCATCGGGAAGATAGATTCAATTACTTTTGCACATTCAATAGCAACTTCCCTGTGCTCCTTTTGTGTACCGTTACCGCTGCGTAGTTCTATGTAGTGGATCCAAGAACGGAGTGTTCCGTTCATGTAGATTCTTGATTCCATCATACCTTCTGGAAGAACAGAACGTGCTTGCTCTTTTGCAAGTCCATTTTCAATAGCCCATTTATATGCACTCTTAGCCCGGATCATGACAGATAGTTGCTCTTCTTCCCACCTCTCTTTTAGGTAGTCGTCTTCAGTCACAACACTGTTCTGCCGATTTTTTGGGTCTTGCATTCGCGATTCGCGAACCACGAATCCTAGATCTTTGGTTGGATCAGCATAGCGCTGACTAAACTCTTGAAAACTAAAACTACGATGACGAAGGATTTGCCTTGCAATGTCCCTCGTTGTTGTAATCTCAAGACATATACTCACCATTTCAAAAGGTGACCAATGTTTGTGTTTGATTAGATAGCGAATCAGCTTCTCTGTTGTTTCGCTATTGTTCTGGTTCGAGGGGTTGGAGACTCGGGCACAAAACGCAACCTGATCAAGAAGGGTCGACCCACTACAACGACACCCCTCTGGCTGCTGTGAATAGCTGATTAAATTGACTTTCATTAACACTTTCTCCATGTTGCAAATCTCATTTTCGCTTCGAGGCCACAAAATGTGTTGTTGTCGATAATCAGCTTAATATCTACTGGCTTAATTCCTGTAACAACCATATCGTTGACATCCTTTTGCTTAATGTGGGGTGGCCACAATAATACTTTAAACCCAAGATCAATCACCTTACCGATTCGTTTACATATCTCAGCGTTGCGTGGTTCGTTATCATAACACATCACAACGTTGCTTTGTTCAATTCCAATTTGCTGTAAACTATGGAGGCAGTCTGCTCCGGACATTGCAAGCGAGTTTGGAATAAACATTGAATCGATAGGACCTTCGAAGACGTATGTCAGCTTCTTTATATCTGTATGATCAAGACCATACACTTTAGGCTTCGATTCGTCAACGATGATTGTTATATATCTCAGTCCTTTTTTGGAAAAATTTCTCCCCTGTAGCCCTATGAGGTTACCGTAACTATCTAAAAGTGGTATTACAAGTCGGGGCTCATCCGGTGTTTCCAAATCGAATTTATTCGGTATGAAAGAGTTAACCCATTCCTTAAACTTTGGTGCGTAAAACAGTTTGTGATGGAAATTAGACGGGATTAAACGTTTTTGAACGTATTGTTTGACGGGGTGATCAGGCCTGAGCTGTGAAACCTTCTTCAACGTTTTAAGAGGGGAGTATTTAATGAAGACAGGCTTTGCCGTTGAGGTGATGTCTGGAATAACATCGATCAGTTTAGGACGTAGTGCATCACCGTGCTTGTCTTTGAATTTTTCAGCTTTGAATTGATCAGCAAGATCAATGTTGATGTGCTGTAATAACTTATGAAGCGTAGTCGAAACACCACAGTTGTGGCATTTGAAAAACGCTTTACCTTTTGACTCTACAATATAACCACGCGCCTTTGTGCGACTCTTCTTCGAGTCACCACAATACGGACAACGAAAATTATAAAGGTTGTTCTTCCGCTTGAATAGTGAAAGATGGCTCGAAGCCAAACCAATGTACTTGTGATCTAACCAATCCATAGTATATCCTCATATCAGACATGCTGATCATACACATTGGTTTTTTAAAAATCAACTGATAGAAGTTGTATCTTTTGGTTTTTGTAATTGTTTGATGTAGTTGGCCATTAGATGGTCTTTAACTCCAAGAAAGCGTTCACCATTTTTCCAACCAGCTATTCTACTACGAATCATGTCTTTGACTCGTTGCCATGGATTGAAATTCTTGAACTGACCGTCATAGTTCATATAAACATGGGTTCCATGGTGTCTGAATCCCATTAGCCGTGGAGGCACTTTTGTCACGCTATCGCAATTGTTTTGAACTCTGTAGTGACAGACTTCTAGCCCGGCTACAAATTGTTTATTTCCGACACGAGGAGAGCCAAACGTGACGAGTGTTTCAACTTTATTTTGTAACCTGCCTGCCGCAATGGTTGCCATTGCGGCACCAAGACTGTGCCCGGTTATATCAAGTATTTGAATGCTGGCAGTTGCCTGTTCGATTGCTGGCCAAATTTTGTTGATCTCACTTCTAAATCCTGAATGAACTTTACCGCCCGCTGGCGTTTCAATATTCATACCAGCTTTCATGTCTGCGAGAATATCAGATTTTTCGGTCACCTCTGTTCCCCTGAAACTCAGCATACATTTGCGTGTGCTTTCTTCTCTGAGAAGATAAGCCTGTGCTCCTTTCACATCAAAAAAATTCACAACAACAAATCCTAAATCCTTAAACTCTTGTTTTGATTCGTTAGGATTTTTGTATGTAATTTCAGATATCTTAGCAAACTTTATCAGAGAATCATTTTCAATATCAATCATAATTTGTCCTGAATGTTTAAAACAATTTTTCTATTCTTACATGAGCTAAAATGTAGCCAACAACAATAGCACCACCAAAAATCATCCAGCGCCATTTTTCAAGGACTGTAATTCTTTTTGAAACGTGGTCAAATTTTTCGCAAAGAGCTTGATGCTGCTCTTTCTGCTCCCCGCGCATTTCTTCGATCTTGCTTCCAATGTTCTTCACTTCGTTTTCTAGCACGGCAATCCTTGATTGAGTATCAAACCCTTCCATGACGACATCCATTTATTTTTTCTGAGCAGGAACTGCTGTTCCGTCAAGTTTTTTGTGAACCTTGACGTCTTTGCAAACGTTTTTCATTTTGCCGTCTTTTTGTTTTTGTTCGATGCAAACTTTCTTTGTTTCAGCACCAAAAACATTTCCTGTTGAAATTGCTACAGCAAAAACTGCTGCTACTGCTACGATAACGTGTTTCATAGAATCCCCTTAAATTTCTGGTTGTGGAGGTTGAACAGGAGCTGGCTTGCCATTGAATCCTGTAACGATTTGTGGTGTGAAATCCATAACGGGTGCAGGAGCACCAAAATTACTTGACGGCATTTGTGACAATGTTGTTGCCATTGATACAGGCATTTGTGGTAATGGTGATGCCATTGGCATAAACGGCTTTGTTGGAAACGTTGTGGGAGCAATAGGAGCAGAAGGAGGGGCTGATTTCCCTGCAGCATCAATTGCTTTTGCACGCAGATCCTTGTCATCTCCTGCCAACATGATACCAGACAGCGTGCCTGTCAGGAATGTTGCAACAGGAATAATCAATTCAAAGAACTTATTGTCAACAGGGCTCATTCCGTTCATTGGTTGCGTGACAAAAATCAAACTGTACAGAACAACGAAAACAATTCCGAACAGTGTCAGACCAAGAATAATACCAATGAAAAACTTCAGACGGGCATTGAGTTCTTCTGTTGTATATTTCTCGTCACCAAAAAATGCTTTAATCATTTACATGCTCCCTTATTATCTTTTATTACAGGTGCTGATGGCTGGCCTTTACTGTTATCTTTCAAGTAATGAGAAAGGTCCTCAGGACATGTTCCATTACCACTGCAAAAAGGCTTCTTGCAGATCTCCTTTTCCCAGTTGCGAGGATCTTGGCATGGATAGCGATACCTTTCATCACAACCAGCAAGTAGTAAACCAACAGCAATCACAAACACCAATTTCATATCACAATTCCAACAATTGCAACAGCTGCTGCTAGCATCATAGCGACAACAATAATTGTTTTGAAGTTTATATCATCAATTTTAATTTTAAACCAGCGACTTGAAACTTCAATATCATGAAGTTCTTCATTGGGTTGTACAACTTCTACAGGCTGTACTTTTTCCACTTTCTTTTTTCTTGTTGTTGTTTTCTTTTTTGTAGTAGCCATTTTTATACTCCAAAAACATGAAGTGCGTGATTGTAATGTTTGATGCGATCATCTAAACCAATTGTACCGCCATTGATTCGTTTTGTTAGGGTAAGAATATCACCCTTGTCAGCCCATTGATTGAGGTTGTTTGTTTCCCAGAACCAGCATGCTGATTGAGCAGCACCCTCAAACGTTTGTAAATATTCTGCAGCTTCCTCAATTGTAATACCAAGCGATGCAGCAAACCAAGAATAGTTATCTTTTCCTGTTAACTGAATTAACCCGCGACCACAAAACCTCCACCCATCTCCACTTGCTTCATCACCATTACCCATGCGATTTGCATACACCTTGTTTGCAATTGCCTCTTGTTTGTTGGGGAGGCTGGCATATTGATTTGCGGTTGCGTCGTCGGGGAAGTATTTAGGAAAAATCTTGCGGAGGCTAGCTGCTTTGTAGTTGAGGTTTTCTTTGAGGATGCGGAAGTTAGCGCTTTCATGAGCACATTGTGCCACAAATGCTGCCACACGTTGTGGTGTGTTGATATCGTAATCAGGTAACAACTGGTTCAAGGCTTGAAACCAATTAGAAACGTATGGGTTTCCTGAAATGCACTGTCCTAGTTTTTCTTGTGTAAAATCAAATGTAAAAGCAGCCATTGTTACTCCTTATGCCAGGGCACTTGCAAGTTGAATAGCGTTGACAATAATGTTGCGATACGTGATGTTTTCCTCTAATCCAGCTGTTTGATCGTTGATCATTTCAATTAGATTCATATTACCAATCAACTCTTTGTATTCTTCTGGACTGATTGTTCCTTGTTCGTACGCGCGCTGTATGTCACTAACCTGTTGTGCTATTTGTTGAATCATGGTCGTGGTCTCTTTCCTATTGCTCGTTGAATTGATTCTGTAACATCTATGATCGATTGAACCTTCAACTCACAATAAGTCTTGCTAACCTTTGTTTCTTTTTCGTATCTGTTTTTCAGTTCTGCAACAAGATCATACGTCAAAGAAACTGGTTTCATTGTTTGTTCATTCTTTGGCAAATACTGACTGTAATTTTTCAACAGCAACGCTGTATCGTGCATGTCGTGAACATAATCAAGAACTGCAAACGGTGCAATATTATCTGCACCACATTTTGGTTTTGTTTGAATTGCTGTTGTTCGAAGTTTGTTGACAAGTGCGTACTCGTTTGAATCAAACGGTGCTATTGTAAATCTTTCAACAAGCGGCTGTACAACAGAACACCCTGTCAGTAATGTAAAAGTTAAGGCAGCCAGTAAGTTTTTCATTGGTCTTCTTTTTCTTTTTTCCTGCGAAGCTCATTAGCAAGATTCTGTACTAGCTCGCGAGCCTTTGCACGTTGCTGAAGAACATTTCTCATATGCTGGTTTTTTTGTTGAGGTTTGCTTTCAGGTTTAGTAACAATTTTTGAAGCGCGCTCAATCCCTTTCATGCGGGTTTTGAGGTTCTTAAATCCTGGACGCGGCATTCCTTCGACAGGATCAACAGTCTTTTTCAGATAGCTCTGAGCTGTTTCTTTGCTGATCTCATCAATTTGTTCAACATCCTCACTGACTTTACGTGACGCCATCTTTGCTAAATGCTTTACACGTGACATTGCTGAGTGTTTTGCACCTGATTTGTCAACAGCATCACCTTTATCTTTTTTCCAACCAGTATCTTTTTGCCAAGCACCTTTTGCTTCTTGCATGTGTTGTGAGAATTTTTTCATTTTACATCCTCGTAAATTTTACGTTGTTCTTTATACCATTGTTGCCAACCAAGGAGCTGCTCCCTCATTTGGTAGTAGGTTCCGTAGTTTTCTGTAACTGTCTTGATGAGCTCACTGGCTTTAACATCGGAGGTTCCTTCAACAACACTTCCGGTGCTTCTGGAAACTTGATTTTGACTGGCACTGTCATGCACGCTGATAGCGGCGTTAGACAGAGTACACATATTGTCATATTTCGTAACAATTTTTTCCACGACTTGGACGTTTGCATCCGTTTTCTCCCTAACAACTTTCACACGCTCAACAACTTTTGTTTGTATCACAGTATTTACCTGCTGTGATTGTTGTTCAGCTCTCCTAGCCTTGTCTTGCAGTTCACCGATTTGTTTCAGCAAACCAGATGAGCTGTAAACAACTCCTTCAAGAAAAACACCAACAGCAAACACACCAATAGCAATTGGTGCAACAAAAACTTTATACAACCCAGCAAACCTGCTTGCAAAGTAACTAGCAATTCCTACTGCTACAACAATATGCGCACCCCAAAATAATGCCTTGGCAGGAATAAAATCAAACAGGAACATTTCTCTTTACCAATGAAACAATTGTTTTTTTACGTTTTTTTGCTGTTGGGTCGTCTTTTGTTGGTTTGCCAAGCGGTGTGCTTCCTGGAAATTGCACTGCTCCGCTGCTGACATTGTTGACTGCCATGTCTGATTCATTGAGTGTTTTGAGATAAGAAATAAACTTTCGCTCAAGTAACACTTCGTTTGTCATTAACGAGATATTTTTCTGTTCTTTAAATAAAAATACTGCAGCTGCAACTGAAGCAAGCTGTGTTCGACCACCTGGAACTTTTGCAAGAATCTTCTTGAGGTTTGCACACACAATATCAAAATAGCCCCACGCACGTTTCTCTTCTGTAGATTTCAATGTGCGCTTTTGTTTGAGAACTTTACCCTTTTCATCAATAATCCCCAACTGATAGGCGGGCCATTTATCAAACGGCGTGACAATTCGTTTGACAAATTGGTATACAAGATACATGTCAATAAACTGATTTGTACCACCAATCTTCTTGTTGGCCATTGCGTTGATTTGTGCTACAGGGACCTGGCTCATATTTTCCTCAGTATTTGTTCTATTTGTTCATCACAGGGTATTCCTTCTGTAATGATTGTTTCACTTGCAATTCCTATATTCTCAATAATTGGTGGTAATGTTCCGAGAAGAACAAGAAATGGTTTAAGAAGAGGATACTGACCCTGCAACTTAACAAACAACATTCTTGTTGTTGGTTCCACACCAAACACATTATATAAAACAGTCAGGTGATTGAGGATCAAACGTTCCTTCAAATCACCTGTTTCTGTGTATTTGTTAAACAATCTTTTAATATATTTGAATCTATTCAAATCTTCATAAAATTCAACTGTATCACAACATTGCGTGTTATTGTAATGTTTTGCTGCATATAATAAAATATTGCTCTCATCAAGTTTTTCAGTCATGTTTAAAACGAGCTCAATGCAACCCTCTTTACTGTATTATTTGCAACAGCAATATACAGATAATTAGTATCGAAGAAAAATGTCCCACGTGTTATTGTAATACCACTGTTTGCTGGTGTTTGCAAGTTGCGAATAACGATCGCATTTGCAGACAGAACAGCAGTGTTGCTCAGTGTGACATTTGAGCTGCAGTTGCCAAGAAAATTGCCGACGGTGATTTTCTTTGTCTCAGGCGCACCAGAGGGATCATCTACAATTAAGAGAAGATCCTCTGATGCGGGTCCTGTCAGAGCTGTAAGCTCTGAAACTTTCTTAGTCATTTATTACGAAGTTACAGTGTAGGCAGCTGCACTAGATGTCTTCGTGTTTGCACCAGTTGCAAGAACCAGTACACGGACAGACTGTGCTGCAACTGTGTTAGCATCGAGTGTCAGTGTCGTTGTTGTTGCACCGCCAACACCTGAACCGTTAGACAGGTTAGCAAATGAACCAGAGCTGTTACCTTGCCACTGATACGTCAGTGATGTGCCACTTGGAACAGCTGTTGCTGTAACTACAAACGTTGCTTGTTCATCGGCCGAAGAATTTGCGGAATCAGCTGAAGGTTGTGTAACAATTGTAATGAATGCATCTTGCAAGACAGCATCATCAGAAGCATCGCCTGTGATTGAACGCATTGCAACAAGTGTCTCGTAAGAAACCCGACCAGAACGACCACCGGAACCTTCAGTGCGAAGTACCCAGCCAGATGATGTTGGGCGCTCACCACCATCTGCACGTTCTGCACGCATCTCTGCTGTGCTAACACCGTACATTCCGATAGTTGCGCCAGCTACAAAAGCGTCGGCTGTTGTGTTGCCAAATAAAGCATCGCGGTTTGATGTGTTTGCAGTCGTTTTCAGTAGTGCTGGCGCCCAGCTCACTGAATTAGACGCTGCATCTGTTTTACCCCATTGTGCCATTGAAATACTCCTTTTGTTTTAGTTATTTATTCATTAAATCTTGCATGTATGCCGATGTTTTTTTGTTTCTTTTTGGTTTTTCAGTCAACCTTTGTCGTATAGACTCACTATGTGTTGTTTCCTGTTTAACTTGTTTTGTTTGTCGCGGTCGCTTTAATCCAGCAACTATTTCAGCAAAAGACTTAGTCTGTGTTATTTCCCGTTTAACCTGGGTGTCTTGTTTCGGTTGAAACATAGCAGGTGTTTTTGCTTGCTGTGGTCGCTTTAGTTCAGCAACCACTTCAGCAAAAGACTTTGTCTGTTGTTGACTAATATGTTCAACAGGTGTAACTTTGTTAAAGAAAATTGGCATACAATTTTATTCGTTTGCAGTTATTTAGCGGCCCGGGCAATAGACGCTAATTCCTCATCAGTGAACAAACCACCTTGTTCTGGTAGAACGGGTTGATCGTGTTCTTCACTTTCCTTTGCAATAACACCACGACCAACCATCACATCTTTGTGGGTGATTTTGTCTTTTGGAGTTGCAAGAGCAGCAAGTGATTTTTCTTTTGCTGTTTTTGGAACAGTGTGGGTTCTCTCAGCAATTTCTGCCTCAACTTTTGTTAGCGGAACGTTGTTGTTTTTGTGTAATACCTGAAAGGCAGCTTTAAGAATATCCTCACTAAACCCGAGATTTTTATTTGAATTCATGTTGTTAATCCTCTTCTCCTGTGTATTTTCTTACACGTTCAAGTTTTGTCGTCAGCGACACCCCTTTTTCCGATGCTCTTTTTATTGGCTGCATCGGGGCTTCGTGTGTTGTTATTAATTCGTCCACCATTTTTGCAACATCCTTATCATCAGGATATTTTGCTTTAATTCTATCACCTATGAATCTCATTCTATGTACAACATCATGAACTTGTCTTTGTTTACCAGCAACAACATCACGAATTGTGTTTTCCATTGTTCTGTATTTCATGCTTCCACCTTTGCTCCAGCTCTCCATTGACGACAACTCCAGTATCTTGCTTTGGTTCTTGGCCCAGGATTGTCACAGTTGTGGCGTGCCCTGAAAGACTTTCTTCTTTCAGGATTATCTCTCTTAATCGACAAATTTGGATCCCCAAACGTTACTTTTTTAATGTTTCCTGTTTGTGGATTCTTAACATGAACAGCAAACTTCTTGGGGCCGCCAGGAGTCCTGAACGGCTTACCAAGCTGCTTTTCTTGTAAATATTGTAGAAATGTACGCATAGATAACCTTTTCTTATTATTTAGGTTTATCCTGATTTGCTGGAGGAGAAAGCGGTTTTTTCCTCGCTTCAACAGTTTTTAGTGCTTTCAGTAGCTTATCTACAGGAGACTTTTTAACATACGCTTCTTTTACAGGTACACAATTTGGCACCTTTTTACCATTTTTCTTCTTGTGTCCAACCATTTCGTAACCCTTCCAGCATGGATCCTTGCCCTGCATTTTGACTTCGTTGACTAGCGTTTCTACACACTGCTTAGCTGCTTCAATCAGCGGAAGATCTGGATGTTGTTTTGATGCTGTGATTGGTCTCATGTTGTATGTTGAAGCACGTTTTCCGGAAGACACACGTTGAAACTCTGCTGTCTTAACACGGGGAACAAGACGTGCTGCAATTGCTCTTGATGCCCCACCTTTTGTGGCAACCATTCTATCAACGGCAATTTTTTGAGCTGGATTGAGAGTTTGATATGAGGCACCAATAGAACCGGCTGCACGACGTTTCAAAAATTTTCTTGCAAGACGACTCGAACGACGTTTGATCTTTGACTTACCAGCAAGTCTTTTTACGGCAAGCTCGCGAGCACGTTTAATCTTTGGCATTCTACGACGCATTGCAATTGCTTTCTGACGTCGTTGTTGCATAGAAAGAACAGCTGTGGCCTCTTTAACATCCTGAGTTTTTTCTGGGTCTATGATGACCTCATCACCCTCAGGATTGAGAACAACTTTCTTTTTTACCTTCGGATCTTTTTTATTCTGTTCCATTTTAATCCCTATTGAAATATTTCTTCCCAATTGATAGAACCGAGTGCATCGTTACCGTTAGCTGCGCCTGTTGCAACAAGGCTGAAAACAACTGGCGTGCTTGTGAAGCTGTCACGCTCGAGCTGAAATTTGAACAACCCGTCCTGAAAATCAACAACACTTGCCCCTGAGCCTGCACTTACAACAACATAGCCAACTTTTGCATCATCACCACCTGTATATCCTGTTGCTGATATGTCATATTCGACTGACGAATTTGTCCCAGCACTAACCCAGCTGGCATTTGCATCAAGAACAGGATCGACAACGATTTTATATCTATACTGGGTATTATTTGTTACACCAACAAACGATACATCATTTGGTATGACAATAGAATCCAAACGCGTCGATTTTAAACGTATACTGATTATTGGTACAAATGTACCAGCTGTCGGGATGTCCTTTGGTGCGGCAACAGGTATTCCTGCAGCTCTTTGCTTTCCAGATAGTTGATATCCACCCTCTGAAATAACCGTTGTGCAAATTTGTTTCAATGTTGAATTTGATGTTGTCGTTCCTGTGTTTTGAATTTCGTATCTACATGGCAGACATGCTGTTGTCATGTAAGTTGTCGTTCTCAGATTATCATTGTGAAAGATGTGTGCAGGAACCATCAAACCATCAACAACAAACCCACAACGAACATCACCTACCCCAAGCCATTCAATATCAATCCAGAAGATGTTTGTTTTAGTAACATCGAGACCACCGGCATGCTCTCCATCTTTTCCTTGTGCTGAATAGCCAGCTCCATCAAACTTATCAACATTCCAGTCTGCTTGGGCTACTCGTGTTTCAACAACAGCGCCTGTAACAAACGAACGAAGAACAAGATAGTTGGTGACACCATCATTTTCGAGATACACACCATTTTCGGAAGAAAAATAACCAACACGTTGTCTCAGATTTGCTTTTGGTGTGTTCATTGCAAATGTGTTCATAACCAGTAACGATTTTCCTGGCTGATATGCAAACACACGTTTAGTCTCTCTGTATACATAATGACCAGAAACAGTATCAACATTTAAATTAACAGCAGACTCGTTTACCTGATAGATTGTGTTGCTGCTTGCCGTATTGGATGTGTTCCACTTTCCGTTGTCCTGGTAACGGTGTTGTGAGTCAAACAACGTGAGAGGTTCGGACATTCTCAATCGTCCAAAAGCATCTGTTATTGTGCCTGCAGGGGTCAGCCTGTCAGACAGCATCATCACCTCATGCCTTGTTACAAGACTTGCACCATCAAGTTTTTTCGTGTCTGTTCTATACTGTGCCATGACTAATCACACTCTCTTCTTAATTTTTTCAACTTGCGTTCTGGAACAAAGTCTTCTTCCTCGACAAAATCAATGAAGCTGTAGACAGAAGGATGAAATGCAAATGCCCCCCGCATCTTGATGCCCATCTCCTTTGCTGTCGGAGCAACAACAGGCTTGTAGCTTTCATCAAGTGCCTGTGGCTGAGGTTTTTCAAAGAAATCGTTAAACGTTTTGATCATTGTAGGGTTTCATTGTTCCGTTTGGCTGTACATGATGGGCATAAAATTTCACTGCTGGATGTTTCTCACGAAGTTTTAAAAAGTGATCAAGATTGCCTGTGTCATCATCATACATATGGACTTCTTTTGGTCTGTGTGTCTTTATATATCCGCTTGTAATTTTTGCTTTCTTCTGAGGGCCACTTTCTTTTGTTTTAACATTGCCAGCACGGATTACATGAATCTTGTCCATGTTAACACCATGTTGTTTGAAAGCCCCGACAAACTTTTTTCTGTCATCAAGGTTTGTGCGAGCAGTATTGAAAATTACCTTGTTCCCCTTTGTTGCAGAAGTCAAGCGAACATGACTGATCATTGACTTGATTGGCTTCGATTCTTTTGAAAACTTTTCTGCAGATCTGAATTCTCCAAAATCGTATGAATGCCCAGCCGGGAGCGGACGTCTCGAGCTCTTTGCGTATTCGTGCGTATCAAGAGTCTTGACGACTTCGCCTTTCTTATTCTTGACATTGATTTTTGCTGTAGGATGTACTAGCGTATCATCTATGTCATAGACATGGAGAGCCCTTGCTTCTTCATCAATCAGAAAGTTTGAGAAACGTTTCACTTTCCAAGTCCTTTTCTCACATCATTGAACACTTCACGCGCATGTTGTTCGTTTGCTTTTATCTTTGAGGGAAGGTGTTTTTTGAAGCTTTCGTAGTTGTTGTTCTCAGCGTGTGCGCGCATGTCTGTACCAGATATTCCTGCCTTGCGCTCACCAGTCTTTAGAACATTGACGGACTTGAAGCGATGTTCTTCATCTTTGCCCTCAGGACCATGATACTGTTTAATTCTTTCATATTCACCGGCACGATCACTTCCACCTGCAATTGTAATATGTTTGTATCCCATCTTGTGAAGTCTTTTCACCTGGTGAAAAATTGAAGGATGCTCTGCATCTGCAACAGAAACATGAGCGCCAGGAAACGCACGTTTCATATGTTTTTCTTTTTGTTCAGGTGTCAGTGGATCCTTGTTTGGGCCTTTCTTTGTTTTTGCTCCACTCGAACGCGAGGCAACAATGTGCGCATCAGCACCAATCTTTTTTGCATGCTGAACTACAGCATTAACGTTTTCTTCATGGCCTGATGTTGGCGGGTTCATTCTACCAAACAAAAGAACAGCATGCTTCTCCTGCTGTTCTGTAATATATGAGAGGAATCTTTTTATCATTTTGCAAACCTCGGATTGTTTCTAATTGCGTGAGATACATCATAGGGAACTAACTTGGCTGCAGGTCTTGTGACTCCAGAGCGATCTTTTTTGAGAAGAACAATCCCTTCACCTGGTGAGAACTTGTTATCAATCTTCGTTGTCATATCAGGATGATGCACATCCTTCAGCATTGCTTCGCTTGCCTGACCAAGATGGTGCCTAATGTCAATCGTGCGCTGGAAATGCTCTGCATTATCATTGACGTGGCTGACGTGTGCTTGATACTCGTTTGTTTTCTTTTGCTGACCAGCAACCGACTTGAGTTTTGCAGCTTCTTTCTTTCCCTTATCGCTGAGAAATGATTTATATCCTTCAACGGTAGGTGGTGTATTTTTCAATACAGACTGACCAATGTACGATGTAAAATGTTTGACGTGTTCAGGCGTCAAATGACCTACTGAATGCTGCCCGATTAGTTTTTCTGCAGCTGCAATATGTGTTTCTGCTGTCTTTTGATCTTCAGGACGATACGATGAAGGATTTGGTTTGTATTCAGATTGTGGGATGAATACATCTTTGTGTTGTTGCAAAGCTTCTGGTGTAATAGCATGAGCAACACCATTTGTGATTTCAGTGTGGGCTGCTAAACCAATCTTTGCTCCATGCTTGGCACCATATGTAATTCTGTTAGGTGTTGTGCTCTGTCTATCTTTGTCGTGCTCGGTAAACATCAAGTCACCTTGAATCGTATGTCCTGGATTAACAAATTTATGTGAATGGTCAAGAACATTCTTCATCTGTGCTGCATATCCAGGGTGATGACCAAACAGCTCATCAACTTCTTCATGGGTTCTTGCTACTTTCCCTGCTTGATGTCTGTGCTTATCAGACACAAACGTTCCTTGTTCATCATGACCGACGACAACAGAAGCCCCACCGTCAACTTTTAATTGACCTGTAACTTTGTTTCCCTTGCCGAGCTTGTGTTGGTGAAAGCCTTTAATAAGATCAACAGCTTCCTTAATCTTTGAAGGGTCTTCGTGAGGAATATCTTTTACATGGGAGAGATGACCGAGCTCTTTGCTATCAAGAGAAGATGCTTCAGTGAGGAAAGAAAGAAATCTTATCATTTCATGCCCTTCAAAACTTTTGTGCCAATATATGGAATGTGCGGGGAAGAGTTTAAACTCTTTGATCTGAATTCAATGTTAGCAAGTTTGTGTGTATTGCCTTCGTGGTCAACACCGTGAAAAGTTACTCTATTGTTTTCATGGACAACATGGAAACTCTTCATGTTATTTAATGTATTGTTTATTGCTTCGTCTGGTGCTGACACAGCAACTTTGCCTCCTTTAGAGGCTACCTTTAAATGTGTTTCAAATGATTTGCTTCCCGCACCAGCAATTGATTTCACAGCTTCTTTAATTTGATGAGTTTTCAGCTTTGAAAACTGTTCATGATAATGCTTTGCTGTTGCTACACCTCTTTCACGAGCAATTTCTCTAGCTTGGTCAGCCACCTTTGAATTTTTAAAATTTCTGAACGCGTCGGCCTTTTTTTCCGAACTCATGCCTGAATATCCGGATATATGCTTGCCCAGTAAATCGTTCAGCTTCTTTCCATACTGAGCTTCAATATTGCGAGGTTCTTTTTCATCAGTTCCAGTCAGTTGTGTGAGTGTATTGTGGCCTGGTGTTTTTGCTGACTCAGATCCACGTTTACTACTAACAGAAACGTGTCTAATATCCCCAGTCTTTGGATGACGCAGTTTAATCACATAATCTGCATTATCATCTCGTGTCTGTTGTCCTGCAGTGCTCTCCTTCTCATGATATCTTTGAACGTCACTGGGGTTGCTCGTCCATGTAACGTCATGTATTTCATAACCTGGGTGTGTTAGAGATAGATGCTGCTTCAATGCCTCAGCAGCTTTTTTCCCCTCGTTTTCAATACTGCTGTGCTCTTCAGACCCCAAACGAGTTTTCATTTCGTGCTCAACATCAGCTGGTTTCTTACCCTCTTTATCTCGAAAACTAGTCGGGTGTTCACCATTTTTTAATGCTTTCATAGATGACACTTCAAAGGCCACCCCTTGATGTGCACTTAAAGCTCCGACAGCTGCTTCGGTTAAAAAAGACAAAAAACGTATCATTGCAATTTCCTGTGTGAAGTTTACCCTTTATTTATAAAAAGAAAAAGCCCCTTTCGGGGCTCTTTTTGCGTTGATTCTTCTATGCTTTTTCCAGTGTGTATTCTATGAACCGATTTGCCTCAAGCTCATCGGTAAAAAAACCAACCTGGCATTCGTCTGTTTTCTCGTTGTACATGACAATACACATTGTGTCGAACGATGAAAGACTTGCTTTTATGTACCATTCACCGTTTGCACGGGCCGTTCTAAACGAAGTCAATTTCCATTGTTTTGGAGAAGGAACTGTGGTTTTACTTGGTTTTGTCACAATCTTGCACTCGGACAATCTTATAGTATTTGTTGAACTCATCGAGCTCGACAAAATAGCACTGGCCAATGTTGTTCCATAGAAGTTTTGACTGGAGTTCACTCTTTTCTAGGTCTTTTGCACGACGAAGGTAGTCGATTGCAAGGGAAGCACCAGTGCAAATCCCGACAATTAGGACAATTGCAATGGCCCAAACAGAGAAGCTTTTCCAGAGTTTTCCTAGTATTTCAATTGCTTGTTTAATGTTCAACATATAGACCTCCTTCAAATATTTATACAAACAACGCTCCATACACGTAAATCAGAGCGACAACAACGCTGATAATAAACAAACTCCATTCTTTCCAAATGTAGCCAACAACCATCCACCCAGCATTGCCAGCAAACGACAGCCACTTGTTAATTGGAGAAATATCAAGTGTTGTCATAACTGCACCAGCAATAAGAACTACTGTTGAAATCCATTTCAACCACCAATCAAATTTTTGTTTCATTCAAAATTCCTCAAAATCAATTCATTTCTACATTATACTTTGCTATTGTTCAAAAGTCAACAACAAAAAAGGCCCCGAAGGGCCTTTTTAGATCAGCTGTCTTACCCTCGAATGTTTTGGTAGAAAGTCTTTCAGGAAATCCATCTGGTCTGCAAGAATGTTTCTATTTTGCAAAATCAAACCCTCTGCCTTGTCAGGTACGTATGGAACGTATAGCAGCTCCAAGTCGGCCTGGTCGAGTGATTTGTTGCTCTTTCTTGAGTTGCAGCTAACGCACGCCGTGACACAATTTGTCCATGTATTAGGACCACCCTTGCTGACAGGGACAATATGGTCCTTTGTCAGATGAACATCCTTGAACTCCTTGCCACAGTATGCACATAAATTTAGATCGCGTCTGAACAGATTCTTATTGTTGAGAGTAGGAATTCTGTTTTCGTAATAGAACTTTGATTTAATGGCGATGATTGATGCTACTTCAACCTTTGACTGTTCACCCGTCATTCTTGAAGTACCACCTCTGAACATAAAGTCTTCATCACCAAATTCCCAGGCAACAAGTCCTTTACATTTCAAAGTGACCGCGTCTTGCCATTTCATCCAGTTATGTGGTTGCCCACCGCTGTTCAATGCTAAGATTAGGTTACGCATCATCTTCTCCGTTTTATTACATTAAAAATTTGGTACTCCTAGAGGGACTCGAACCCCCAACGTGCGCTAATCTGGCGCCTATGCCGAGGTATAAGCTCGGTGTTTTACCAATTAAACTATAGGAGCGTTGTATTATATATTCTGGTGCTCTCAGACAGAATTGAACTGTCGTTTCAGCTTTACCAAAGCCGTGTAATAACCATTATACGATGAGAGCATTGTTTGGCACCCCCGGAGGGAATCGAACCCCCATTCTGAATTTAGAAGAATCATGTCCTATCCATTGAACGACGGAGGTAAAAATGGAGCTCCTACTCAGAATCGAGCTGAGGATTGTTCTTTACGAGAGAACTGTTATACCACTTAACTATAGGAGCATTGTACTGGTGGGTCCTAATGGGATCGAACCATTGACCTTCGCCTTGTAAGGGCGTTGCTCTACCGCTGAGCTAAGAACCCGATGTAATGTTTCGCAATAATACAACAGTTTATGTGAAATGTCAACTGGGGTGACTAATCAGGATCGAACTGATACTCTCTCGTTCACAGCGAGATGTGCAGACCACTACACCATAGCCACCATTGATTACCCTCGTTGCTTTGCTACTTTCTCCAACGATGTTCGGACATTGTCAATATGAAAATATTTTGTCAGCTTGTCTGTGTTCAGGACACAGTTCGAACGTGGAGCCTTGACCATCGAACTAAACTCTTCTTCCGTCACCCATTGCTTGTTGTTGATTCCCACAATCTGACAAATTTCCTTTGCTGTGATGCCACCTGGATTGCAAAGATTATAGACACCTGCAGGAGGACGTTCTAATGCAAACCTGATCGCCATTTCTGCAACATCTTCTACATTGCTGAGCGAATTTTCCATGCTAATCAGCTTTTCGTACTTTGACAGTTTAGTCAGCAGGTTCTTGTCACAATCCTCAACACCAAACGGCATCCGGATTCTCAAGAGATGACTGTTTGTCTGTCCAAGGATAGGCTCGAGAAGCTCCTGAGCAAGAGCCTTTGTTCCTGAATAGAAGCTGCCGTTGTCAAACGAAAAGTTTGGCTTGTCTGTTTCCAGCCAGCCACCTTCCTTGTATCCTGTATAAACACAGCCACTGGTGATATGAACAATTGGGCTGTCTGTTTTGTTGTGGAGGCCAACAGGAAAGACAACATTTCCTTCGATTGTTTTTTCCTTGTTGATCTCGCACTGATCGACATTCGGATAACCAGTAACACCAGCAGCGTTTATTACTACCGTTGTGTTTTTTGGTATTTCGCTGTTGTGAGTGACCCAGTTATAGGCGCGCTGCCAGTTTGTTAGCTGGCGGGCAATCTCTTTTCCAATATAACCATGTCCAATTAACGTAATCATATTCACCTCACAAAAAAATGGAGCGGGTAGGGAGAGTCGAACTCCGCGATCTTCAGCTTGGAAGGCTGCTGGACGCCCCTTGTCCTGTCTACCCGCGTATTTGGTGGAGCGGGCGAAGAGGTTCGAACTCTCGACATCTTCCTTGGCAAGGAAGTGCTCTACCAACTGAGCTACGCCCGCATTTCAATCGGTCACTCTGTTATATAGTCCTCTTTACCACAACCACATTCAGGACAAACAAAAGTTTCTGGCAACGTGTCCCACTGACCTTCTAACTCCTCATCATGAACATGTCCACAAACTACGCAAATATGTTTTTCTTTCATTATAGACCCTCCTTCACCATTTGATACGCTTCAGCATGACGCTTCTCTATCTTTGCAAGAGCAGCAAAACGTTTTTCAGCCTTTTTCAGGACTTCCATAAACTGTTCTGCATGTTCCTGGCTTTCCTGAATTTGCTCCATTGCAATCTGTGCAGCATGATGATTACCTTCTGTTTCTGCAATCTGCTTGAACTGAGGATACATTTGAGTAAACTCATAAGTCTCACCCTCGATTGCCTTTTCAAGGCATTCCTTCACGGAAGGCTTGCCAATCAGCAATTCAAGATGACCCCACGCATGGTGTAGCTCCTGGTCTGCTGTGTGCCAAAAATGTTTGGCGACTTCTTCGTATCCTGCCTCCTGTGCCAGTCTGGCAAAATAACGATACTTGATATGAGCCTGGCTTTCACCTGCAAATGCTGCTTCAAGATTTTTAATTGTGACACTCATTATAACCTCCCTTGTTGTTTGACCTGTGATATCTAGCACAAATCAAACAAAATTTCACCGATAGTTTAGATTGTATTTTTCAAACGAGTCGATTGTTTTAATCTAATGGCCCCGGAGGAGAGATTCGAACTCCCAACATGCAGTTTTGGAGACTGCCGTTCTGCCAATTGGAACTACTCCGAGATTTGATCAGGAAAACAATCTTCCGTACTAAGAATATCATAGTACTCATTCTTTGTCAACGCGTTGTCAAACTGCTCTTCGCGTTTACGGAAAATCTTATCATAATTTTCTCTGTATGCATCCGATGATGTTTTGGTTTTTATCTCATCACCAGTGATGTCATTCTTTGCCGTCATTTCTTTCCCTCAACATTTCTTTGACAACATCAAACGCAATCGGTCTGAAGTCAATCTGTTCAACCGAAACACAAAAATACCAGCTGTCTTCGAGCTTACGTGAGTGAAGGTGTCCATGAATGTTTGCATTGAACCTTCCCTTACTATCTGGATGAACAGGAATGTGACTAAGGATCATATTGTTCATCACGTGATATCCACGAATGTCGCGAAAGTATTTAGTGTAGTCATCTAGTCTGAATATGTCGTGATTCCCTTTTATAAGCACTTTATCACCGTTCAAACGCGACAGTGTTGTCAATGCACGTCTGTTAATTACGACATCGCCTACGTGGTAAACCTTGTCTTTCGGACCGACTGTTTCGTTCCAACGCTTGACAAGCTCTTCATCCATTTCTGCTGGATCAGCCCAAGGACGGAGTTTGGAGCCATCTTCATTCAAAAATTTACAAACACCGGCGTGGCCAAAGTGTGTGTCAGCTACAAGAAACGTTGTCATCATATCCTCGTTTGTGGTGCCAGCGATTGGTATCGAACCAACCTCCTCCTGCTCTTCAGGCAGGCGCTAATCCATCTCAGCTACACTGGCGTTGTTTGGTGCCCCTCCTCGGACTCGAACCGAGAGAACTACTCCTTTTGAGAGAGTCGACTTTACCAATTTGTCCAGAGGGGCGTAGTTTGGTGCCTGTTCGTGGGAACGATCCACGGACCTACGCCTTATCAAGACGTTGCTCTACCACTGAGCTAAACAGGCCTGGCACCCTCGGAGAGATTTGAACTCCCGACTCCTTCGTTCGTAGCGAAGTACTCTAGTCCACTGAGTTACGAGGGCAAAAAATGGTGGTGACAGAAGGTAACGATCCTTCCTGTGAGCCTTATGAGAGCCCCGCCTATCCATCTAGGCTATGTCACCATGCATGGTGCCCTAGGTGGGACTCGAACCCACAAAACCTGGTTTCTAAGACCAGTACGTATGCCAATTCCGTCACCAGGGCGGTGTTTGGTGCGAGCGGCGGGACTCGAACCCGCAAGCCTGAGCGGCAGATTTTAAGTCTGCTGTGGTTACCAATTTCACCACGCTCGCGTAATTCTGGTGGGCCCGGCAGGACTTGCACCCGCACTCACCCGATTATGAGTCGGACGCTTTTCTATTTAAGCTACAGGCCCGAAACATGGTGCATCAGGTAGGATTCGAACCTACTCAGCCGGTGGCAAGTGATTTACAGTCACCCGAGACTCTCCCACGTCCCCGCTAATGCATAAAAGTGGTCTCGGATGAGGGATTTGAA
>Ga0222713_10002272_pt1 | contig 20678 bp, 27 predicted proteins | sample C33_649DmetaG_FD_165061 | JGI IMG/M metagenome (GOLD analysis project Ga0222713, IMG submission 165061) | Estuarine water microbial communities from San Francisco Bay, California, United States - C33_649D | ecosystem: Environmental > Aquatic > Marine > Unclassified | place: USA: California...
CCAGTCAGGTCAGGAAATCTGCTCTTCGGAAATCAATCCACGTTCTATGCACACACGACCGAGGCGGCGGCCGGTCTTTTGCTGTTCATCGATGGCGGCCTTCAGTTGTTCCTCGGTGAGCAGCTTTTGCTGCACCAGAATTTCGCCCAGCCGGATTTTTTCAGGACGGCCCATAGGGTTTTCGCTCAAAATGATGGAGGGTGAGCAATTGGGATGCCGAGCGTATCGAAGAAAGAAAGCCTCGCACCAAAACCCCGCATCCGCGCATATCGCGCATGTTATTGATATTTAAGGATATCCCCTTCCGGCCCCGGTGACAACCAAGGCGAAGGTTCAACAACACCGACGTATGTTCGACATCGTACTCTACGAACCCGAGATCGCGCCAAATACCGGTAACGTAATCCGTCTCGCCGCCAACAGCGGCGCGCGACTGCATCTGGTGCGTCCGCTGGGTTACACGCTGAATGACCGCACGCTGGCCCGCGCCGGCCTGGACTATCACGAACACGCCAATCTCCAGGTCCATGACGACTGGGTAACCTGCAAACAAGCGCTCGGTTCGCGCCGGATGTTTGCGGTGACCACACGCGGCAGCATCCGTTACGACGCCGTGGCTTATGCCGAAAACGATGTGCTGGTCTTCGGACCGGAAACGCGCGGCCTGCCACAACCGGTACTGGAATCATTTCCCGAACCACAGCGGCTGCGGCTGCCGATGCGCGAACACAGCCGCAGTCTCAATCTGGCAAATGCCGTGGCCATCGTGGTGTACGAGGCCTGGCGCCAGAACGGATTTGCAGCCGGCACCTAGAACGAAGCGCGGGAACGGCAGTAAAACCGCGGGGCGCTTAACGCCGTTGTTCAGGTTTGGCGTTGCGCGCCAGCAGGTCGCGCACCACCGCAGCAGCGCTCTGCGGCTGTTCGATTACGCGGCAGACGGCGTCGGTGATCGGCATATCGACACCGCTGGCCCGTGCCCGGCGCTGAACCTCGGCTGCGGTGAATACGCCCTCGGCAACATGGCCGAGCGAGGCCTGGGTTTTTGCGACAGCTGCACCCTGCGCAATCGCCAGACCGACACGGCGGTTACGCGACAGATCGCCGGTGCAGGTCAGAATCAGGTCACCCATGCCGGCGAGTCCCATGAAGGTTTCAGCGCGCGCCCCCAATGCGATGCCGAGACGCGTCATTTCGGCAAGACCGCGGGTAATCAGCGCCGCCCGCGCATTGAGGCCGAGACCGAGGCCATCGCAAACGCCGGCCGCAATGGCAATGACGTTCTTGACTGCACCACCGACTTCGGCGCCGATGACGTCGTCATGCGAATAAACACGCAGCGTCGGCCCGTGCAGGGCCTGCGCCGTCGCTGCGGCAAAAGCGGAATCCTTCGAAGCCAGCGTCAGCGCCGTTGGCAGACCGGCAGCAACTTCCTGCGCAAAACTCGGGCCGGAGAGTACGGCGCAGCGGCCTTCGCCCATGATTTCAGCATGCACTTCATGCGGCAGTCGCGCGTCGGGCCGTTCGAAACCCTTGCACAGCCAGATCACCGGCAGTTTGCAAGCGGCGGCGTGAATCTGCTGCAGCACCGGTCGCAGACCGGCTACGGTGGTGGCGACGATCAGACAATCACGGTCACGCAGCGCGGCGCCGAACTCGGATTCCAGCGCCAACGAAGGCGGCAAGGTACAGCCGGGAAGGTAACGTTCGTTGCTGCGGCTGCTACGCATGACCGCGACCTGCTGCGGGTCACGCGCCCACAGCGTCACCACATGAGCAGCAGCGAGATTGATGCCCAGCGCGGTGCCCCAGGCACCGGCGCCGAGAATGGCGATGTTCATGATGGCATGACGCAACGCACTCAATCACCCCAGACGTCGGCGGCTCGCACATAACCTGTTGCGCCGTCACGATGTCGGACCTGAATCCAGCCGCCAGCGGCCGCTTCGACCACATTAAGCAGCACGTCGCGGCGGACTTCTGCCACCGACGGCGCATCATCCGCGGGTTTCTGGCGAATGCTAACGGCCGCTGGGCGGACCAGCACGGTTCGCGCGGTGTTGAGGGATTTCGATTCGGCCCAGGCCAGCGTGCCGGTGGCATCGCGCACCTTGACCCAACCTTCGACCTGCACCATCACCTCGAGCGGATAACCCTGATTGACGATATAGAGTTTGCGTGCCTTGACCGAGGGCGCGTCGTAGAGAATGACTGCAGGGTCGCCGGCCGAACGGAATTCGGCGGCAGCCGCGACGCCGGCGCCCAGCACCGACGCCAGCAAAACGGCAATCAGCAAAAGGCGCATGGCGTGACTTTCAGTTGATCGTAGGAGCCGGCGCCGCCTGGGCCTGCTGCAACTGGCGCAGGCGCTCCTGGTAAGCGGCGTCGAAACTCATATGCTGTAGCATCACCGGCGGGAAGCCGGCGCGCACCAGCGTACTCGCCACGGTCTCCCGGGCGTAGGGCAGCAGAGTGCTCGGGCACAAGACGCCGAGCACGGCGTCGGTTTCCTCGGGAGGCAGATTGAGGATGCGGAAAATGCCGGCCTGGGCGGCCTCGACCAGAAACACTGTCTTGTCGGCGGTTTTGGCGGTCACGGTAACGGTCAGCACGGCCTCATACATGCCGGCCGGGTCAAGCACCGCAGCACCGGTATGCACGCTGATTTCGATCTGGGGATTCTCGACCTGCAGGAAAATCTGCGGCGCATTGGGAATCTCCAGCGACAGATCCTTCAGGTAAATCTTCTCGACGGTGAACTGGGCTTGCTGCGACTGCTCGGATTGTTGCGCTTGCGGTGATTCACTCATTTTCGTTCCATTGGTTGTGTTCAGGCGGCAAGCAGCGGATCAAGTCCGCCGGCACGATCAAGGGCTGCCAGGTCATCATAACCGCCGACATGGGTCTCACCGATGTAAATCTGGGGTACGGTACGGCGTCCGGTTTTTTCCATCATCTCCACACGCTGCGCCGGATCCTTGTCGATCAGGATTTTCTCGAGTTCGGTGACGCCCTTGCTGCGCAGCAGCCGCTCCGCCATCTGGCAGTACGGGCAAACCTGCGTGGAATACATGCGGACCTTGGCCATGGTTATCGCATCCTGAAGGTTATTTTTTCTGCAGCGGCATTCCGGCCTGTTCCCAGGCAACAATGCCGCCGCCCAGATTCACCGCCTCGGTGAATCCGTTGCTGCGCAGGATTTTGACCGCGGAACCCGAGCGGTTGCCGGTGCGGCAGGCCAGGATGACGGGTTTGTCCTTGAACTTCTCCAGCTCTTTGATGCGCTCGGTGAGCTGCGCTTCCGGCACATGCTTCGCGCCGGCGATATGCCCGGCCTCGAACTCGCCGATGTCACGCACATCGATGACCACCCCGTCCTTGCGGTTGATCAGCTGCACCGCGGCGAACGCGGTGACTTCGCTGCCGGCACGGAAAGGCCGCATCAGCATCGGCCACAGCAACATCGCACCGCTGGCGATGGCGCCGCCGAACAGCATCATGTTGTACGGGCTTTTTTGCAGATAGATGAAAAAGGATTCCATTGGAGCTCGATTCAGGGTGAAGTCCGGGTGCGGCGAGGGGCAGATTCTAGCAGAGCCTGCATCTGCTCCGGATGAATCCGCGCCAGCCGCTCCAGATCGGCGGCAAACCCGGGCGGCTCAAGGTAGGCGCGCCGCGCTCGCAGCAACTGTTCGCGAGCCTCCTGCGGACGATCCGCCAGCGCCAGCAGCAGCGCCTGCCGGTATACCAGCCGGGGCTGCGGCGAAAAACGCAGCACCCGGCTATTTATGAATAGCTGCTGCCGGTTACCGGTTTCGTCCAGGCTGAGACCGACCGCCGTCGCGGTTTCAACATAGGGTATCAGCAGCGGATCACGATGCAGCGAAATCATCTGTTCGACCAGGTTGGCCGGCGGCAATTGCCCGGGCGACGGATTGAAGAGGCGTTCAAAAGTCCGGTAATCCGTCCACAGCGTCGCCAGATTGAAGCCTCCGGCGAGCAACAACAAGAGGGCAAGCAGCCGTATTCTGCGCATCGGCAGCGCCGGTGTTTCGACGATGCCGAGGAGCAGAGCGGCAATGCCGAGGAAATAGGCATACCAGAGCGGGTACTCGAGCAGGCTGTGGACGGCGAAGACCCCGGTCAGGGCCAGCAGCCACCAGAGTTGGGAATTGCGCGGGGTGCGCAGCGCATGGAAAGCCCAGATTGCCATCGGCACCGCCAGCAGGAGGCCGCCGATCAAGCCGGTTTCGGCCAGCAGATGCAGCACGATGTTGTGACTGTTGTGGTACAGGTTGAACAGTTTGTCGGCATCAATCGCCGTGATCTGCTGGTAATAAGCGGAGGCAAACGCGCCCCAACCCACACCGTTGAGCGGATGCGCCAGCAACAAGGTCCACGATGCACGCCACAGACTGAAACGATCAATGACACTGCCCGGACTGCCGAACAGGCGATCCACGGCGGTCAATGCCTCCTGTGCGGGCGAACGAACCCAGCCGGCCTGTACCACGACCTGCATCAGAAAATAAACAATGACCAATCCGCCAGTCACCATGAACAGCCTTTTATTGGCGTCATCACGATGCAGGGCACGCCACACCCCTGCGAGCGCCAGCGCCGCCAGCAGAAACAGCCAGACACTGCGCGAACCCGAAAGTCCGAGCACGAACAACAGCGGCAGCGTGCAAGGCAGGGCAATCATCGCGGCACGGCGCCCGCGAAGCGACAGATAGGCCAGGCTGAGCAGCCCCAGCGTCGCGTGACTGGCAAAGTGATTGGCTTGAGCCAGATTGCCGAACAGCGCGATACTCGTCGGCCGGGCAATCCAGGCATTGAGCGGCGTCTTCAGCCCGTAGAACTGGATCAGTCCCGCCGCTGCGCTGAGCAGTGCGCCCGCCGCCAGTGCCGATGCAATGACCAGACTGAGTGTCTCAACGCCCCAGAGCCGTGCCAGCGAGCGCCCCGCGATGATCAGCAGGCCCGCCCACGCCAGATACAGCGCACCCGCCAGCGCCTGGCCGAAATACGGCGACCAGCCGAGGAGTCCGTGCACCATCAGCAGCACCGCCAATGCAAAAGGCGACAGCGCCACCCATGGGATCCCGGCGCGCTCCTGCAAACGGCCGTCCATCCACACCGTCATCACACCGAGGCCCAGCGCAAACGCCAGCCACTCGGAATAAAAAGTGGTCAGCGGATACAGGTGGTAAGGCTGAAGAAACGGCAGCGTGCACAACAGTATCGTGCATAGCAGACTGAAACGCGCGAACAGCGGCGGGAAATTCATGGGAAACGCCGGAGACGATGGGTCACGGCGCTGAAAAACAAAGGGTGCGCTCAGTCGTCCGCGCCGCAGAACACTTCGCGCATCATGCCGATCAGCGTCAGCATGCGCTCGTCTCCGATGCGGTAGAACACCCGTTTGGAATCCTTGCGCGTGCGCAGCACATCTTTCTCGCGCAGTATCGCCAGATGCTGGGAAATATTGCTCTGCGAAGTACCGACACAGTCAACGATTTCCTGCACGCTCAGCTCTTCACTGCCGAGCACGCAGAGGATCTTCAGCCGCAGCGGATGGGCAATCGCCTTGAGCGCCCGTGACGCCATGTCGATATGCTCCTGCTTTTTCAGCAATTGTTCCCGCAACGCGACGGCATCAGTCATCTGGGCACCCGGACGCACTCAGGCGAAATGAAATGGATTAGAATTATACTTTATCAAAACATGTCGAATAATTCAGTAAAATCATGAAGATAACACCCGCGCTACTGATCATCCTCGACGGCTTCGGACATCGCGAAGACTGCGATGACAACGCCATTTGCCAGGCGCGCAAGCCGCACTGGAACGTGCTGTGGAAAACCTGCCCGCACACCATCATCGACGCTTCCGAAAAATGGGTCGGCCTGCCGGCGCAGCAGATGGGCAATTCCGAAGTTGGTCACATGAACATCGGCGCCGGCCGCGTCGTCTATCAGGACTACACCAAGATCGAACACGCGATTGAAACCGGTGAATTCGCAACCAATCCCGTGCTCGACACGCTGATAAAAACCGCGAGCAAAGGCGCGCTGCATGTGTTGGGCCTGCTGTCGACCGGCGGCGTGCACAGCCATGAATCACAAATCCACGCGCTGCTCGACCTTGCCGCCAAAAAAGGGGCGAAAAAAATCTACGTGCATGCCTTCCTTGACGGCCGCGATACGCCGCCGCAAAGCGCGGAATCCTCACTTAAAGCGCTCGAGGAAAAATGCCGTGCACTGGGCAACGCACAGATCGCCTCAATCTGCGGGCGCTATTTCGCAATGGACCGCGATCAGCGCTGGGAACGCGTGCAAACCGCCTATGACCTGATCACCGGCGGAGAAAGTAACTACACCGCGCCGGACGCGATGGCCGGCCTGCACGCTGCCTACGCGCGCAACGAAACTGATGAATTCGTCAAAGCCACCGCCATCGTGCCTGCGGGTGCAAAACCGGTGCAGATGAAGGACGGCGATGCAGTGATGTTCATGAATTTCCGCTCCGATCGCGCACGGCAGATAACCACGGCACTGACCGATCCCGGTTTTTCCGGTTTTATGCGCAAACACATGCCGAAGCTGGGTTACTACTGCACGCTGACCAGTTACGGCGAAGATTTCGCCCACATCCCCGCCGCCTTCGGCCCGCAGCAGATCCGCGACGGCTTCGGTGAATATCTCGCCAAGCAGGGGCTGAAACAGCTGCGCATCGCCGAGACCGAAAAGTACGCGCACGTCACCTATTTCTTCAATGGCGGCGTCGAAACGCCTTATGACGGCGAAGAACGCATCATGGTGCCCTCGCCCAAGGTCGCGACCTACGACCTGCAGCCGGAAATGAGCGCACGCGAAGTCACGGACAAGCTGGTTGCGGCGATCAGTTCGCGCCAGTACGACGCCATCATCTGCAACTTCGCCAACGGCGATATGGTAGGCCACACCGGCAACCTCGCCGCGGCAACCCGCGCCGTCGAAGTGCTGGACGAATGCATCGGTCGTGCCGTCGAAGCGATGCGCGCCATCGGCGGCGAAGTACTCATCACCGCCGATCACGGCAACGCCGAAACCATGCGCGATGAGGAATCCCATCAGCCGCATACCGCGCACACGCTGAATCTGGTGCCGCTGCTGTACATCGGCCGCAAGGCTAAAATCGCCGACGGCGGTGCGCTGCAGGATGTCGCGCCGACGCTGCTGTCGATGATGGGCCTGCCCAAACCGCCGGCGATGACCGGACGGTCGCTGCTCGAGTTTGCGTGACCCGCATCGCATCACTGCTGATCTTCGCCCTGGCCCTCGCGCCGGCTCCTACCGGCGCCGGCACCACGGCCAACCAAGCACAGGACGAACTGCATGAGTTGCGCGGCCGCATCTCGGCGATGCAGAAAAAGCTCGCTGCCGCGGAAGAAACCAAGAGCGAAGCTTCGGATGCGCTGCGCGAATCCGAGCAGGCCATTTCCGAAGCCAACCGCGAACTGCGCGATCTCACCCGTCAGGCACGGGATTCCGGCGCGAAGCTGGCGTCGCTGCGCAAAACCTCGCAGGACACCAAAATCCGCATGCAGTCCCAGCAGGAAATGCTCGGACGCATGTTGCGCCGGCAGTATCTGCAGGGCGAACCCGATGCCCTGCGACTGGTGCTGGCGCGGGAGAATCCCAACGACATGGCGCGCCAACTGCATTACCTCGCCTATATCGCGCGCGCCCGCGCCCGGCTGGTCGACGGCCTGCGCAGGAATCTTGCCGAACTCGACCGCCTGACCCGCGAAATCGCCGAAGAAGCCGAGGCCATCGCACGCATCGCCAAAGAACAGGCGACGCAGAAAAAACGGCTGGAAAACGAAAAACGCGCGCGCGCCCAGATTCTGACCAAGGTCTCGCGCGACATCCGCGCCCAGCAACAGCAGATCCGGGTGATGCAGAACAATGAAAACCGCCTGACCCGCCTGATTGATCAGTTGACCCGGCTGGTCCAGCAGCAGCCGCAGCGACCGCAAAAACCGGGTCAGGGCAGCAAACCCCGGACCCGCAACGACACCGTGCCGGCGGATACCGGCGGCGCCTTCGCCGCGATGCGCGGAACGCTGGCTTTGCCGGTGCGCGGGGAACTCGGCGGCCGGTTTGGCAGCCCACGTACGGACGGCGGCATTACCTGGAAAGGCGTGTTCATTGCAGCCCGCAGCGGTGATGACGTCAAAGCCGTGGCCGGCGGGCGCGTAGTGTATGCCGACTGGCTGCGCGGTTTCGGCAACCTGCTGATTGTTGACCATGGCGACAGTTACATGACGCTGTATGCGAATGCGGAAGCCCTGCTCAAACAGGTGGGTGACTCCATTCGCGGCGGCGACACCATCGCCACTGTGGGCAACAGCGGCGGCAACGTAGAATCGGGGCTATACTTTGAAATGCGTCATGCAGGTAAACCATTCGACCCGCTCACCTGGGTCAAATTACGTTAGCAGCACTGTCAGCCGCCATAGCGGCAGGAGTTGAAATGCGCAGCAGAATCAAACAGTTAGGATTGGTCATCGGCGGTGTTTTGATCGGCGTCGCGATCAGTCTGAATTATTCCGCCATCGCCCAGCGCGGCGCAGCCGGACCGCTGCCGATTGAAGAACTGCGCGCGTTTACCGAAGTCTTCGGTCGGGTAAAAAGCGATTATGTGGAGGCTGTAGAGGACAAAAAGCTGATTACCGAAGCCATCAATGGCATGTTGACCGGCCTTGATCCGCACTCGGCGTACCTCGATCAGGAAGCGTTCAAGGAAATGCAGGTCGGCACTCAGGGCGAGTTCGGCGGCCTCGGCATCGAAGTCGGCATGGAAGACGGTTTTGTACGCGTGGTTTCGCCGATCGACGATTCCCCGGCCTCGCGCGCCGGTCTGAAAGCCGGCGACCTGATCGTCAAACTCGACGACACTTCGGTCAAAGGCATGACGCTGAATGACGCCGTCAAACGCATGCGCGGCAAGCCCAACACGCAGATCGTGCTGACCGTCGTGCGCAAAGGCGAGACCAAACCACTCGTGTTCACGCTGACCCGCGCCGTGATCAAGATCCAGAGCGTCAAATCGAAACTGCTGGAACCGGGTTACGCCTATGTACGCGTTTCGCAGTTCCAGGAACATACCGGCGAAACGATGGCGCGTGCGATCGAGCGCATGTTCAAGGAGAACAAGGGCCCGATGAAAGGCCTGATCCTCGACCTGCGCAACGATCCGGGCGGCCTGCTCAACGGCGCTGTCGCGGTATCGGCGGCTTTCCTGCCGAAGGATGCGCTGGTGGTCTATACCGACGGCCGCACCGAAGACGCGAAAATGAAACTGAACGCGTCTCCGGAACATTATCTGCGTGGTCGCAGCAAGGAAGATTTCCTCAAGCGCCTGCCGCCTGAGGCCAAGACTGTGCCGATGGTGGTGCTGGTCAACGGCGGCTCCGCTTCCGCCTCCGAGATCGTCGCCGGTGCGCTGCAGGATCATGACCGCGCAGTGGTGATGGGCCAGAAGACCTTCGGCAAAGGTTCGGTGCAGACCATCCTGCCGCTGGGCAACAACACCGCGATCAAGCTGACCACGGCGCGTTACTACACGCCGAAGGGCCGCTCGATCCAGGCCAAGGGCATCACGCCCGACATTCCGCTGGATGACGGCGCCAACGACCGCGCTTCGCTGAAACTGCGCGAAGCCGATCTGACCAAACATCTGGGTGAAGCCGGAACCTCGGAAAAACCCGAGGACAAGGCAGCAGCTGCCGCTCGCGCCGCGCAGAAATACAAATTCACGCCGGCAGCACGCCCGAAAGAACCAGAAGGAAAAGACCTGGAAATAGCGCGGGAAAAAGAACGTGCCCTGCGTGAAGCCGGCGAAATCGTTTCGCCCAACGACTACGAGCTTAATCAGGCAATATCGTTCCTGAAGAGCCGGGGCATCGCAAAACACTGATCAACGCTTTCGCGGCATAACGCCCGGCGCTGCCGGGCGTTGTTGTTTCCGCCGGGCAAAAATACGACACTGCACCATGGACGACGAACAACTGCTGCGTTACAGCCGGCACATCCTGCTGCCGGAAATCGGTATCGAAGGCCAGCAACGCCTGCTCGATGCGCATGTACTGATGATCGGCGCCGGCGGGCTGGGTTCGCCTTCGGCACTGTATCTTGCTTCGGCGGGCATCGGCACGCTGACGATCTGCGATGGCGACAGCGTCGACCTGACCAATCTACAGCGCCAGATCGTGCATCGCGAATCAGCGGTCGGCCAAACCAAGGTTGAATCGGCACGCGACACACTGCTGGCGATCAATCCCCGCGTCAACATCAATCCCGTAAACGAACGCGTCGAAGGCGAGCGCCTGGCGCAACTGGTGGCTACCGCTGATATCGTGCTCGACGGCAGCGACAATTTCGCCACGCGCCACGCGGTCAACCGTGCCTGTGTCGCGGCGCGCAAACCGCTGGTATCCGGAGCCGGCATCCGTTTCGACGGCCAGCTGGCGGTGTTTGATCTGCGCCGCGCCGATGCGCCCTGCTACGCCTGCCTGTTTCCGGAGTCCGGGGAAACCGAGGAGATGCGCTGCGCGGTGATGGGCGTGTTCGCGCCACTGGTCGGCATCATCGGTGCCATGCAAGCCGCAGAAACACTGAAACTGCTTGCGGATATCGGCGAATCATTGAACGGCCGCCTGCTGCTGCTCGACGCACTGAATATGGATGTGCGTACCGTGAAGCTGCAGCGCGATCCGGGCTGCGCGGTATGCAGCGGCCGCTAGTCACCGGCCGCGCGCGACACCACCGGTCATCAGGTCATATCCAGCGAGTCTGAAGCCGGGGCGGTTTCGGCCGCCAGTGCCTCACGCGAAGGCGTCGTGCTTTCCCCGCTGATCAGGTGTTCCAGTTCGCGCGCAACACGCTCGAGATCGGGTGGATTGCGGCCGAGCATCTGCAGCAGCAGCCGCGACGGAAAATCGGCCAGCGTCTCCGCATGATTGGAACGGATGCGCGATGCGGTTTCCAGTGTCGGCCGGACGTGGGTGAACTTGAATCCGGCCTTCATGTTCTCGACGGAATCGACCACGGCGAGCTGCGAACGGGCGACGCCGATCATCAGTTGCGCCAGGTGCTGAGTCGTAATCTGGGTCATGGCTGGGTCTCCGGAGTCAATGAAGGCTGTTGAAGCGTGAAGGCTGTTAAAGCAATGAAGGTCAGGCGATAACGCCGGCGGTCAGCTGCTTCCACTGCTGCTGCCAGAATTCCGCGGGGTCGCGGCGGAATCCGCTCTTGGCATATTGATGCCAGCGTCCGGCGACAAAACTCATCAGTGCGTTGGCTTCCGCCGCGGGCTCGACATCGGCGGCGATTTCGCCGCGAGTCGCGGCAAAACGCAGCGCCTGTTTGAGCGCAGCTTCAAGACGATCATGAATCTGGTTGATGCGCGTCTGCAGCGCATTGTCCTCGGTGACCAGCGCATCGCCGATCAGCACCCGCGTCATTCCGCGGTTTTTCTGCGCGAAGCCAAGCAGCATGCCGATGATGGCCTCGGCTTGGCGCAGACCGCTCTGCTCGTCGCTGGTGATCTTGTTGATCAGCGTGAACAGGGTGTCTTCGACAAAGTCGATCAGCCCGGCGAACATGTCGGCCTTGCCCTTGAAGTGCCGGTACAGCGCCGCTTCCGAAACACCGATACGCGCGGCCAGGGCCGCGGTGGTGATGCGCTCGGCCGAAGGGCCTTCAAGCATCTGGGCGAGCGTCTGCAGGATCTGGGTCTTGCGTTCTCCGCTGCGTGCCATGCCGTCCTCAGTACAGTGATGCTGCGTGAATGGAAAGATCGGTGATTCCGCTTATGCGCCGGTCGACATAACCGGGCGCCCGCTCCGCCTGCGCTACCCACACGGTCTTCATCCCCAGCCGTTTCGCGGTGCGCAGGTTTTCCAGCGAGTCTTCGACCATGATACAGCGCCGCGGACGCAGGTGATTGGCACGGCACAAACGCAGGAATCCGTAGGCGTCGGGCTTGGGCCGGAAACCAACGGTCTCGATGGAAAACACCGCTTCGAACAGGTCGGCAATACCGAGCACGCGCAGCACGGCGCGCGCATAGTGAACCGGCGCATTGGAAAACAGGTACTTGCGGCCGCGCAGGCGCTGCAGCACATGACGCAGCCGCGGCTCATGCACGACCATGCGCTCCAGATCGGGAAACTGGTGGGTATGCCAGAGAAAATGCGCCGGATCGGTGTTGTGATGCTTGATCAAGCCGAGCAGCGTCGCGCCGTAACGCTGCCAGTAGCGGCGGCGTAGCGCGCCGGCTTCGGCCGCGTCGAGTTGCAGATGCTGCTGCAGATAGGCCGTCATCGCGCGGTTGATATGCGGAAAAATATGCGGCGAGGCATTGTGCAGTGTGTTGTCGAGATCGAAGATCCAGGCGACATTGCCGGTCATGACGCGCGCATCGGGCCGTCAGCGGCGCTTGATCAGCGTACCGACACCTTCATCGGTGAGGATCTCGAGCAGCAGCGCGTGTTCAACACGACCGTCGATGATGTGGCAGGTGTTGACGCCGTTTTTCACTGCCTCCAGCGCGGAACCGATTTTCGGCAGCATGCCGCCATGAATGGTGCCATCGGCGAACAGTTCATCCACCTTGCGTGCCGTCAGTCCGGTCAGCAGATTGCCGTTCTTGTCGAGCACGCCGGCTGTGTTAGTCAGCACGATCAGCTTCTCCGCCTTGAGGATCTCGGCAACCTTGCCGGCAACCAGATCGGCGTTGATGTTGTACGACTCGCCATTGGCGCCGACGCCGACCGGCGCGATCACGGGAATAAAATCCTGGGTGTGCAGCAGGTTGACGATCGCCGGATCGATGCTTTCGACTTCGCCGACCTGGCCGATGTCGACCAGCTCGTCGCTGCCGGGAGTACCGCGCACCTTCATCTTGCGCGCGCGGATGAGACCGCCGTCCTTGCCGGTAAGACCAACGGCCTTGCCGCCGCAGCGGTTGATCAGGTTGACGATGTCCTTGTTGACCTGACCGCCGAGCACCATTTCAACGACGTCCATGGTTTCGGCGTCGGTAACACGCATGCCCTGGATGAATTCACCCTTCTTGCCGACGCGTTTGAGCAGGTCGTCGATCTGCGGACCGCCGCCGTGCACGATCACCGGATTCATGCCGACCACTTTCAGTAACACGACGTCACGTGCGAAACCTTCCTTCAGCGCGGGATCGGTCATCGCATTGCCGCCGTATTTGACGACGATGGTCTTGCCGTGGAAGCGCTGGATATACGGTAACGCTTCGGCGAGGGTCTTGGCTTTGCTGGCGGCGGTAGAGGCGGAAAGTGGCATGGCGCTGGGTCGCTGAGGTCGTGTGGCTCGGGGAGAATGTGAGGATTCACTCATTCTACCTGAGCCAAAAAGAGGGCGGCAGGTCTTTCGACCTGCCGCCCTGCGGCGGACGCCGGGGGTAGGCGTCGGAGGGTGCCGCTTGCCGGGTTGATCCTTAGTTGATCGTCAGACGCTTGCTCACGGCGGCCGTCTTTTTCGGCAGCGTCAGTTCCAGCACGCCGTCGTTATACCGGGCCACCGACTTTTCCTCGTCCACTGCCTGGGCCAGCGTAAAGGCGCGGTAAACCTTGCCGTAGTGGCGTTCGGCGCGCAGCACGCGCTCACCGTCTTTCACTTCACGTTCATTGCGGGTTTCCGCGCTGATCGCGACCTGTTCGTTGTCGATGGTGACGTGGATGTCTTCTTTTTTCACGCCGGGAATTTCAGCGTGAAAGGTGTAGGCATGCTCGTCTTCACGGACGTCGATACGGATCGGCTGTGCCGCCTGCGGCGTGCCTTCGAACGCCATCGGCCGCACAAAAAATCCGCGCAGCAGTTCATCGAAGGAATCGTCAAAGGGATTAAAGCGGGTTACATTTACCATGATGTTCTCCTTGAATAAGTGTGGCGCCCGGCGCCATGCAAGGAATATGGGTGGCGCCGGCGGCATTTCAAGAGCGGCCGGCTGCACGACCTGCCTCGATACGAAATAATTCAACAAATATCTGTTTTTAAAGGTTTTTTTCTGCCGATGCCAACCCGACGCAGGTCGAGGACGCGGTGCAGGAAACCCTGCTCGCCGCGCTGGAAGGTCTTCAACGATTTTCCGGCCGCTGGGCAGCGATGACGATGAACGCGTCAAGAACGAAATCGTCGACACGCTGTTCGCCGAGGACGGCCACTGTCGCGGGGTTCCCGCAGACTGGGGCAGCCCGGCCAAATTCCTCGAAAACAGCCGTTTCTGGAAAGCCTTCGAACTCTGCCTGCAGCGCCTGCCGGTGCGCACCGCCCGGGTATTCACCATGCGTGAAGTCATGGAAATGAGTACCGACGACATCTGTCAGGAACTGGAGATTTTCACGACCAACTGTTGGGTCATGCTGCATCGCGCGCGACTGACGCTGCGCGAATGCCTGGAGATGACCTGGTTTGACGGACAGCCCTCATGATTCCCGACTGCAAACAAACCTCGCAATTGCTGTCCCAGGCACAGGACCGTCCCCTCGGTTTCGTCGAGCGCCTGCGCATGCGCCTGCACCTGGCGATCTGTGACCGCTGCCGCCGTATCGGCAAGCAATTTGATTTCCTGCGCGCCGCGTTGCGCCATTAAAGAGGCAGCGAATAAGCCGCAGCGGGAACTCTGCAGGCATCTGCAGGCCATTTGCGGGGCCGGAACACGCCGCCCCTTGGCTATAATCCGACTCTTTATCCGATTTTCGAACTTCTTCTTTCGACCTTCTTCTTTCGAACTTCTTCTTTCGACCTTCCCCGCGAATGGAACTCTCCGTGCACCGTTTTTTCTCCCGCTTTTTCTCCCGTCTGTTCAGCGCCATCGCCGCCTGCTGCCTGGCCTTTTCCGCAATGGCGCAACAGGCATTGCCCACGCCGCCTTCGGTGGAAGCACGCGCCTGGCTGCTGCTCGACTTCAACAGCGGACAGGTGCTCGCCAGCCAGAACGCCAATGACCGCTTTGAGCCGGCGTCGCTGACCAAACTGATGACCGCCTATCTGGCATTCAGCGCACTGAAACAGAAAACGCTCAAACCCGACCAGGTGATTCCAGTTTCAACCCGCGCCTGGAAATCCGAAGGCTCACGCATGTTCATCGAACCGAACAAGCCGGTGATTGTTGAAGAACTGCTGCGCGGTATGATCATCCAGTCTGGCAATGACGCCAGCGTCGCGCTGGCAGAGGCCATCGGCGGCAGTGAGGAAGTGTTTGCGCAGATGATGAACCGCGAAGCCAAACGCCTGGGCCTGGTCAACACCAACTTCATCAACGCCACCGGACTGCCCGGCCCGCAGCTCTATTCATCGGCGCAGGATCTGTCGCAGCTGGTGGTCGCACTGATCCGCGACTTCCCCGAGCACTACGCGCTGTATTCGCAAAAAGAATTCCGCTACAACAACATCACCCAGGCCAACCGCAACCGCCTGCTCTGGCTCGACCCCACAGTCGACGGCGTCAAGACCGGCTTCACCGACAATGCCGGTTACTGCCTGATCACCTCGGCGCGCCGCGGCGACCGCCGTCTGGTGTCGGTGGTGCTCGGTACCGCATCCGAAAGCACGCGCGCCACTGAAAGCCAGAAGCTGCTGAACTGGGGCTTCCAGTTTTATGACAGCGTGAAACTCTACGGCCGCAACCAGCCGGTGACGCAGCTGCGCGTTTGGAAAGGCGCCTCTGACATGCTCAAGGCGGGATTCACCAGCGACCTGTATATCGCCCTGCCCAAAGGCCAGAACGACAAGATCAAGGCCACGGTTGAAAGCCTGCAGCCGCTGCTGGCGCCGGTCGCGCCGGGCCAGCGCGTCGCGACACTGAAGCTGGAAATCGACGGCAAGCCCTACCGCGATCTGCCGGTGGTGGCGCTGGAAGCCGTGCCGGTCGCCGGAATTTTCGGCCGCACCTGGGACTCGCTGCGGCTGCTGTTCAAATAAGCGGCTTGCGACTTACACTTTGACCCTGAAATGACACCAACGGAACCGCCATGCCTGACATCGTTTATCTGAACGGCAAATTCATGCCCATCGAGGAAGCCCATGTACCGGTGCTCGACCGCGGTTTCATATTCGGTGACGGCGTCTACGAAGTCGTCCCGGTGTATTCCAGGCGAGCCTTCCGGCTGGCCGAACACCTGCGCCGGCTGCAGTACAGCCTAGACAAGATCCGCATCACCAATCCGCACAGCGATGCCGAATGGGCGGCGCTGATCGCTGAGATCGTCAAACGCCACGACGGCGAAGACCAGTCGATCTATTTCCAGGTCACCCGCGGCGTGGCCAAACGCGATCACGCCTTCCCCAAAGGCATCAAACCAACGGTGTTCATGATGAGCAATCCGCTGGTGACGCCGTCACCGGCGGTGGTGGAATCCGGCGTCGCCTGCATCAGCGCTGTGGACTACCGCTGGCTCAACTGCGACATCAAATCGGTTTCGCTGCTCGGCAACTGCATGTTGCGCCAGCTCTCGGCCGACGTCGGCGCGACGGAAACCATCCTGTTCCGCGACGGCAAACTGACCGAGGCGTCTTCCAGCAACGTATTCATCGTCAAGGACAGCGTGGTGCTGACGCCGCCCAAGGATCACCTCGTACTGCCCGGCATCACCTACGACGTCGTGCTCGAGATCGCACGCGCACGGGAATTCGAAGTCGAGGTGCGCGGCGTCACCGAAGGCGAAGTGCGCAGCGCCGATGAAATCTGGCTGACCTCATCGACCAAGGAGGTGCTGGCGGTCACCACTCTCGACGGCAAGCCGGTCGGCGACGGCAAACCCGGGCCGCTGTTCCGGCGCATGCATGCGCTGTACCAGCAGTTCAAGCAGGAACATATGAGAGCCGCCGCGTGACGACTGATACGTCTGGCGACGCACAGCCGTCGCTGATCGAATACCCCACGGATTTCCCGCTGAAAATCGTCGGCACAACGCAGCCGGGTTTTGCGCAGGCGATTCTCGCCATTGTCAAAAAACATGCAGCCGATTTTGACGATGCAACGATGGCGATGAAAACCAGCAAAAAGGGAAAATACCTCAGCGTGACCTGCGTGATCCGCGCCACTTCTCGCGAGCAGCTCGATGCGCTGTACCGGGAACTGTGCGATCACCCGATGGTGGTGATGGTCCTGTAGCCGTCGCGGCGGCAGGCATTATTTCGTCAGCTTGCGCTGGCGGATCACCCGCAGCTCTTCGGCATATTCGCGGTTGAAGTCGGAGCCGGGTCCGATCAGGTAGTTGTGAAAGTCGGCACAGGCCAGCTCCATGCTGTCGCGCGGCTGCGCCAACAGTTCGTCGCGCTCACCGTTGCGGTACTCCAGAACAGAGCCTTCATACTTGCCCACATTGCGCATATATTCTTTTTCGTCTTTCGACGAGCCGCGGATCATCATCGTCACGCGGTTATCGAGCTCATTGAGCAGACCCTTGTGGCGCATCTGCCACGAGGCCAGTGCCTTTTCCCCGGTCTTGGCTTGAGCCGGAAACGCCTGGGTGCAGGCATCGCGCACGGCCAGCAGACGCTGGTGCGCCAGATAGACGCGGCTTAGACTGGCGCCGTAACGCGACCCTGATTCCCCGGCGTCCTGGGCAAGCGCAACCGCCGGCAACACCATGCCGAGGGCAAGCATCCCGATCCACACACCATGCGCACGCACTGCCGCCTCCCGAACGTCCTATAATATCCCGTCATTATCTCATCATTACCGGCACATTTTTACCGGTCGCACCGTGTCCGATCTGTCCTCAATCCCGGTCGCCGCAATCGCAGAACCGCCGGTCATTCACCGGCTGGGCGAAGTGCCGTACGCGCCGACGCTGGAGCGCATGCAGGCATTCACGCGCACCCGCGACAGCAACACGCGCGACGAACTGTGGCTGCTCGAACACCCGCCGGTCTACACCGCCGGCATCGCCGCCAAAACCGAACACTGGCCGCGGTTTGATAACGGCATTCCAGTGGTGCGCATCGATCGCGGCGGACAGATCACCTATCACGGTCCCGGCCAGCTCGTTGCCTATCTGTTGCTCGACCTGCGCCGGCGCAATCTGTCGGTGCGGCCGCTGGTACGGCGCATGGAACAGGCGGTGGTCGATATGCTTGCCGGTTACGGCATCACCGCACACGGCCGTCCGGACGCGCCGGGTGTCTATGTCGGTGCCGCAAAAATCGCCGCATTGGGCCTGCGTATCCGCAACGGCTGCTGCTATCATGGTCTCGCGCTGAACGTCGATGTTGATCTCGCGCCGTTCAACGCCATCAATCCCTGCGGCTATCCCGGGATGGAAGTGATCCGCACCCGGGATCTCGGCATCACTGACAGCCGCGCGCAAATCGGCGAACGGCTGCTCCACAGCTTACTGGAAAAACTGCAATGACCGCTCCCGGCGAGAAACAAAAGGGCCAGGCCAAAACCGCACGCATCCCGATCAAGATCGTGCCGTCAACACCGCTGAAAAAACCAGACTGGATCCGCGTCCGTCTCGGCAACAGCGCGCGCTTCCAGGAAATCAAGGACATCCTGCGCGAGCAGAAGCTGCACACCGTCTGCGAGGAAGCCACCTGCCCGAATATCGGTGAATGTTTCGGCAAGGGTACCGCAACCTTCATGATCCTCGGCGACCTGTGTACGCGGCGCTGCCCCTTCTGCGACGTCGCTCACGGCCGACCCAAACCGCCGGACCCTGACGAGCCGCGCCACCTCGCCGAAACCATCGCTGCACTGAAACTCAAATATGTGGTCATCACCAGCGTTGACCGCGACGATCTGCGCGACGGCGGCGCACAGCATTTCAAGGACTGCATCCGCGCGGTGCGTGAGCTGTCGCCGGAGACCCGCATTGAGATCCTGGTGCCCGACTTCCGCGGCCGCCTCGATATTGCGCTCGACATCCTGTCGGCGGGCCCGCCCGATGTAATGAACCACAACCTCGAGACCGTGCCGCGGCTATACAAGCAGGCACGCCCGGGCTCGGACTATGCACACTCGCTGAAACTGCTGAAGGATTTCAAGGCGCGCTTCCCTCACATCCCGGCGAAATCCGGCCTGATGGTGGGCCTGGGTGAAACCGACGATGAAATCCTGCAGGTGATGCGCGACCTGCGTGCACACGACACCGACATGCTGACCATCGGCCAATACCTGCAGCCGTCTGCGCACCACCTGCCGGTTCTGCGCTATGTAAAGCCGGAAATTTTCGAAATGTACGCTGCGGAAGCCGAACGCATGGGATTCCAGCATGCCGCCAGCGGCCCATTGGTACGCTCCTCGTATCACGCTGACCAGCAGGCGCATAACGCCGGCGTGACCTGAGTTTGGTCGTACGGGGATCAGGCTTCCCCGAGAGCGGTACTGAACCGCCGCAACAAGGGGCGCAGCAAATAGGCCATGAAGGAACGCTCGCCGGTTTTCACCATTACGGTACCCTGCATGCCCGGCCGCAACTGCAGACCACGCAATTTCTTGATCTCTTCACCCGAAACCGTGATGCGCAGCGCGTAATAGCGTTGCCCGGTCATCGAATCCGTCAAGATATCCGCCGATACCACTGAAACCTTGCCGGTCACTGTAGGCTGATCGGCCCGAGACATGAACGCATCCAGCAATACCTGAGCCTCAAGTTCAGGATGAACCCGGTCAATATATTGTGGTGGCAGTTGTGCCTCGAAAATCAGTGCGTCATTAACGGGTACGATATCCATGATGCGATCGCCGGGCTTGATGGTTCCACCGACCGTGTGAAACGCGATGTCCATCACCATGCCATCAACTGGGGACTGTAGAGTCAATCGGGCGAAGAAATCCCGCTGTGCGGCAAGACGCTCGGACAGCGTCGATATTTCCCGCTTCAGTTCCGTAAGCTGGGTTTCAACTTCCCTGCGGTATTCAATCTGCCGCTGCGCCCCGCGCATCCGGTACTCGGCGAGCCGCGCATTGATCCCCGCAATATTGGCCAGATCCTCGCTTTGCTTGCTCTGGACCTCGGAATACTGCCGCTCCATGTCGAGCAGCTGATTGCGGGAAACGAAACCCTGGGCCCGCAGTTTGGTGAAGGAGGCCAGCTGCTCAGAAAACAGTTGTAGCTGTTTTTCCCTGCCCGTTTTCAACTGGTCAAGGCTGCGTATCTGTGCCTCTAGCCCGAGAACGGATTCGCGGATGATCGCCAACTCCCCCGACAGTGCACCACTGCGGGACCTGAACAGTTCGACTTGCGCTTTTGTCATGGCCGCCACTTCAGAATCGCCGGCTGCGGCCTTGCTCAGTTCGGGCGGGAAAGTAACCGTCTTTGCTCCCGTCCGCTCGGCATTGAGGCGTGCTTCCATGGCAAGACCGCTGTACCACTGACTCAGAGTGGAATTGAGTGCCGCCTTGGCCTGGGTCTCGTTGAAGGCGATCAGGTCCTGGCCCCGTTTGACTATCTGGCCTTCGTGTACGAGGATTTTTTCGATGATCCCGCCGCCGTTGTGATCGATCCGCTTCTTCATGCTGGCCTGACTGGTTTTTTGTGCCAGGTTCATTGACGCACTTTACTGCATAGCTTCTGCCTGTTCCAAGACGGGTGGTTGCGGGTTGATCGCCGCAGGTGCCGGTGGCCGATAGCCCAGCGAGCTGTG
>Ga0222713_10002273_pt1 | contig 20669 bp, 21 predicted proteins | sample C33_649DmetaG_FD_165061 | JGI IMG/M metagenome (GOLD analysis project Ga0222713, IMG submission 165061) | Estuarine water microbial communities from San Francisco Bay, California, United States - C33_649D | ecosystem: Environmental > Aquatic > Marine > Unclassified | place: USA: California...
CTAAGTGGTGCTCAGTTGATCTGCGCGATGGCAACCAAGCATTAATTGATCCAATGGATGCTAATCGCAAACTTGCCATGTTTAAGTTGTTGGTAAAGATGGGTTACAAAGAGATTGAGGTTGGCTTTCCGGCAGCTAGCCAAACTGATTTTGACTTCATCCGAAAAATTATTGAAGAGAAGTTAATTCCAGATGATGTGGTTATTCAAGTATTAACTCAAGCAAGAAGGCCATTAATTGAGCGAACCTTTGAATCGATCAAAGGATCAAAACAGGCGATTGTTCATTTATATAACTCAACCTCAACCTTGCAACGCCGGGTGGTCTTTGGCCAGGATAAAGAGGGTATAAAAAAGATTGCAACTGAGGGTGCTGCGATCTGTTTAGATTTAGTTAAAACTGTGCCAGGCACCTTGGTCTCATTTGAGTACTCACCTGAGTCATATACCGGAACTGAGCTGGAGTTTGCAGTTGAGGTTTGTAATGCGGTCAATGATATTTGGAAACCAACACCTGCCTGGAAGACAATTATGAATTTACCAGCCACAGTTGAGATGGCAACACCAAATATTTATGCCGATTCAATTGAATGGATGCATCGAAACCTTAAATTTCGCGATAGCGTGATTTTAAGTTTGCACCCACATAATGATCGTGGCACCGGCGTTGCCGCAGCAGAGCTTGCCTACCTTGCCGGGGCAGATCGAATTGAAGGGACTTTATTTGGTAATGGTGAGCGAACTGGAAATGTTTGCCTAGTTACCCTTGGTCTTAATTTATTAACTCATGGCATTGATCCCATGATTGATTTTTCAGATATTGATGAGATTCGGCGAACTGTTGAGTACTGCAATCAATTGCGCGTGCCAGAACGACACCCATATGGCGGAGATCTGGTCTTTACTGCATTTTCTGGCTCACATCAGGATGCAATTAAAAAAGGTTTTGAGCATATGGAAAAAGATGCCACCGCCGCTGGGGTAGAAAAAGATAAATTCACCTGGGCAGTTCCATACTTGCCAATAGATCCAAAGGATATTGGCCGCTCCTATGAAGCGGTGATTCGAGTTAACAGCCAATCTGGCAAGGGTGGGGTTGCTTATTTAATGAAGCATGAGCATCAATTAGATCTGCCCCGCAGATTACAAATTGAGTTCAGCCAAGTTATTCAATCATTAACTGATTCTGAAGGCGGTGAGGTTTCACCAGAGTTGATGTGGAATAAGTTTGAAGATGAGTACCTACCAGCTAAAGATAACCAATGGGGCCGCTTTAAATTAGCTGCGCTTTCGCAAACATCCCAGATGGATCAAGATGTTGATTTAAGTATTGAGTTAGTAGATACAGGTGCTTCAAAGAAGTTAATTGGTAAGGGCAATGGTCCAATTGCAGCATTTGTGGCCATTGTTAATGCCTATGAACCAAAACTTGCACTTCGTGTTTTAGATTATTACGAGCACGCTTTATCTGCTGGTGGAGATGCAAAAGCTGCTGCCTACCTAGAGTGTGAGATTGCAGGTAAGGTTTATTGGGGAGTTGGAATTGATCCAAGCACAACAACTGCTGCGCTAAAAGCGGTTATCTCCTCAATCAATCGAGCAGTTCGCTAACTGCCTCTGTCTTACTCCTCTAGTAACTTAGGGGCATGTCTTTATACCGCGATCAGGCGATTGTGCTGCGCACCCAAAAATTAGGGGAGGCAGATCGCATCATCACCTTGTTCACAAAAGAACATGGCCGGATTAAAGCGGTAGCAAAGGGAGTTCGCAGAACTAAATCAAGATTTGGTGCTCGTCTTGAGCCCGCCAGTTATGTTGATCTTCAGTTATATACCGGTCGCACCTTTGACACCATAACTCAGGTAGTAAGTATTGAAAATTATGGTGATGTCTTATCTAGTGATTATCAAAGTTGGACGGTTGCTAGCGCTATTTTAGAAGCTGCTGAGCGCTTTACCCAAGCAGAGCATGAACCAGCGCTGCAGCAATTTATATTAGTAAGTGGCTCATTAAAAGCTTTAGCTGAAAAAAGATATGACGCATCTTTGATATTAGATGCCTATCTACTTAGATCATTAGCAGTTGCCGGATACGCCCCATCATTAACTCTTTGTTCAAGGTGTGATGCACCAGGTCCACATAAATTCTTCTCACTTCAAGGTGGCGGCTCAGTATGTCCAAGTTGTAAACCATCTGCCTCTGCTGCCCCATCCCAGGCAACTCTAGATTTAATGGCAGATTTGCTAACGGGGGATTGGGAGCAAGCGATTAAAAGTGAGGGCAAAAATAGGAATGAGGCATCAGGTTTAATTGCCGCCTACCTGCAATGGCACTTAGAGCGTGGTTTACGTTCCCTGCCATTAGTTGAGAGAATAAGTCGTGGCTAAAAGTAAGAGCAAGGTCAGTAGGCGAAAAAAAGTTACGCCACCAACTCCACATCGAACTGGAGTTACCCCACCAAAGTTAGAACCAAAACAAATTCCAAATCATGTTGCCTTAGTAATGGATGGTAATGGCAGATGGGCAAAGCAACGAGGATTACCAAGAACAGCTGGGCATGAAGCAGGGGAGGCCTCCCTACTTGATATGGTCCACGGTGCAATTGAAATTGGCGTCAAAGAGTTAAGTGCATACGCCTTCTCAACTGAGAACTGGCGGCGCTCGCCAGAAGAGGTGAAATTCCTGATGGAGTTTAATCGCCAAGTTTTGCGCAAGCGACGGGATGAAATGAATGATTTAGGTGTAAAGATTCGTTGGGTTGGCAGAGAGAAAAAATTATGGAGCGGAGTATTAAAAGAGTTAAAAGAGGCGCAGGAGTTAACTAAAAATAACAAAGTATTAACATTAAATATGTGTGTCAATTATGGTGGCCGGGCTGAGATGTTAGATGCCGCAGTTGCAATTGCAAAGGATGCAGTGAAAAAGAAGATTAAACCTGATTCATTATCTGAAAAATCCTTAAATAAGTATCTTTATGCACCACAGATGAGGGATGTGGATCTATTTCTAAGATCATCCGGAGAGCAGCGAACAAGCAATTTCTTAATCTGGCAATCAGCTTATGCTGAGATGGTTTTCCTTGATGTGCTTTGGCCAGATGCTGACCGAAGAACTCTTTGGAAGGCGATTGAGATTTACGCTGAACGTGAGCGACGGTTTGGTAAGGCTTAACTTAACATTTTTGGCATAAGCCAAAAAGTTCAACAACATGGGAAACCTTTTTAAACCCGTTGTTTTTTGCGACAGTATTTGCCCACTTTTCAACTGCGCTGCCTTCAACCTCAACTGTTTTGCCACAACTGGTGCAAACTAAATGGTGGTGATGTCCCGTTGCACATAAACGATATAAAGCTTCGCCATCATCTTTTCTAATCACATCCACAGTATTTTCAGTTGCAGCCTTTTGTAAGGCCCGATAAACCGTTGCTAATCCAGTTGGTTTACCCTGTTTTCTCATTAATTGAAAAACCTCCTGTGCGCTAGCAAAACCTCCAGCGCGCTCAAGGGTGGTAATTACGGCAGCAAGAGATTTACTCATGTGGCAAATTGGCTACTACTAGCCACATCACAATGACTCCAACAAAAGTTGCAATCATGGTTAATTTTGAGCTGTGCTTGGCATGTGCCTCTGGCAAAATATGCGAGGTTGCTAAGTAAATTAACATACCTGCAAAGGCTGCAAGATATAGACCAAGTAGTGGATCGCTTATTGAAATATAGGTACCAAAAGCTGCACCGCTAATTCGCATTAGAGCATCAATTCCAAGTAACCAAACGCCTCGTTTGGTCCAATTTCCACTCTTAATCAATAATGAAACGGTATTTAAACCATCACTAAAGGCATGAACTAAGAGTGCTACAAATATTGCAAACCCTAATGAATTGCTAACTTGAAATGCTATTCCAAGGGCAACCCCATCTAGGAAAACATGGCCACTCATGGTTAGCGCTCCAACAGTTCCAGCTATGTTGTGATGGTGTTTATGATCGGCTGCATACTCTGAGTCTGATGGTTCATGTGAACCAAGCGCTCTTTCAAAGAGATGTAGCAACATAAAACCTGCAATAAATGCAACCGATACCGCAGGTGCGTGCAGGATTTCATTTGTGTTTAATTCAAAAACCTCTGGAAGTAGATCAAATGCAACTAAACCAAGAAGTAATCCAGCTGCTAATCCAAGAACAATATGTAGTCGGTCACGGGACTTAATAGCGAGCAATCCACCCATGGTGGTTGCTATGGCAGTAACTGCGGCAAGTGCTAGTGCGATATTCATTTCAAGACTGTATCACAAAATGATAATGATTATCAATATCATTTTCGCCATAGGGAGATTTTTGGGAAGGTGCTTTGCGTAGATAGATATGCCTAACCCCTACACTTAAGCCAATAGCAAGCCGCCGACAGCCAGCCGGATGGAGATCAAATGGCCCAAGATCGTTTAGAGACAATCGTTTCATTAGCCAAACGACGTGGTTTTGTTTACCCATCATCTGAAATTTATGGTGGACTTCGCGCATCCTGGGATTACGGTCCACTTGGAGTTGAGTTAAAAAATAATATTAAGCGCCAATGGTGGAAATCTATGGTGCAAGGCCGTGATGATGTGGTCGGTTTAGATTCTTGCGTAATTTTAGCTCGTGAGGTTTGGCAAGCATCTGGACATGTTGAAACCTTCTCTGATCCCTTAACTGAGTGCACAAGTTGTCATAAGCGATACCGTGCTGATCATTTAGAAGAGGCTTATGAAAATAAGCATAGGAAAAAAGCAGCATCCCTTGCTGAAATAAATTGTCCAAATTGTGGCACCAAGGGAAAGTTCACCGCTCCAAAACAATTCTCTGGATTACTTAAAACCTATCTAGGTCCAGTAGAGGATGAATCAGGATTGGCATATTTACGGCCAGAGACTGCGCAAGGAATCTTTATTAACTTTGATAATGTGGCATCAACCTCGCGTAAGAAACCACCATTTGGTATTGGCCAGATTGGTAAATCTTTCAGAAATGAAATTACACCAGGAAACTTTATCTTTAGAACCCGTGAGTTTGAACAGATGGAGATGGAGTTTTTTGTAGTCCCAGGAACTGATGAAGAGTGGCATCAATATTGGATCGATACCAGATTAGCTTGGTATAAAGATTTAGGAATTAATCCAGATCGACTTCGAATCTTTGAGCATCCAAAAGAGAAGCTTTCCCACTACTCAAAGCGAACAGCTGATATTGAGTACAAGTTTGAGTTTGCCGGCACTGAGTGGGGTGAGTTAGAGGGTATTGCTAATAGAACTGATTTTGATTTGAAATCACACTCTCGCGCATCTGGTGAAAACTTAACCTGGTTTGATCAAGAAAAAAATGAGCGCTGGACGCCTTATGTAATTGAACCCGCAGCTGGTGTGGATCGTTGCGCACTTACATTTATGTTGGATTCTTATACCGAGGATGAAGCACCAAACTCAAAGGGTGAGATGGAAAAACGAGCATTAATGAAATTAGATTATCGATTAGCCCCAGTAAAGATTGGCGTGCTGCCGCTTTCTAGAAATGCTGATTTATCGCCGAAAGCAAAGGATTTAGCTACCGCTCTTCGCAAGCATTGGAATGTGGATTTTGATGATGCTGGCGCTATCGGCAGACGTTATCGCCGACAGGATGAGATTGGCACCCCATTTTGTATCACAATTGATTTTGAAAGCTTAGATGATCAAGCTGTAACAATTAGAGAGCGTGACACCATGGCACAATCTCGAATTGCAATTGATCAGGTTCAAAATTACTTAGCTCCTAAATTATTAGGTTGCTAGTTGTTAACGCAGGTTAAACCACTTCGTCTGCCAATTTCTAATGGCAGATTTGAAAATAATGAGTTTGTATTAAGTACTCCAGTTGTTTTAGCACCAATGGCAGGGATAACCAATGCCGCTTTTCGAAGGTTATGCCGGGAGCAAGGCGCAGGACTTTTTGTTTCAGAGATGGTTACTGCGCGAGCTTTAATTGAAAGACGTGAAGAGACCTTTAGATTAATTAAGCCAGGAGTTGGTGAATCACCAAGATCTGTTCAACTCTACGCCGTAGATCCAACTGTGTTAGGCAAAGCGGTTGATTTGTTAGGTTCTGAGGACCTGGCAGATCACATTGATTTAAATTTTGGTTGTCCAGTACCTAAGGTAACTCGCCGTGGCGGTGGAGCAGCATTGCCATTTAAACGAAGATTGTTTTCAGCAATTGTTGAATCAGCGGTAAAGAGTGCCAGTAAGTATGGAATTCCAGTAACGGTAAAGATGCGAGTTGGAATTGATTCAGATCATCACACCTTTTTGGAATCAGCAAAATCTGCAGCTGATTTAGGAGTCACTTGGGTGGCACTGCATGCTAGAACTGCTGCGCAGTTATATGAAGGAAGCGCTGATTGGAATAAAATTACAGATTTAGTTGAACATCTTTCCGGCAGCGATGTGCCAGTGCTTGGTAATGGTGACATTTGGTCAGGTGAAGATGCAGTAAGAATGATTAATCAAACTGGCTGTGCTGGCGTAGTAGTAGGTAGGGGATGTTTAGGCAGGCCTTGGTTATTTGCAGATTTAGTTAGCTCAATAAATGGTGAAAACAAAAGAGTAAATCCAAATTTGTTTGAGGTTCGAAAAATTATGTTACGCCATGCTCAATTACTTGTTGAATACTTTGAAAATGAGGATCGAGCAATGCGCGATATCCGAAAGCATATGGCTTGGTATTTAAAGGGTTTTTCAGTGCCAAGAGAGATTAGATCCTCCCTTGGGATGGTTTCATCATTAGCCCAAATGCAAGAGTTGTTATCTCATCTTTCTGATCAACCATACCCACAATTAGTTGGCGATGGACCGCGAGGTCGAACCAGCCATGGCCGTGAGGTAAAGCTTCCAGATGGTTGGCTAAATGATCCAGATGAGTTAGCAACAATTTCAATTGATGATGCAATCTCAGGTGGCTAACCTAATTGTTCATTTTTAGATTTATTAGAAGAGTAATCTCATTTATATTGCTATTAATAATTGTTGTGCCACTTTATGTGGCAGGCAGTATTTGGCACTCAGCTAGAAATTCAGAAGCGGTAAAATCTGATGTAATTCTTGTGATGGGAGCGGCTCAATTTGATGGCCGGCCCAGTGATATTTTGCAATCAAGATTAAAAGAGAGTTTACAAATATATAAATCAGGGCTTGCACCAAGAATTTACACAATCGGATCTGGTGCTCCGGGAGATAGAACTACCGAGGCCGCTGCTAGTAAGAATTGGTTGATTAATAATGGCGTTAAAAAAGCAAATATTTTATCCATCACAAAAGGCAGAGATACTTTAAGTAGTACTCAGGCATATGCAGCGGCGATGAAAAAGGCAAAACTTAATTCGGTAATTATTGTGACAGACCCATATCATTGCTATCGATCGGTAAAGATGGCTACCGATTTAGGATTAATCGCCAGTTGTGATCCAGTGAAAACTGGCCCAGCCTCAGTTACAAACTCAGGGTATAAGTATTTAGCCAGAGAGACTGGTGCATATCTTGCCTACATAACAGTTGGCCAGCTTGGAATTAAATTAAGTGATCGCTTATTTGCAGAGAATCTATACTCTTAAGCCATGGAGTTACTACCGTTTCTAGATCTTTTATCAACCTTAGTTTTTGCATTAGTTGGCGCAAGAATTGCTGCAGATAAAGGCTTAGATTATGGTGGCATTGCATTTATCGCAGCGGTGGCATCGGTATCAGGTGGAACATTAAGAAATGTTTTCCTCGGATTAAAACCAGTATGGATCAGTGATCCCTGGATAACAGTTGCAGTTTTAAGTGCGGTGCTAACAACTTTAGTCTTTAGAAGAGTAACTAGAATTGGAAAAACTCTTCTAGTAATGGACACCTTTGGCTTAGCAATTGCCACAATTTCAGGCTCACATCTTGCTCTTCAACAGGGTGTTTATTGGCTTGCAGCAATTATTTTAGGTTTAATTACCGCAGTAACGGGTGGCCTACTTCGTGATGTTTTATGTCAGGTTGAGCCTGTACTTTTGCATCGTGAAACCATCGGCACATCTTCATTGGTGGGAGCAATTACATTTGTTTGGTTGCAACAGTTGGAGATTGATTTAACCATATCTGCAGTCATCGGCGCGGCAGTGGTTGTAATTACCAGAATCATCTCAATTTATTTTGATCTGCATCTGCCTAAATTTAACTCTAATAAAAAGGCTTAAAAATAAGCGAAATTACCAACCCAACATTTGGCAGGTAGGATTCCCAAATGGTTATCAGAGCAGCACAAGAGCATCCTGGGTACTCTGATTTTGATCGTGCAAGATTTTTAGATGAACCTGCAAAACGTGGTGGGCGAACTGAGTTTGCAAGAGATCGTGCAAGAATCATTCACTCCTTTGCACTTCGCCGCTTAGCTGCAAAAACTCAAGTCGCAGTTCCATGGGCAACAGATTTTCCAAGAACACGACTTTCACATTCACTTGAGTGTGCACAAGTTGGTCGTGAATTAGGAGCAGCCCTCGGTGCGGATCCAGATTTAATGGAAGGAGCCTGTCTTGCCCATGACATTGGTCATCCACCATTTGGTCACAATGGGGAGGAGGCATTAAATCAAATTGCATCATCCTGTGGTGGCTTTGAAGGTAATGCACAAAGTATTAGATTATTAATTAGATTAGAGGCAAAAACAGTATTACCTGATGGCAAATCTATTGGTTTGAATTTAACTAGAGCATCCTTAGATGCGGCTACAAAATATCCATGGAGCCGGGCAGTAAATGCTAGAAAATTTGGTGTATACGAGGATGATCTTGAGATCTTTAATTGGTATCGAAGTGGAGTGGAATCTGGCAAAACCTCTATGGAGGCACAGATTATGGATTGGTCTGACGATGTTGCCTATTCCGTTCATGATTTAGAGGACTCATTAGTCTCTGGCCAAATTAAATTAGATCAATTAAGTAGTGATCTGCCTAAGCTATTTAAAGTTGCGCAAGAGATGTATTTAGCTGATATTACTGAAGGTGAGATGCAAGCAGCATTAGCAGCGTTGCAGAAATTATCTTGCTGGCCTCGTTACTACGATGGCACTCATCGCTCACTTGCTCGGCTTAAAGATCTAGCCAGCCAATTAATTGGCCGCTTTGCCCAAGCTGCTGAGGTTGCAACTCAAGAAAAGTATGGCGATGGTGATTTAACTCGATATAACGCAAACTTAGTAGTTCCTAGAGCCCAACGTGTTGAGGTGGCATTACTTAAATCTATGGCTGGGCATTATGTTATTAACGCTAGTGATTCTCAGATTAGATATGGCGAGCAACAGAGATTATTAACTGAATTAGTTGAGGCGATATTAGAAAGTGCCCCAACTACATTAGAAAGTTTTTTCCTACAAGATTGGCAAAATGCTCAAACTGATCAAGCGCGGCTTCGCGTAGTAATTGATCAGGTGGCATCATTGACTGACCCAGGTGCGGTTGCACTACATAAACGGCTTATTAACAGGGGGTAGTTTGAGTTGTCCCAAATGAAACTAGGATAGGAAGTATGGCCGGGCGCATTAAAGATGAGGATGTCACATACATCCGCGATCACTCACCAATAGATGATGTGGTTGGCGACTATGTCCAACTAAAAAATGCAGGTGGCGGACAGAAAAAAGGTTTATGTCCATTTCATGATGAGAAGAGCCCTTCATTTCATGTGACACCAAGTAAAGGATTTTTTCATTGCTTTGGTTGCCAAGTAGGGGGAGATGTAATTGCATTTATTATGAAGTTAGAGCACTTAACATTTATGGAGACAGTGGAGCGGTTAGCTGACCGAATTGGCTACACACTTCGTTATGAATCAGGTGGTGCAAGCACTGGTCCATCAATTAATCGCTCAAGATTAGTTGCTGCCAACACCGCCGCCTCAATTTTTTATCAGGAACAATTACAACTTCCAGCAGCTCAACATGGCCGTGATTTCTTAACTAAGCGAGGTTTTGATCGGGATGCTGCGAAAAACTTTAATGTTGGTTACGCCCCAGATGAATGGGACGGCCTTTACAAAAACCTTAAAGGTAAGGGGTTTACCGATGAAGAGTTAAATCTTGCTGGATTGGTTAAAGAAGGCACCAAGGGAATGATTGATCGATATCGAAATCGATTAATTTGGCCAGTCAAAGATATATCGGGTGATGTAGTTGGATTTGGTGCACGAAAGTTGGCAAGTGATGAGGTAGATACTGGCCCAAAGTATTTGAACTCACCTGAAACTCCAGTATATAAAAAAAATCAAATTTTGTATGGCTTAGATATGGCCAAAAAAGAGATTGCAAAAAATCGCCAAGTGGTAATTGTGGAGGGGTATACCGATGTAATGGCCGCCCATTTAGCTGGGGTAACAACTGCAGTTGCTACCTGTGGCACTGCCTTTGGTGATGAACACATTCGAATCATTAGAAGATTACTAATGGATGCGGACGCATTTAGAGGAGAGGTTATCTTTACCTTTGATGGTGATGCTGCCGGACAGAAAGCGGCTCTTCGCGCCTTTGAAGATGATCAAAAGTTTGTCGCTCAAACATTTGTTGCAGTTGAGCCAAATGGCATGGATCCTTGTGAGTTGCGCCAAGCACATGGCGATGACGCCGTTCGTAATTTAGTCGCACGAAGAGTTCCATTATTTGAGTTTGCAATTAAATCTGTAATTGCAAATTATGACATCACTTCTGCTGAGGGCAGAGTAAATGCCTTAAATCAGGTTGCGCCTTTAATTGGGAAAATTCGAGATGCATCCCTTCGCCCTGAGTATGTTCGCTTACTTGCTGGCTGGCTTGGCATGGAGGTAGATATTGTTTCAACAGCAGTAAAACGAAGTGGTGGTGCAAACGCCGCAACAAGTGATAAGCGAATCAATTTAACTGATCCAGTTTTAGTTCTAGAGCGAGAGGTTTTAAAGGTCCGTCTACAACTGCCAACACTTTCTCATAGCTGGGTTGATCTTGAGCCAACCGCATTTTCTTTCCCGCTTTACAATCAATTACGTGCTGTTATTGATAATCAAACAGAGTTTAATATTCAAGAGTTAATTGATAAGGCTGAAAGTGAAGAGCTTAAATCCTTAATTACTGAGCTAACAGTTGAACCAATCCGAACTGATGGTGAGGTTTCAGATCGCTATATCACTAGCATTTTTGCTCGCTTACGTGAGGTTGCGTTAAGCAGATCAATCGCAGAAATTAAATCAACTTTGCAACGTTTAAATCCAGTGGAAAATGATGCGCAGTACCAAGAGATCTTTGGTCAGTTAGTTGGCATGGAGGCAGCCCGCCGAGTACAAAAAGAGTTAGCATTAGGAGAGAGTTAAAAAGCGAATAAATTAGGCGTAGGTTTGAGTGGCTTAATTTTTTCGATACTATTTGCCCTCACCAATCTTTAATTAGATTGATGTATTCCCTGATAGCTCAATTGGCAGAGCAGCCGGCTGTTAACCGGCAGGTTCTTGGTTCGAGTCCAAGTCAGGGAGCATGGCGCTATATCGAGTACAGGTCTCACTACCTGACCGTCCAGGTTCCCTAGGTGCGGTGGCATCTGCAATTGGATTTGCCGGCGGAGATATTCGAGGATTAGTTGTGCTTCGCAGTGAAAATGGCCGCGGAATTGATGACATCACAATTGCAGTTCCAGGCAATGATCCAACTGATTTAGTAAATGTATTGACTTCAATCGGTGGGGTTGAGGTAATTTCAATTACCCCAGTTGATTAGTACTTAACTTCTTGTAATTGCTTTGCCGACTGCTCTGGCTCTAAATCCATAATAAAAGCACCCATTGCAGATTCTGAACCAGATAAATACTTTAACTTTCCAGGTTGGCGCCTTACTGAAACTATCTGCCAGTGCAAACCCATGCAATCTCGGCCAACTTTTACGGGGGCTTGATACCAAGAAGCGATGTAGGCCATTTCAATTCCAAATACACCATCTAATCTAGTTAAAGCCTCTTTGGCGATTGGTGCAAATAACTCAGATTGTTCTTCATCCAACTCTGCCATGGCAGCAACTGTGCGCTTAGGTGCAATATGAATTTCAAATGGATATCTAGCTGCATATGGCACAAATGCAATCCACTGCGCATTTTCACAAATGATTCGCTTTTTATCTTTTATCTCACGGGCAATCACATCATCTAGTAATACTCTGCCAGTTTTAGCTAGATGAGATTTAGCAGCATCTAACATTTTTTCAATTCTTGGAGGCAGGAAGGAATATGCATAAATTTGACCATGTGGGTGGGAAAGGGTTACGCCAACCTCTTCGCCTCGATTTTCAAAGGGAAATACGTGCTCGACAAATCCAAGTTTAGAAAGAGCTGCATCGCGATCTTTCCATGCTTCCAACACAGTTCTAATTTGTTTTGTACTTAACTTTGCAAAGCTAGATCCATGATCTTGTGTGTAACAAACAACTTCACATGCTCCTGCTGCATCTGCATTTGGAGTATCAAGGCCAGTAATTTGCGGAAGTTTCCAATTACTACTTGGAGTAGTTAGAGCTGGCGAGCGATTAGTAAAGACAGCAACCTCATAATCCTTATCTGGTATCTCAGTTAATTTGCTATCAACAGTTGGGCAAAGTGGACATAACTCTTTTGGAGGTAGAAATACTCTGTGTTGGCGGTGGGAGGCAACTGCGATCCATTCATTAACTAGTGGATCAAGCCGTAAGTGTCCAATTCCAGGTTGAGCTTTATCATCTCGTTGGTCTACTGCAGTGCGTGATACCTGCTTGCTATCGTAATATGAAATTTGCCGGCCATCTGCTAATCGCAGATCAGTGCGAAAAATTCCACCCGATAATTGTTTGGCCATAATGGTTAAGGGTAGTGCAAAAAATTAGTGCTTTATTTGTTTAGCACAGCTATCTGTTGGTTTTTTGGTAATTGTTGGCTTAGGTGTTGGTGTTGGCGTAGGTAAATCTGGGCCCTGCGCTAAATTGATAATTAAAGGCATCTCATTATCGGCATGAGTTTTTGAAATATCTACATAATTCAAAGTTCCAGCGGTAGCACCTGCTGGAAGACCTTCAATCTTTATTTCCCACCTACCACTGGCATTTCGCTCTGGGGTTTGTTTTTTGATTTTAATTTTAGGATCAGTTGGCCTAAACACAACCGTACCGGTGACAACTGGTGTACCAATTGACCGGAAAACCTCAACATTTATTAGTACAGGCTTATTAGTATCCGTTGAGGTAACTGAGATTAAATTCAATCTAGTTGGCTCATTTACCGGCATTAGATCAACCTGTTCTGGCTGCCACTTGCCCTTTATTAATGACATGAAAGTTTCTGGTGTTCCCCTAAAGACATTTAGATCAAGACGAGCACTTGGCACTCCATATTTTTTACCAATTCCACAGGAAGAGTACTGCCAAATTTGCCACTGGGATGAACAGTTTGCTGTACTCCAAGAGTGCACAAAGCAACCGATTGTTGCTCGCTGTCCTGGTTTAGAAATTGGATCTGCAGGATGAATTCCATAATGAGCTAACCAGAGTGGGTACTGTCTAAGTTTTTCACTTCGCTCCATGGCACCCTCTAGAAATTGTGCGTAGGAGTATAAAAATGGTTTCCTGCCAGTTTTTTCTTCAACAGTTTCTAACCAAGTTTCAGCCCATAAGGTGACCAAACTTCTTGGTAGAGTTTTAATGCAATTACCTGCCGAGTTTTTCTTCACACAGTTATTCTCTAAATCAAGTGCAACCGGAAGATCACGTTCGTTATAACCACCAAGGGATGCCAAGCGCCATAAAACTTTTTGAGCTTGGGCTTTAGCATCACGAATTATGTATGCCTCCTCAGTGCTATTTGGCATATAAGCAAAGTGGTACATGCCGGTATAAAGACCTGCAGCTTGTGCTGCGCTTCGATCGCCAACCAACCAGCGCATGGTTTCAATATCAGCCTTTTCTTGGGCATCTGAACCTTTAATTAAAACAAAGCGCATGCCGGCATCAAACATTTGCTTAAAATCAATCGGTTGATCATTTGGGTGCTGCCAACGGCTGATATCTGATCCTTGAATCCGCCCACCAGTTAATTTGCCAGTTTCAGTTGGAATAAATAAATCATCGGTTGAGGCAAAGGTTTTTGTTAAATCAACCTTAAAGTTTGCATTTTTAGAAAGCGTTTTCTTTTTGCCGATCGTAACTCGAGCCCGGTATTGACCCTCAGCCTTAATCGCGGTAGCAACTGTTGTTATTCGCCATGCCCCACTTGCAGCTGATGTTGTTTTTAATGGCGTCACTTTCCATGCCACACCATCAAAGGTGTCAATTGTGATTACACCTTTTGCTGCCGGCTTAACCTGGCCATAAAAGGTGACTAAAGATTCCCCAGCGTTTGGTGTGCTCTCAATTTTTAACGTAAGTGAAGTTTTTGCAGTTGCACTATTTGCAACTGGATTAAAGCCTGTAGCGATTACTACTAGAGCTAGGAAGAATGCAACTCTTTTCACCGCTCTATTATTGTGGGTGTAAGGTCAAAAACCCTTTCAATCGCTGCAATTAAAGATTTAGTGTGGGATGGATTACGAGTTTTCTTAAAATCATGAGGGTTTGCAAACTTTTGACTATCAGCAAAATCTAAGGTTAGTTGGTTATTTTCAAATGAAACCAATCTGGCATCAAAGTATGAAAGCCAGGCAACTCGATCCATCTCCAATAGGAGATCTAAGACCTCATTCCAGCGGTTTTTAATTTCCTTAAGTTGCATTAAATTAGATTAAAAATCCATATGCAATTGCCAAAACGAGAATGATGAGTGCGAGCATCTTGCTGACTCGATTGAGCAAGAGTGTTGTAAGTGGTTGGACAAATGTTGCAATAAATGCCGCTGCGCCAAGGATGATTAAAACTAAACTTTTAGAAAGATTTGAATCATTTCCAGTTTGATATCGCAGATTTATCAAGCCCATCGCTAATATTGCATAAGAGCCAAACCGATAATTATTTAATGGATTCATTTTTTAGGAATTCTTAATGAGTGCATTCCACCATCGATATTGATAGATGTGCCAGTAACTGATGCCTGCAAAGGGCTCGCTAGAAAAATAATTGCATTGGCAATTTCAGCAGGAGAAACAAGACGTCCCATTGGCTGTCTTGCTTCCAGTGCAACACGAGCAGATTGTGCATCGCCTGATTGATCGAGCAATTTTTTAACCCAGGGTGTATCAGTCGTTGCTGGGTTTACGGCGTTCACACGAATGCCATCTGCTAGGTGATCAGTTGCCATTGCAAGAGTCAAAGTCATGACCGCACCCTTTGACGCACTATAAGCGGCGCGATTTGGAATTCCATCTGTGGCAGCAATTGACGCGGTGTTTACAATTGATGCATGCTTACTAGCACGAAGTAGTGGAATTGCATGTTTTGATACTCGCGCTGTACCCACTACATTGATGTTTAAAACTTTATGCCAAATCTCATCTGTTTCATACTCAACGGTTGTTAGCGAACCAATTCCAGCATTGTTAATTAAGATATCTAAGCCTTTACTTGCATTCTTAAACTCATTAAAAGCTGATTCAACTGAGGCTGCATCACCAATATCGCAATTTACATATGTTGCATAAGCAGCCATTTCACCGGGGTCAATATCAAAACCAAATACTTTTGCCCCTCGATCTTTTAGTCCTTTCGCAACCTCTAGGCCAATACCAGAGCCAGCCCCGGTGATAATTGCCGTAAGACCAGCAAACTCTTTTTCCATAACCTTTGATTCCGATCTGCAATCTCAGTAGGCCAACAGTATTCACTATTCCAACACGCTCCTATACTATTAGTAGAATGTTGATATTTGTATCTTTGAATTCATCTCGCTTATGAGTCATTTAGCCGTTATCCAAACCACCACAAGCGCCTATCACCTGGTAAAAGAGATTAACGGTAAGTACTTTGAAATAGAGAAGATTAAGAATTTATCTGATGCTCTTTCATTACATATGGCTGATTTTAGAAAAGTTTACGATGCGGCAGGCAGCACTGAAGTAAAAGGTAAATTAGTAGCGCCAGTTGCAATCGATACTGAGGTTTGGGGTGCCGGCGTTACCTATCAACGCTCGCGGGATGCCCGTAAAGAGGAGAGCGGTATTCCAGATGTTTACCAATTAGTTTACGAAGCAGATAGACCAGAGTTATTTTTTAAAGCTACTGCTCGCAGAACAGTTGGCCATGATGGAGAGGTTGGTATTCGAGCCGATGCTCAAACCTCTGTGCCAGAGCCTGAGGTTGCAATTGTGATGAATAAATTTGGCGAGCTAATTGGAATGAGTATTTGTAATGATATGACCTCAAGAAATATAGAAGGAGAAAATCCACTTTATCTCTCCCAAGCAAAGATTTACTACGGATCAACTGCATTAGGCCCAATGATTAGACCAATCTGGGAGATTGTTGATCATGACAAACTAGATATATATGCCAAGATTGAAAGGACTGGCTCAATTGTGTGGCAAGCAGAGACCTCACTTAAATCTTTAAATCGAAGCTTTGAGGACTTAATTGATTACCTATTTAAATGCCAACACTTCCCAGTTGGCGTAGTTCTTTCAACTGGAACGGGAATTGTTCCACCCCTTGATATTTCTCTAGTGGCCGGGGATTTAGTTACCATTACCGTTGATCAAATTGGAACTTTAGTTAACAAAGTTACATTAACACCTGAAGATATTAATGATCGGATTAAGTAATGAATGATCATGTAGTTTGGACGCAATGGGATGATTTAAATGTTCCAAATAAATTCAAACGATTATCTCCTGCTAATACTCCAGCTGAAACAGGCGATATGTCGGAGGTTACTTTTTATGTTCCAACTTATTTGGGAGGTCGGCCAGCCCTTGAATTAACTAAAAAAATGCCAAATTTAAGAGTTTTGCAGGTTCCAAATGCTGGCTATGACGATGCGCTTGAGTTTCTTAGGCCTGGAATTACTTTGTGTAATGGCCGTGGCATTCATGATGATTCAACCGCTGAGTTAGCAGTGGCTCTTGCCATCGCCTCCTTACGCGGCTTTGTTACCTTTATTCGAGACCAAGATAAGGGTGAATGGGTAAATAAAACCTATAACTCAATTAATGATCGCAAAGTTGGAATTATTGGCTACGGCTCAATTGGCTCAACCATTGCCAGAATGCTCTCTGGTTTTTCAGTTGAAATTGTTGCCTTCACCCAAAGCGGTCGAGATAACACCATCGCGATTTCTGATTTAGATAAGCACCTGCCATCACTTGATGTGGTCATTTTGATTTTGCCATTAACTAAAGAGAGTAAACATTTATTTGATGCTCGCCGGCTATCCTTAATGAAGGATGGTGCTTTGCTGGTAAATGTAGCTCGTGGACCAATTGTTGATACTGATGCGCTAATAAAAGAGCTTAACTCAGGAAGAATTACCGCTGCTTTAGATGTTACCGATCCAGAGCCACTGCCAAAAGGTCATCCACTTTGGTCTGCAAAGGGAGTTCTGATTTCACCACATGTTGGTGGCAACTCATCCGCTTTTGATAAGCGGGCTAGAAGATTAATTGAATCTCAACTAAATTTATTAGCAGAGGATAAGCCGCTAAATAATGTTATCGTGGCTGGTAATTAGGCCAATATTTTTTAATCTTTTCCCGTAAGAAATCTGCGCTTTGGTGCATCTGATCCATGCCATCCACGCCATCTTCAATTGAAATCCAACTATCAAAGCCGACATCTTTTAATGTCTTAAAAATCGCATCATAATCATTTAGCCCTCTACCTATTACGCCATGTTTAAAAAATGAAACATATCCGGCGCTTCCACCCTCTGCTTTTCTTAAATCTTCAATGGTGCCATTGGCCAGATATCGATCCGAGGCGTGCATAGTTAAAACCCGGTGCTTTACTTTTTCTAATAACTCAAGTGGCTCTTCACCAGCTGCAATTGCATTTGATGGATCAAAATTAACTCCAAAATGTGGTGAATCTATCCGAGAGACTAAATCAACAAAGACATCCATCATTTGCGCAAACTCTGGCTCGGTCCAGAAATCATCTTTGTAGTGATTTTCAATTATCAAAGTCACGCCATGTTCTATGGCTGCTGGAATACATGCATTAATTGCATCAACAACATATTTCATTCCTTCTTGGCGAGTAATATCTTTTCTTCTCTGGCCCGATAAGACGCGGCAGTATTTAGCACCAAGGGCAGCACTCATTTCGATTGCAAAAATTTCTTTTTCTATCTCCTTATTTCGCAAACTCTCATCTGGGATTGTGAAATCAGGGGAAGCACACATCATTGGAATTACCATGCCGGTATCTTCAACAGCTTTTCGAACCTTTGCCCAGTTAGCTGGATCCTTCACATCAGCAAAGTTGTTATAAAACTCAAGGCCATCAACATTTAATTCATCACCTAATTTAATCCAATCATAAATACTCATTTCACCTGAAACTAATTGCTTAATGAAACCTTTTGGAAAGGCGGCTAACTTAGGCATTACTTCTCAGGATTTCTGCCAATAATGGAGAACTGCTCTAACTCAACAACTGAGCCAGTAAATGGCCTGGATTCATCACCTAACCAGTAAATGCAAGCTGCAGCTAATTGCTCTGGTGTGCTCATAACACCAAAGGGGATATTTTCTTTTCCTAATTTTTCTGGCCACTTATCTGGCATTCCTTTTTTAATTTGATCAACATACTCACGCTCAGTCAAAATCCAGCCAGGATTAATCAAATTAAATCTAACCTGATCCACACCATGAGCATTAGCTAAATTTCTAGTCATTGTTTGCAGACCAGCTTTGCCGATGCTGTATGCCAGAAGTGATGATTCACCACTGTAGGCATTGATTGAACCAATATTTAAGACCGCACCTTTGCTCTTTTTAAGATGCTCATAGCAAGATTGAATTAGAAAAAGTGCTGATTGCAAATTGACGGTAATAGTTTTTGTAAAGGCCTCAGGTGTTAACTGTAAAAGGTTATTTCGTTCAATAATAGCTGCGTTATTAACCAAGCCATCAATTTGGCCAAAAGCTGTGATGGCAGCATCTGCAATCTTTTTTGGGGCGGATGGATCTGCTAAATCCGCAATACAAAGAACGGCACTTTTTCCTAAATGATCAACAACCTTTTGTCCCTCACTTTGATCAATCCCATGCACCAAAACTTTAGCGCCCTCCTTGACCGCTCTTATGGCAATTGCCCTACCAATACCGGAGGTAGCACCGGTAATAATTATTACCTTATCTTTTAATCGCATTGTTATTCAGGCCTAATTACAGATTTTAGAATTTCACCAGATTGCATCTTTTCAAATGCAATCTGCCAATCTTTAATTGGAAATACTCCACCTAGAACTGGTTTTAAATCTAACTTGCCACTTTCTAATAATCTTAAAACCCGCTCCCACATCGGCCAGTTATGAGAAAAACTTCCACGTAGTGTGACATTTTTTGCTACCAATGGATCAAGAGAAAAATCTAATGGTTGAGGTCCCCAGCCAACCTTTGAGATCCAACCATTTGGCCTAATAACTGTTAAGGCATTTTTTAATGAGGCGCTAACACCTGCTGCATCCACCACACCATCAGCACCTAAGCCATCAACACTTTTTGCCCAAGAAGTTGCATCGCCAATAATTACTTCACAGCCATAGGATTTTGCAATCTCTAATCTAGTTTTATCTTTTTCTAAGCCAACTAATGCAACCTCTGCTCCTGCTAATTTAGCCATGGCGGCGCATAAAACACCGATTGGGCCAGGTCCATAAACCACAATTCGATCTCCGGGTCTTACAAAACCAGGTGCAATAGTTGCGCTATAGGCGACCGCGCAGGGCTCAGTCATTGCTGCATAATCAAATGAGATATTAGCTGGAATTTTATGAAGTAAGCGGGCGGCAACCTTGGCATATCTAGTCATGCCGCCATTAACACCATAACCAAATCCTTTTCGAGATGGATCTAAGTTGTACTTACCTTGCCTAGATAATGGTGAATCAGTATCAATTACCGCCGCTGTCTCAGTTACTACTCGATCGCCAACCTGCCACTTGCCAGCAGATTTAACATTTTTACCTAACTCTTTTATTACGCCACAAAACTCATGTCCTAAGACAACTGGGTAATTAACCTCCCAAGAGTTTGTGCCATGCCATTGATGTAGATCTGAGCCACAAACACTTACCGCCTCTACCTGCATGATGACATCATCATCGCCAAAGAGTGGGTACTCAATCTCTTGTAATTCAACACTGCCTGGCTTTGATGAGAAGTTAACAACTGCTAGAGATTTCATTTTTTTCACCTATCTCCTTGGCGTAATTGGAATATCACCATATGCATGAACCTTTTCACAAATTTTCCTAAGCACCTCTTCCACATTTCCAGCACCCCTTGAAAATGAATCAGCATCAATGGCAAGGGGAGCGCCAATTACTACCAATGGTGCACCATATGAAGGACATGCGATTGCTTGTTCAAGTGATAAGCCACCAACAGCTTGGACTGGAATACCAACGGCATCAACAACTGCTTTTAATTGATCAAGTGGATTTGGTGCAACTTTGCCACTTGCTGCTATGCCGCGCCTTTCGTCATAACCAATATGGTGAATGATCATGTC
>Ga0222713_10002275_pt1 | contig 20664 bp, 20 predicted proteins | sample C33_649DmetaG_FD_165061 | JGI IMG/M metagenome (GOLD analysis project Ga0222713, IMG submission 165061) | Estuarine water microbial communities from San Francisco Bay, California, United States - C33_649D | ecosystem: Environmental > Aquatic > Marine > Unclassified | place: USA: California...
AGAAGATGAACAACTTTATTTAGCTATTCATATAGCGGACCCAACAGAGTATATAGATATTCAGTCAGAGTTATGGGAGGATATAAAACGCCGAACTACTACCAAATATTTATCAAATAGAAAACCTATTCATATGATGCCAGATAAAGTATTAGAATTTTCAAGTTTGATGGTAAATTCAAGAGGCGATTTAAAACAAGCAATTAGCGTGGTAACGGAAATTGATAAACAAACATACACTCCTATTAATAATGTTAAATTATTGTTTACAAAATTAAAGGTGAAAAAGGTAAATGCATTTACATATTACCAAGCATCTAATAGTGATTTAAAAGAAATAAAAATAGGATTATTTATAGCAGAAAAATTAAAAGAAATAAGAGCTAGAAAAACCAAGGGAATAAAATTGAATGAATTATCTTTGGCTTATCCAAAATATATTGGGGATGATATTTATTTACATGTTGATTCAGAGGGAGAGAAAAAGGTAAAACAAATGATAGCAGAATTTGCTATATTTGCTAATTCTTTTGTAGGAGAATATTTAAAAATTAATTTAAACATGGGTATTTTTAGAACTTGTCAAGCAAATGAGTGGTTAAAAACGATATCTTCAGTTATTTCCCCTGAAGAAATGATTAAAGAAATTATTACAAATGGAATTCAAGCTGATTATCTCTCTAATGCGGAAAGTCATGACTTAGTAGGTATGCCAGAATATTGTCACTTTACTTCACCAATTAGAAGATTAGCAGATTGTATATGTCATTATTTATTAAAATATATTCATTTAAAAGGAAAAGTAGAATGTCCTTTTGATGAGATGGAGTTAATGTTATTAGCAGACCAATGTGTAAGAGCCACTAAAACAGATAAAAAAAATCAGTATTTAGATATAAAATTTAGATTATTACAGGTTATGTATAAGTTAGTAGAGAGAAATTCATCAATATTAATTGAGTATTATATTACATCTTACAAAGGATTATTTTTAAATTTAATTATATGTAAAATACAACAATATAATGTCCATATGTCCTATACATTAAGAGTTCCAGATTATAAAAAAGAAATAAATCCTAAGATAAGAAATAGTTTGATTATAACAAAAATAAATTGTTTTACCAAATATGATCAAGGAACTATTCCTGAATTAGATAATGAGTTATTACATTAGTGCTTTAGTATTCTTAATATAATTCAACATTTATAACAACTGGTAAATGATCAGAACCATATTCATGAAATCCGTCTTCAATACTTTCTGGATACCAAACACACTTATTATCGTGTATTTTATTACATCCTCTTGTCATTATATTATCAATATTCATCTTACGATCAATATAATATGTTGGACATAAATTATGTGTTGTAAAACCAGGAGTATTATATATTTTACTATTTTTTTTATATTGATGATTAAAATCTCCTCCAATTATTACATGAGAATCTGGTCTACATATATCATGTAAATTATTCCATTGTTTATATCGTGTTTTAATAGACATATCATCTAAGTGAATATTAAACAATTCACATATTTTATTTTTATATTTACATTGAGTTTGCAATCCATATTCATGTGAATAATGATATATATCTGAATCATTAAATAGTGTTCTTCGTAACATGGTAACATTACCACTTTCAGATACTTTATTATACCATTTCATTTTTTTTAAATTAGAAATAATATAGTCTTTTTCAAACAACAATTTTAATTTGGAATATTCTTTTTTCATAACCTCTTGTAACATAATAATATCTGCGTTGTATGTTTGTAATGTTTTATATATTTGTGCAAATCGAGCTTTGTGATTGAATAACATTGATGTATTTGATTTTGGATAATAAGATTTTTTCATCCATTCTGATGCTAAAATATTCCAAGTTAATATTTTCATATATTTATATATTACCTATATTATCTCTCTATATATATTCACATATTACTGCTGTGTATGTATTGTTTTCTTTTATCAACTTAAATGGTTTACCACATCCATATATCTTATTATTTTTTATTAATTTTTCACATTCATCTTTACATAAATGGGGGTCAATTTGTGTATATGAATCTTTAAATATACCATGACGAAAAATTGCACAATTAATTTCTAGGATTTCAATAGAATGGGAACAGTGAGGGCAATTAACTATCATTAAGATATGTAAATGAAAAAAAATAAAATATACAACTCTTTGAAAAATACCTAATAGAGAGAAAATAGAGAGATTTAAATAAATTCTAAATAAATAAACTCCATTTATTTTCTTGTATTTTCTCTCTACATATTGGTTTATAGGTCTTTTTCTAAAGTGTTTCATCGTTGAAGCAACTTTTAATTTTCTTCTATTTGTAAAAGAAAAACAAAGAATTGATAAAATATATAAAGTATTTAAATATCCTTAAAATAGGGAAAATGTGTTTTTCAAATATGGATTCAGAAATATAGAGGAACAATTTCAACATATTGATTTGACATATTTTATCTTAGTTTTCGGGAAAATACATTTTGGTTTTTTGGATTCAGAAATATAGAGGAACAATTTCAACATATTGATTTGACATATTTTATCTTAGTTTTCGGGAAAATACATTTTGGTTTTTTGGATTCAGAAATGTAGAGGATGTTTTCTTACTACTCCCTTCATATGGAGCGGCAAATTTGCTATATAAAATTACAAGTCTTTTACTACATAATGTAGTGGCTATACTACATGATGTAGAGAAGGAAATAGGTCAAAAAAAGGGGTGTGTAAACGATACATGTAGGTATTTTACATTTTCACAAATTTTCAAAAGTCTTTTCGATTTTTAAAAAAAACACACAAGATTTTTGTGTTATTTTTTGATTTTTGGAAATAGAATTGGAAAAAGTTGTAAAAAAGTGGTTGTGACCATAATGCTCACAACGCAAAAAAAATAATTTTCATTTTGTTACCAACAGTTTTTTCATTTATATTTAAAAGTATTTAGAGATATTTTTATATAGAGTTACATTAGAGTTACATATGGATTACAACAGCTCACCAAAACTCACCGAAAAATCACAATCCATACAATCTTTTGAAGATTGTAGTAGTGATGAAGAAAAATCTGAACAAAACATCCCTACAAAGGCTCAGAAGAGTTACATTGGAGTTACAACTGGATTACATTTGGATTACACTTCTCACCAAAAATCACCGATCAAAGTTGTTAATAAATACTTCTGTGAAAAGTGTTTATATGGATGTAGTAGAAAAGCAGAATTTATTAGACATATTTCCACTACAAAACACAAAAATCACCAAAACGGTGAGAAACTCACCAAAAATCACCAAAACTCGCCAACTACATACATTCAAGGGAATGAAATAGAAGAAAATGATGAAAATGATGAAAACAAATACAGATGTATTTGTGGTAACAGTTATAAATTTAGACAAGGATTATATAAACATAAAAAATCTTGCTCCATTGCTCAAAAGGGAAAATCTCAACTTGTTGTCAAAGATGGAAACGATAATATCATTGATAAAGATATGTTGATGAAAATTGTCTTGGGGAATCAAGAGCTCATGAAGGAAGTAATTTTGAACAATCAAGCCAATAATGTAGGTATAAATTCTCATAATAATATTAATACAAATAGCCACAATAATAATACCTTCAACATTCAAATGTTCTTAAATGAACATTGTAAAAATGCCATGAACTTGACAGATTTTATACAGTCTCTTCCGATTACGAATGAAACCTATAATCATACGATTGAAAATGGTCTTACTAAAACGATCACACATATGATCACTGACGGTCTTAATAATATGGATGTGCTAGAGAGACCTATACATTGCACAGATTCTAACCGAAAAACTCTCTACATTAAAGATAACGATGTTTGGGAAAAAGATAATGAATTAAATAAAATATTAAATGGCATCAAAACTGTAGCACTAAAACAAAGAACTATGATTAATAAATGGAAAGATGCTAACCAAGGATGGGAAGAAAATGAAAACCTTCAAAATCAACTAACTAGTCTAGTTTTTAACTCCATGACTCTAATAGAACAAGATGAAAAAGAAATGAACAAAATTGTTCGAGCAATTAGCAAAAATACATATATTACACATGAAATTAAACAAGAATACAAATAATTATTTAATATAAATAAATAATATATGTTTTGTAAATATAAAAATATATTTGGTGAAGCAAAAAAAGGTGTTCATAGATTTAGAATATTCAATATAGCTATAGTAGATGTAATTGCCACTATTTTTGTTGCTTATTTAATTTATTTAGCTTTTCCAAAATTTAATTATTTTTGCATTTTATTTTTACTTTTTATATTAGGTATAATTTTACATCGTTTATTTTGTGTTAGAACTACCATCGATAAATTACTATTTCCATAAGTATTACAATTAAATACAATAAAAAATAAATTATTTTATTTAATTACAATTACAATTATCTAATATATCTAATTACTTATGCTGTCTTCTTTACAATCTTCTTAACAATCTTCTTCTTCTTTGGAGCGTCATCTACTACTGAAGCTACTTCTTGCTTGACATCCTCTTCACCATCCGAGTCAACAACAGCAGTCTTGTTGATAGGCTCATCACCATCTACATCCTCATCCTCATCTTCCTCACTTACCTTCTGAGCTTCCATTCTTGCCTTATCTTCACTACTTAGGAAAATATGACACTTACCCTTCATAGTCTCTCTAGGCTTTACAACACCTTGTAGTAGCTTCCATGTAATACCAAACTTACCATTTGCAAACCAAAGACCACCACATTGTAGAACAACAGCTACATGTGAGCCCTTACCAATCAAGTCCTTAGGAGTAATAGCAGAACCATCTGGGTCTGGGAAAATAGCTCGTTGGTCTAGATTATAAAGCTCAGTCTTCCATTCACCCTCCCAATAAGGAATCTTTACCTTAAGAGTAGGTGCTCTTGTAGTATCAGGTTCAAGAGTGTTCTTGTCCTTAGGATACTTCAACATAGGAGTCCACAAAGCATCAACAGCATCCTCGCTCATCTTTGCCTTACCAAACCACTCCTTTGCATTTGTAATTGCATCTTCCTTTATCTTTTTTTCAAGGTCAATCATATTATTCATAAAATTTGTAGTATCTTCCTTAGCATATTCATCACTAGGAAATTGAAGAGCCATGTCATATGAAACACGACCAGTTTTATCATCCACAAACTCGTTGATTCCCCAAGTCAACATAAGTGGAGTAGAAATATAAGTTGCTGTATTATTAGCAGCATTCAAAATACCAACACTCTTACCACCTCTGGCATCCACCTTAGGCTTGGAGTATTTAATATCAGAAGAAGGGGTAAAATCAACACCGGAAAGAATAGTCTTAGAACTTGCCATACTGTATATATAGTTTAATATATGAGCCATTCTTTAAATCAATTTTTTTTTTAATAAATAAGAAATTAAATTAAATTCAGGTCTACCTACATGGATGTAACGGCTTTTAATTATGATTTATTTTATTTGAGAAAAATATTTAGGAGAAATAAATAGAGTGAATAAATATGAATAATTATAAATGTATATAATGATTATGAAGGAGAGAAATTAATCAATAAATAGGATATAAATAAAATTTATTAACATATATTAATGGCAAAGAAACATAATGTGAATTCGGATAATCTGAAAGATTTAGTATTTGAAAATATATCTAATACTAAAAAAAAATTTAAAATAAAAGATGATGAGTTTAAAATTCTTAAAATGAATGAATTTGAATTATTAAAAACCCATCAATTTAAAGTAAATCAATTAAAAGAAATATGTAATTATTATCAATTAAAAAAGTCTGGAAATAAAGATGAGTTAATTAATAAAATATATAATTTTTTGAAATATTCTCTCTATGCTGTAACAATCCAAAAAGTCGTAAGAGGGCAATTATTAAAACGATTTATTAAATATGGTGGTAAAGGATATATTAAAAGGAATTTATGTATAAATGACACTGATTTTGCAACATTAGAAAATATAAAAGAAATACCTTTTAATCAATTTTTTAGTTGGGAGCAAGGAGATTGTATATATGGATGTGATATCATGTCATTTTATGGTTTAATATATAAAAAAAATTATATTGGACAACAAACAGAAGCAGTAAATCCATATAATAGAGAGAAAATAGAAAAAAATACAATTGAACAATTTAAATATTATTTAAAATTAGGAAAAATTAATAAAATAGAACAAGAAAAAGAAATTATTGAAGAACCAATGGATCCTAAAAAACATTTGGAAATGAAAATTATTCAATTATTTCAATTTATTAATGAATTAGGAAATTATTCTGATTCTTCTTGGTTTTTAAATTTACCTCTACATATGCTAGTAATGTTTATAAGGGAATTATATGATATTTGGCATTATAGAGCCCAATTAAGTCCTTCTATGATGAGAGAAATTGTTCCACCTCACGGCAATCCATTTTTAGGACTTCAAATGCATTTAGCTCAACACCAAAATGAGGATTATTTAAGAAAAAGTGCCTTTAGAATAATGGATTATATGGTTAAATCAGGTCATACAAATGATAATCGATCTTTAGGAGCTTATTATGTTTTAGCAGGTCTTACATTAGTAAGTCAACCAGCAAGAGATGCCCTTCCATGGTTGTATCAATCTGTTGCTTATAATAATTCTTAAAAAATGATTCTTTATAAAACAAATATATTTAGGAATTATTTATGACTGTATCCAATCATAAATAATATATATATTGCGTAAAAACACTTAAAAAGATATATCTAAGTAGTGTATAATGGCAAGAACCAAGAATTCCACCACTGCTCCTTCCGCTAAGACCTCTAAGGCTAAAAAGACCACTGAGACAATTGAGACTGCTCCTGCTACTCCTGCTCCTGCAGTTGTAGCTGTAGCTGATGAGTCAGCTGTCCCTGCTGAGTCAACTGTTTCTGTATTTGATCAATTTTCTGAGTTTATGGCTAAACTTCAAGCTGTAAGTGCTCAAATGTCCTCTCTTCGCACTGAGTTCCGCACTCTTGAGCGTCAAGTCAGCAAGGACCTTAAGGCTGCTGCTAAGGTCAACCAAAAGCGCAAGAGAAAGTCCGGAAACCGTGCTCCTTCCGGTTTTGTTAAGCCTACTCTTATTTCCAACGAGCTTGCTGCTTTCCTAGGAAAGCCTGAGGGAACTGAGATGGCTCGCACTGAAGTCACTCGTGAGATTAATGCTTACATCCGTCAACACAGTCTTCAAGACAAGGAGAATGGTCGCAAGATTATCCCTGATGCTAAGCTAAAGGGTCTTCTTAAGCTCAAGAAAGGTGATGAACTTACCTACTTTAATCTCCAAAAGTATATGTCTCCTCACTTTGCTAAGGCTGCTGATAAGGCCGTCACCGCATAAACAAATAAAAAATTAATAAATTTTGTTAATTAGCTCATACGATTTAATTAACAAATATAAAATCCTCTTTTTCCAATATTGTTTTTAAATTACTTATATTTATATTACTATTAATAATTTTTGTTTTTAAACAATTTTTTAATTCAGGTACATTATCTAAATTAAATAATCTCATAATTTCTCTCACTTCTATACCATTAATATAATCTGTATTTTCTTCTAACCAATTTAAAAAGTTACTGTCTTTCGATTTTTTATATCTCTTGAAATATTTTAAGGTTTGTGATAAATTATTATTACTATTATTTATATTATAATCTGTTCCTGATATGACACAAATACTTTTAAAATCATTGAAACTCATATCCAATTCTATTAATATATTTTTCATGTCATATAAAATTACTGTCTTATTCAGTAAACTTAAATAACGCAATACTCTCTTACATCCATATACAAACAGATCCATATCTTCACTTAAACACGCATAAGCTAGATTTTTATTTACCATTTTAGCGCATAATTTATCAGCTTCTCCTGGTGCATCTATATATGATACTCCTAATGATTGAATTAATAATTTTACATTTTCTATATCAGTATGATGTAACCTTATAAACTCCTTTTTTAATTGAATCATATCTTCTTCTATTTTTTCCTTATTTTCTTCTTCTTCATCTTGTAATTTATTTTCCAACTCTTTATACTTCTCCTCTGCTATTTTTTTATTCTGTTTTCTCTCTTTTAATAACTCTTCTTTTTCTTTCGGAGGCTTTCCATCAAATATAAACAACGGAACTATATCATTCATTCTTAATATTCCTATCATTAAATATATATTCTCTAATAATGCATTCTCCCCCAAATATCTATACATGTATATACTCGTATCTATTACTATTTTTTTTCCTGATAACTCATTCAAATTTATCTTATTTATTGATTGTTTACAATTTTCTTGTAAAAATCTATTTAAATATTTGATTCCCATTTTTTCTACTTTATATACATAATTTTATACTCATTTTTTATATTCAATTTTAAATTAATTATAAAATAAAATTGAATATCACAAATACTTTTATTAGTATTTAAAAATAATATGAGCTACTCACAACGACAATTGTTAATTAACGAGAGAGAAAAATGTTCTCTTACTATTGATTTTGATGAATGTTCTAGAGCATGGAGAGAAAATAAAAATGTATTAAAAAATGGAATGTTTTCCTATAAAAAAGAAAAACAAAATTGTTGTCATGTTGAATGTGACGGAACAAAATGCAGAAAAAAAAGAATCATAAATTCTAATTATTGTGAAAAACATTATTAATTCATAAAAATTTCATTCATATTTAAATATGTCATTCTTAAAGAATCATCAATATTAGATTCTTTATCTGACATTGCTTTCTCCATTTGTTTAATATTTTGTTTTAAAAATTTATCTGTTTTACAATTACCTATTAATTCAATATATTTATCCACATTTCCGGGGGTCTTTTTAAACATTAAAATTATATTATTATTTTTTTTACACCATAATATAAAATCTCCAAACCTATTTAATAATAATCCACTTATAATATAATAACTAAATACTGAAGATTTCTCTCCATATAAATGATTACATATTTGTATATTTTCCTCCTTTTTCTCTGTAATTAATTTATAATTTAAATCTTGAAATTTTAATATTTTTAACATTTGATATAAGGAATGAAATGCTTCAATCTTAATATTTAAATAAAATTGTGCTTTAAAATATTTATTTCCAGGTTTTTGTTGATCTGATAATGAAAAATAACTATAAAACATTGTATTTATAATTCTAGCCCATGTTTCACAATAACTTTCATATAAATTAAATTCAATATTTACATTAAAATGTTCCTTCAACATTCTATTAATAGATGATAAGTTCATATCTGAAAAATCTAATCCAAAATTATGAAATGTCTCATGAATAAATACTTTAAACCATTCTTCTTTCCTATATAATACTATTTCAGTAGTTTGTTTACATCCAGTTGTATATCCTGTATTAACATGCTCAGTAGCTAATGTTATTAATTGATTATTTGGTAATTTTTTCTTAAAAGGAGTAAAATAAATATATAAATCTAACTGCTTTGAACAAGATTGAAGTGAATAATGATCAATTATATACATCCACATATAAATCATTTGTATTTGCTTATTTATTACAAATAAATCTTCCTTTTTAACTTCATGAAATATTATAAAATTAGTTCTTATTTCTCTCCCCTTAATCTTACAATTAAAGTGTAAATTATATAATGAATTATCATTAATATATCTTTGTATTTCTTCAGGAAAAAAATATGAGTCATTCATAGTAGATTTTGGAATGTCTGTAATCTTGGAAATTTTAGATATATTGTATTTAAAACATGGCCCTTTTTTCCGCTTCTTTGTATAAATGTCTGATTCTTCTAATAAATCATAAAAATCATCTAATATCACATCTATATCTTTCATATGAAAATAATTATCATTGAGGTCTTCTGAAAATAATTCCATTTATATTATAAATAGAGTTATTTTTAATTATATTTAATTATTCTTATATTCTTTTATCAATTTACTCCTTACCAACATTAATGTATCGCTACTTTTAGGTGGTGCTGTTCCCTGGAAATGTAACAATTTACTTCTATATGTATTTAACAAAATATTTTTCATTTCCTCGTTTTGAGAGAATTTTGCATTTAAAGCACTTTCTAAAGCTTGTTCATCTTTTCCTCCAAAGAAATTAGGGTCTATTTTTATATCTTTTGACCTTAATACATCCCCTTTATGTTTTCCTGTTTTCGAAGCAGCTGCTTTAGCTAAAAGTATATCTTTTGAGATTTTAGATTTACTATCTAACGAAAATAATAAATAAAATTCCGGATTAGTATCTTTAAATTTTGCAGCATTAATATAATGTTCCACTGAATACCATTTATGTCCATTTAATTCAAATTCACTCGGATATTCATTGTCTAGTTTTTTTCTCCAATCTGCTATTTCAGCCAACTTTGAAAAATCTTTTTCTTTCCCAAAAGGTATCATTTCTCCTTTCCCTTTGCCTGGTAATGGTTTATTATTTGATTTAATATAATATTGAAATACTATATCCTTATCATACAAATTATTTGATTCCTCTATAATCTCTACTTCTTCTGGCTCTATTATTCCCAAATCATTATTGAATTTTTGAAATTGAGGTATTATTTTATACGGTCCAGACTCTCCTCGTAAACAATTCTCTGATATTAATAATTTTATTTTATGTGGTATCTCCGAAAAATGAAATATTTTATGATTTTTATATGTGATTAATTTATAATGGTATCCTGTATAATCTGCTAAAATATAATATTGTGGCTCAAATACTCCCTCTTCTTTCAACTGATTATCTATTAGCTGACCACATAATAATACATTTTTAGTATCTTCCTCTTTCCAAGCTTCACTACTAAATAAAATTAATTTAATTTTCAATATTCTCTCTAAAGTAGAAATAGCCCAGTCATCTGCCCAAAATTCACAAGTCTTTATCACTTTTTTAAAATCCTCAAATGAATTTACTTTTTTCATAATCCTGAATTCTGTCAACATTTCTTTTGAAATTTTAACCTCTCCCTTTAATCTTTTATATGTTTCACTCACATGTTTGGCTTGTTCGACTATTGATTTTTGTTCATCTCTATCTTTTGATTGTTTTAATCTGTCTCTTAATTCATTATTTAATTTATTTAATTGTTTCATTTTTATATCTGTATCATGTATTGAACTCAAATACATTTCATATTGTTCTTTATAGTTTTTATATATATCTTCATTCACATTTTCAGCTAGTTTTTTCCTTAATTCTGCTACCGATACATCTTTATCTACACTTTTTAAAGCATCTCTTATTACTGCAAATAAACAATCCCCTCCACCTTCATTGTCTTCCAAATTATAATTATTACTTTTAAAATATTCTTGAACCCATGGATTTGATTTATCAAATACATATTCTTTTAATTCTTTTTCTACTTGAGCAGTATCTTGTATTGGCAATTCATATTGTTTTTCCTCTTTCTCTTCTTCCTCTTCCTCTTCTTCCTCTTCCTCTTCCTCTTCCTCTTCTTCTAGTTCCTTTTTTTCAGTTACATCTTTACTATTCAACGATTCTTTTGAAACCTTCTTTTGCTCAACAGATTTAAGTAATTCATTATTTACAAATTCAAATATAAGAGGTTTATCAATGAGATCTAAATCCAAATCTTCATCATCATCAATAACATTAGGAAGTTGTGATTCCAAAATTTCAAAGACACCAATTTGTTTATAAACTCTATCATTTTTAATTAAATAAATTGGATAAAAAATAATTCCTTGTTCAATAAAAGTATATTTAGATTGTCCTAAGGCAATAATAACATCTATTCCTAAAATATTATATTCATATTGACTAGCGTCATAATCTTTATCATCTAAATCAAGTGTTTTAAATTCAGGATAATTAATATTAGAATTTAATATAGATTTAACCATTATAAATTAAATATATATTTAATATTTAAATTTAAAATTTTTTATGAATTAAAAAAAATAACGAATTTTGAAAAATAAGAATCATTTTTCAATTCATTCATATAATGCCACATTCGTTTTCTATTATATACTAATTTACTATTTTCAGAATTATTTTCAAATTGAATAATTAACTGAATAAGCTCTTCTTTTTTTAATCTATTTTTGGGTATTTTATAATAATTAGTTATATGTTGCAACATTTTTACTGTATAATTTTCAAAATAATCAATATGTTGTGCCATTAAATTATCTTCTTCAAAGAATTGAAACTGAGCATGAAATTCTTTATCATTGAAAAAATTATCATTATTTAATATACTATCTATATCATTTAATTCATGTATATTACTATTTTCGTTAATTTCATATTTTAAATTATTTTCTTCATGAGCTTCCATCATTATTATATATTATATGATTATTTTTAATATATTATTTTTCTAATATTGATTTAATATCCATATGTTTAAACTTACATTTACTAGAAATACCTTTTACCTCTTTTAAATTAGCAGTGGAAATATCATTAATATAATCAATAAAATTAGTCCATTCAGAATTGTTTTTTATCATATTAATAGGAATATTTGAAATAACAATGAAAATATTTTCACCGATTTCGTCATGCTCCATTTTTTTATTTTCATCATTTTTATTTAAATTAATTCTTGAAAATAATGAAAATACAATGTTTTGAATCATGCCAAATTCAACAATGTTATTTTCATATAAATTACATAAGAATAAACTCATAGCTCTTCTTTTATCATTAACAATATTATTTTCACAAAATTTATCATAATCCTCATTTGGATCAAATACTTCAATATTTTCAAACAAATTCATATAATCTTTTAAATTATTATCAATAATAGTTTTAATGTAATCATATTTATCATTTAGATAACTACATAATTTGGCATATGTTTTACTATTAAAACTATTAGATGTAGCCATATCTAAGATAGTCATACCAATTTTATTAATATCTTCTGACTTGGTGATAGCTTCATCAAAAGAATCTAATTTTTCAGTCAATTTTCCAATAATAATATCATATGTTTTTTCAGTTAGTCTATTAATTAATGATCTAATAGAATCTATTTCTTTTTGTATTCCCTCAGATTTAATTAATTCTGTTTTTTGAAAATTTCTAATTGCTTCCCAATCTTCATCGTTTATTACATCTGTTGATTTCTTTTTCTTTTTAATAAAAGGCTTAGTGGATGATACATTATTAAATACAGGTGTTTTATCATAAGTAGGTGATGCGACTTGGTCTGCTAATGAATTAATCAAATCAAGTGTTTCCTGAGAAACCGATTTTTCTGATAAATTCCAACTTATAGTTTCAATTTCCTTTAAAGTGTAATACATCATAGCCATTATGTATATTTATAATATAATAATTTTTATATCAATTTTTTTATTATTTATTTATGAAGTGACTTAAATATTATATTATAATAAATAATATGGAATTTCAAGAAGCAAATAGTTGGGATGAATTAAATTTAAAGGATAATTTATTAAGAGGTATATATAGTTATGGATTTGAGAAACCGAGTCCTATACAGGGAAAAGCTATAAATCCTATTGTTGCAGGGAACGATGTGATAGCACAAGCTCAATCTGGAACTGGAAAAACAGGTGCATTTTCAGTATCATGTTTACAAAGAGTAGATGAAACAAAAAAAGAAATACAAGCATTAATAATGGCACCTACAAGAGAGTTAGCTATTCAAATACACAAGGTAGCTGATAGACTAGGAACTTTTATGACAGGATTAGAAGTAAAACTATTAATTGGAGGAAAATCGATGGACTCGGATACAATAGAATTAGAAACTAAACCGCAAATAATTGTGGGAACACCTGGCAGAATTCATGATTTAATCAGAAGGAAGAAAATAAATACAAAAACAATAAAATTAATGATATTAGATGAAGCAGATGAGATGTTATCTTCTGGATTCAAGGAACAAGTATACAATATTTTTCAATATTTATCTAATGATGTTCAATTATGTCTATTTAGTGCAACATTACCTTTAGAGATTCAGACTCTTACTGAGAAATTTATGAGAGATCCAGTAAAAATATTAGTAAAAACGGAAGCAATTACATTGGAAGGAATTAAACAATATTTTGTTGCAGTAGAAAATGATAATGTAAAATATGATACATTGAAAGATTTATTTTCACTTTTATCTGTTAGTCAATGTATAATTTATTGTAATAGTATTAAACGAGTATCAGATTTGGCCGAAGCATTACAAAAGGATGGATTTCCAGTTTCTTCTATTCATAGTGCATTAGAACGCGAAGAAAGAGAGCGTGCATATAAAGAATTTATATCAGGTTCAACAAGAGTATTAATATCTACTAATTTAACAGCTAGAGGAATAGATGTGCAACAAGTAAGTAAGGTAATTAATTTTGATATTCCCAAAAATATACATTCCTATATTCATAGAATAGGAAGATCAGGAAGATGGGGAAGAAAAGGAATGGGAATAAATTTTGTTACACGAAGAGATATAAAAAAGTTAAAAGAAATAGAACAATATTATGATACACAAATAGAGGAATTACCGATGAATTTTAATGATAATGCGTAAATCATTCATTAATTAATTAACTAAATTTATTAATGAGTAATAATTTTGAATTACCTATCTTTTATTTAGAAAACAAACAAAAATTAGATGAAAATATTAAAGAAGATTTAGAATTTAACAAAATAAATGAAACGAAAGAAGAGCGACCAAATTTACTAGAAAAAATATATAAACCACAATCAAAAATAGGTAAATTATATTTATCGAAACAAGGAGAATATTTTACAAATAATAAATTATATTTAAAACAAACCCAAGATATAATCAGTAAATTAAAAGAAAATAAATTACATGATTATTATATTAAAAAATATGACGAATTTTATGATTTATGGAATAAAATAAGACTAGATGAAAATTTTATTGACCGATATTATTACTGTGATGTGAATTTGTTTAAATTTTTAAATCATAATTCTTTATTTCTTCAAATACTTAGTTTATATAACTTATTTTCACCTATTTTATCTCTCTCCATTCCTATTTTAATGCTTATAGTGCCTTTTTTTATGTTAAAATTTTCAGGAGTAACTATAACAATGACATCATATTTCGAAGTGCTTCAAAATATATTTTCTAAACATGCCTTAGGAAATTTTTCAAATATAATGAAAGAAGTATCCTGGGAAAAAAGATTTTATGCACTCATTTCTATCGGATTTTATTTATTTTCTATTTATCAAAATTCTCTCGTATGTTATCGTTTTTATCAAAATTTTAAACAAATACACGAAGATTTGTTTGTTTTAACTGATTATATTAATATTACTCTTAGAAATATTGATGAATATTCTAATATTATTTCAAAACATAATACTTATGCTCCATTTTTTAATTGCATTCAAACTTATAAAGAAAAATTAAATACATTAGTAAATGATTTAAATAAAATTAATACCTTTTCTTTCTCTCATAAAAAATTTAATGAAATCGGATATGTTATGAAATGTTACTATGAAATTCATATTAATGAAGATATTAAAAATATGATTGAATATAGCTTTGGATTTAACGCATATATAGAACATTTACAAGGCATTCAACAATTATATAGAGAGAAATTAATTAAAAAATGTAAGTTTGGTAGAAAACTCAAATTTAAAAATATTTATAATGCTTATCTACTAGATAAAATACCTATTAAAAATAATATCATTTTTGATAAAAATATTATTGTAACGGGACCAAATGCTTCTGGAAAAACGACTATTTTAAAATCTATTTTATTTAATCTCATTTTCTCTCAATGTTATGGATTTGGATTCTATGATAATGCTACTATTCCTCTTTATAACAAAATTCATTGCTATTTAAATATTCCTGATACCTCCGGAAGAGATAGTTTATTCCAAGCCGAAGCAAGACGCTGTAAAGAAATACTTGACTCTTTTAATAATAAAGAAAAACATTTCTGTATTTTTGATGAATTGTTTTCTGGAACCAACCCTAATGAAGCATGTTCTAGTTCCTATGGATTTATAAAATACATGTTAAACAAAAAAGTGGATTTTATTTTAACTACTCATTTACATGAACTTTGCTATAAATTAGATAACTCTATTCTAAACCTAAATATGGAAGTTATTGAAGGCAATAATTTCACATTTAAATATTCCTATCAAATTAAACATGGAATATCCTCTATTAAAGGAGGTATTAAAGTATTAACAGATCTAAATTATCCTCCGGAAATTATTCACGATTCTTTATTATTTAGATCTAATTATTAATTTTTTTAACCATCTAATTTATATGCAATTTAGAAATTTTTTGGAACCACTCATATTACTTTGTCTATTCATTGCCACACTCGGTACCGGATATATTTTCATATTGACCATTTTATTCAAAAATGATAGTTATTCTGGATTCTATAATAGCTGGCAATTCCCTATGCTCTTGGCCATATTCATCGACGCCGCATTTTATAATAATATCGCTATTACTGGTTCCTCTCCACCACGCAGATATAAAAGTGCCATTTCTCACTAATACAAACTCTATAAATATTAATTTCAAATCTAATCATTAAATTCGTTTGTAATTATTTAAATTTATATATTAACTTATTAATAATGTATGAATTTCTAGCCCATCCTATAACCTTATTATGTTTAGGGACTATATTTATTTTAGTTGCTTTATTATTTTTTTATTTTAAAAGAACATTTTCCTTATTAGAACATGCTCAAATGCAACAAGCAAGAATATTACAACAATTTATTAGTAATATGGAAATGAATAGTTTAAGACATAACCAAATGCTACCAATGAATAATGAGCAAAATATTTCTCAAAAACCAAATGATTTAATTCATGTAAGTGATGACGAAAAATCTAACTCTATGAATGATTCTGACGAAGATAGTGATGATGAAGATAGTGATGACGACGACTCAAATGATAGTAACTCTATTATTGATATTCATGCAACAGAAGAATTAGACAATGGAAATATTAAAGTAATTCATCTTGATAACAATTTAGAAGAAATTAATGATTTAGAAATACAAGAATTAGATAATAACAATGACGATGACAATGACGATGACGATGATGACGATGACGATGACGATGATGATGATGATGATTCTTATAATAAAGAAGAGGAACAACCCGATTCTTCTAATGAAAAAAAAATAAATATTCTTCCTTTAGAACCAATTACTTTAGATAAAATCAAAATTGAAGAAATGTCTGTAGATTTTAAAAATATGAATGTAGCTGCTTTAAAAACACTAGCAACAGAAAAAGGTTTGATAAGTGCTGGTGATAAAAAAACAAAAAAAGAATTAATTAAATTGTTAGAAGAACATAAATAAATACATTTTCTCTGTTAGTATATATAAATGAGTTGGGGAACTTGCTATTCAGGATCAAATAATATTCATTTTGATTTTCCACCTATAATGAGTGATGGAAGAAATTTTGCCAAATGGCAACCAGGAGCAGTTATAAATCAACAAATCCGACAAGAAAACAATATAAAATCTAACTGGCAATATAGACAATTTTTAACTGAAAATGCTGATGCTATTATTAAAGCAAATCAAGTGGAAGCTTGTGATAATTGTTGCTATTGTCCTGCTATGAAAGTTGGAGAACCTATCTCCAATTCTCCATATTTATATACATCTTGTATGGAAAAATCACAACCTTATGGATATGACGATAGCAATTTAAAAAATTTATATTTATCTTCTTACCAATTACAATGCAGAATGGTTGCTCCTATTTTAACTCAAGAACAATATTTAAATCAACAATATCCTAATCCAAATTAAATTTATTTAATTCATAATTAAGTAATTAAATAAATAATCATGATATAAGTAATGAATATATTAAGTATAGATGTCGGTATAAAAAATTTAGCATTATGTTTAATTCATTTAGATGAAAATAATAATTTTGAAATAACTAAATGGGATGTAATTAACTTATGTAAAGAGGAAAAACAAACATGCAATTGCGGAAAAAATGCCTGTTATATGTTTAATAATAAATATTATTGTAAAAAACATGTAAATAACAGTAATAAACCGGTATTATGTAAAGAATTAGAAGAAAATAAATTAAAAAAAATTAAAATTAAAGAATTAAAAGAACTATTAAAAAAAGAAAATATTCCTTTTCCTGAAGATAACAGTAAACCTTTAATTATTGATTATTTAAATACCTATTTATCTAGTCATTTTCTTATGCCTTTTAATAATACTATTAAAACAAATGATCTAAGCTTAATAGAAATAGGGATTAATATGAAAAATCTACTTGATGAACTATATCATAATATTAAAATTGATGAGGTAATTATTGAAAATCAAATTAGTCCTATAGCCAATAGAATGAAAACATTACAAGGTATGATAGCCCAATATTTTATTATGAATAATGTTTTTCATATAGAATTTATATCAGCAACTAATAAATTAAAAGATTTTTGTAATAATAAAAATACTACATATTCAGAACGAAAAAAAAAAGGTATAGAAATATGTGAAGAATTATTAATCAATAATGATAATTTAAGTAAAGATTTAGACAAATTTTTGAATCATAAAAAAAAAGATGACTTGGCAGATTGTTTTTTACAAGCTTTATGGTATTTAAAAGAAAAAAAACAAATTATATATAATTAATGTGTTTGATTTAAAATTAAAGTTTCTTATTTAATCATAATGGAAGAAATAATTGATATTAGTGATTTCGACTCTAGTAAAACAATTAATATTAATAATTCAATAGAAGAATTAGAGGAAATTAATGTAGGAGGATATAAATCATCCAACTTTGGTTATGGAATCGAATTATTAATGAATGATAAGAAGAAAAATTCTGGCAATTCAAAAGGACTATCATCTGATATTGATATAAATGATTTAAATAATTTAGAAGATGAATTAAATGATTTAACTTTACCAAAAAAAAGTATAAAAGAAGCTAGATCAAACATTTTTTCTGGAAATTTTAAATTGAAAGAAGATGATGATGATATCTCTAATCCTGATGAAAATAATATTGCTCCTGAACCTATTCATTTAGGACAATCTACTAAAAACCAATCACAAGAAGAAAAAAAAACCTGGGATGGCTATAGCAAATTTAATAATATTCCTATTAATCCAGATGTAACTAAGCCTCAAGTTGAACCCCAAATGTCAAAAGAAGAAATGTTAAAGGAAAAATTTAAATATTTACAAAAGCTTGAAGATTTGGAAAAGAAGGGTGTTAAGCTTACTAAAAAATATGATATGGAATCTAATTTACTTGAAATGAAAGGAGAATATGAAACCATTATTGCTGAAAAAGAGAAGAAAAATTCTGTCAAATTTCAAGGCAAAATGTTAATGGCTTGTATTACTGGTATTGAGTTTTTGAATAATCGATTTGACCCGTTTGATATTAAATTAGATGGATGGTCAGAACAAATTAATGAAAATATTGATGATTATGATGATATCTTTTCTGAGTTACATGAAAAATATAAATCTAAGGCATCCATGGCTCCTGAATTAAAACTTCTCTTCCAATTAGGTGGTAGTGCTTTAATGGTTCATATGACTAATAGCATGTTTAAATCAGCCATGCCTGGTATGGATGATATTATGAGACAAAATCCTGATTTAATGCAACAATTTACCCAAGCTGCCGTAAACACTATGGGACAGTCTAATCCTGGGTTAGGTGGTTTCATGGGATCTATGATGGGTGGTGGAAATATGCCACGCCAACAACCCGAATTTTCTCCTATGAATAATGGACCTCCTCCCGCTCCTATTGCTACTCAAGGACCTAATTCAGCCCCACCTCCAGTAAGACCTGGATATGTTCCTCTATCCAACAGACCTGATATTAATGCAAGTAGAGAAATTCCTGCAGCTGAACGAAGCAAACGACCAGAAATGAAGGGCCCTTCTGATGTTTCTCATTTGCTTGCTGGATTAAAGGTTAAAAAGACAAATGTAAATATTCAAAATGATAATGATGAAAAAGGTAGCACTATTAGCATTAGTGAACTAAAGGAAATGCAAAATGATAATGTTCCGGTTCGTTCCAAACGCCGTAAATCTGAACGCAATACCGTCTCTTTAGACATTTAAATAAATAATTAATTATATTATTTTTAGTTATTTATTTTTTACTTTTTTTTGATTTCTTTTTTTTACAACCTTTTTGTTTTCTTGTTCTTCTTTTTCTTCTTTTTTTCTTTCCACCTTCTTGTGGTTCAAATTCAAAGAGTTGTTCTTCTATCGCTTGTCTTAATTTCCATAAATCTAAACTATTTATGATTTCTGCATCGTCTATTTTACTAATTAATTTATCCTTTATAATTTCTATTTGATTATGGGTTAACTCTTCTTCTGACAATTTACTGTGAAGTTCTGTTAAAAATAATTCACTTTCATTCTCCTCTTGACTAGGATCCTCCACTATATTATCAATGACTGCATCTAATTTTTGTTCTATAAAGTCTATTAAATCATTTAAATAATCTAATTCTTCTGGTTCCGGAGTCATTGGTCCTT
>Ga0222713_10002279_pt1 | contig 20640 bp, 31 predicted proteins | sample C33_649DmetaG_FD_165061 | JGI IMG/M metagenome (GOLD analysis project Ga0222713, IMG submission 165061) | Estuarine water microbial communities from San Francisco Bay, California, United States - C33_649D | ecosystem: Environmental > Aquatic > Marine > Unclassified | place: USA: California...
GCATGAGTACCATAAAGACTAACGCAATCCTTGACGCTTCAGGTGGTAACACAACCACGATCAATGGTGCTACGCCTACTGCCTATAACACTATGGGCAAGAACAGGATCATTAATGGTGCTATGGATATTGACCAGAGGAATGCTGGGGCTAGTGTGACTCCTGCTAGTGGTGATTATACTTTAGATAGATGGAGAACTTCTTTAACACAATCTAGTAAATACTCTGTTCAACAAACATCAACTGCCCCCTCTGGTTTTGTAAACTCATTAAAGGTTACATCTCTTTCATCATATAGTGTTTTAGCTTCTGATTTATTCTTAATTCAACAAAGAATTGAAGGTAATAACATTGCTGATTTAGCTTGGGGAACAAGTGCTGCAAAAACTATTACGCTTTCTTTTTGGGTTCGGAGTTCATTAACAGGAACGTTTGGTGGAACAGTAGCAGGAGTTGGTGGTCGTTCTTATCCGTTCAGTTACACGATTTCATCTGCTGATACATGGGAACAAAAAAGTATTACTGTTACTGGAGATACAAGCGGTACTTGGGCTACTGATAATACTATAGGTATGTATATTTATTTTGGTCTTGGTGTTGGTTCTGATTATCTTAATACAGCAGGCTCATGGTATGGTACATCTTACTATTCAGCAACAGGTGCGACAAGCGTAGTCGGCACATCAGGAGCAACCTTCTACATCACAGGAGTCCAGCTAGAGGTAGGCTCTGTAGCCACTGAGTTTGAGCGCAGACTGTATGGCACTGAGTTGGCTTTGTGTCAGAGGTATTATGAAAAAAGTTATGATACTCTATCAGCAGTACCTACAAACACCACTTTAGGTAATCATGTTGGAATCGTAGATACGCAAAGTCTGACTGCAATTCACGCAAATATTAGATTTAGGGTGGAAAAGAGAACAAATCCGACTATGAATTTTTACAAATATGAAACGACTGCTGGTGTATGGGCAAAAAATTCAGATAATTCAAACACAGGAACATTAACTACTCCTTGGGGAATAGGTACTACTGGAGTTGGAAGACTTGATAGTAGCACATCATTAAGTTCTGGTGGAATGTATCATGGTCAATGGTCTGCAACAGCGGAGTTATAAATGTATAAACTAATTAAAAATCCAATTACAAAAGAAGTAACTGTCATTTTTCGTTTAACTGATTATGCAAACATACCAGTAGACCCCGCCAACACAGACTACCAAGAGTATCTGAAGTGGTTAGCTGAAGGCAACACGCCTGAACCTGCGGATAACTAATGAGTACATATTATGTCGAACCAGATCCATTAGCCACAGGCGGAGAGGCGTACTGGCTAGAAGGATATGCGGTAGGTGACGCTAAGTTAGCTGGAATGCTTACTAGCGGCACATCGACTACTATTACGGCAGGATATAGATACTTACAGCCAGTAGGATTTTTAAGTGAAGGCAGTGGAACTACATTGATTGGCGGATACGCCATAAGGCCAACAGGATTCTTAGCTGAAGCAACATCCACTTCGTTATTTGGCGGGAACTACATATCATCATCTGGAATAGTACAGTTTCCAGAATCAACAACCATTATCAATGGCGATAAAAGAATTACTGCCGCAGTTGTTTCACGCCCAACTGTTACAACAATTATATCTGCGCGCCTCAAGTGGGAGGGCGAAGATGTAAATGTTGAAACATGGACTAATCAGGCGGAGAATTCCGAATCATGGACAAAATTATCAACTAACTCTGAAACTTGGACTGAGGTAAATTAAATGGCTGATACTACGACCACTACTTATGGGCTGACTAAACCGGAGGTTGGCGCATCAGAGAATACTTGGGGAACCAAGTTAAATACTAACTTAGACACTATCGACGACTTGCTCGACGGGACTACGGCGATTGCGCCAAACTTAACTGCTGGAAGCTGGAAAGTCGGCGGAACGGCTATTACGGCTACCGCCGCAGAGCTAAATTACGTTGATGGCGTTACATCTGCAATACAGACGCAAATGGACTTAAAAGCGCCACTGGCATCTCCGGCATTAACTGGAACGCCTACTGCAATTCTTGCTGCGACAGGAACAAACACTACTCAAATAGCAACTACATCATTTGTTCAGCAAGAAATAAATGCTCAAAATTTAGGAACTATGTCGACTCAAGCATCTAATTCAGTATCAATTACTGGCGGGACAATTAGCGGAACAACCATTAATACTTATACGGTTGGATCAAATTCTGTCGGCACAAGAACAGTATCTACATCATCGCCTAGTGGCGGATCTAACGGTGACATTTGGTATAAATACTAATGACTATCTACGTTAAAGATGGCGGTACTTGGCGAGAACCTAAAGAAGTTTTTGTCAATGATGGAGGCACATGGAGAACTATTAAAGAACTTCATGTAAACGACTCTGGTACTTGGAGAAAGATATTTCCAGAGACAGGTACTTATACTCAGTCTACTCCGGGAACTTATTATTGGACTGTTCCTCAAGGAGTGTACAGCATCACCGCTTCTGTCTACGGAGCAGGAGGAGGTGGAGGATCACAATGGTTTTGTGGAGATGGTAACGGAGGTAACGGTGGTGGTTCTGGTGGTTATAACACTGGTCAAACATTAGCTGTTACTCCCGGTGAATCATTAACTGTAGTGGTTGGAGCAGGCGGATCAGGAGGCACTTTCCCCGGAGTTTGTCAAGGTGGAGCTAGTGGATCAAACGGAGGTTCTACTTCTGTTACTGGTGGATCAGGAAACGTAACAGCTACTGGTGGTGGCGGTGCTGGTACTTTTGGGGGAGCTATTGGAACAGGTGGATCTCCTAACGGGGTTAACGGAAATAGTGGTCAGTTATATGGTAACGGAGGATCTGGCGGAAGTAACGGCACTGGTTATGGTAATGGTGGTACAGGTGGTGGTGGCCCTTGGGGAGGTAACGGATTAAGTGGTTCTAATGGTTATATTTCATTTACATGGTAACGTATGATAGCTAGTGATGAAAAACAAGAGCAAAGAAGAAACACTTGTAATTCATGTGACAAAAATAAGTTAGGAGTTTGTACTGAATGTGGTTGTGTCTTAGCTTTTAAAAGTAAGTTTGAAAAAGCTAGTTGTCCATTAGGAAAGTGGTAAAGGAACAATAATGGCGTTGATCCCGTTAAAACTGCCTCCGGGCATATACAGAAATGGAACTGAGTTTGAGCAATCTAACAGATGGCGAGACTCCAGTTTAATTAGATGGGCAGAGGGCAGTTTACGGCCAGTTGGCGGATGGACTGATTTTGTAACGTCTGGTATTGCCGCAGCGCCTAGGGCTATGCATGGATGGCGTGATTTAAATGACAATAACAATATAGCTGCAGGAACATATAATAAGCTATATGCAATTAGTTCTGCCGGAACGATTACAGATATAACTCCATCAGGATTAAATGCAGGTCGCGAGGACGCAACAGAAAATACAGGTTACGGCGGCGGATATTACAACGTAGGAACTTACAATACTCCTAGAACTCCTACGGCAACATGGCTTCCAGCCACTACATGGTCATTAGATAACTTTGGCGAGGATCTGGTCGCGTGTTCAACAGACGATGGAAAACTGTATTTGTGGGACGTAGACGGTGGTGGCATTGCAGCAGTGATAAGTGGAGCGCCAACAAACAATGAAGGATTAATAGTTACAGAAGAACGTTTCTTGTTTGCGCTTGGCGCTGGTGGAAACTCTCGAAAGGTGCAGTGGTGCGACAAGGAGGATACCAGTACATGGTCTCCTGCCGCTACAAACGAAGCTGGCGACATTGAGCTACAAACATCTGGATCTATTAAGACTGCCACGCGTGTGCGCGGGAGAACGCTGATCCTAACAGATACAGACGCGCATTTGGCCACATATCAAGGGCCACCGTATGTTTACGGATTTGAGCGTATTGGATCTGCTTGCGGTACCGACTCTCCAAAATCATTAGTTGCCGTTGATCAGATGGCGTTCTGGATGGGGCAGAAGGGATTCTTTGTATTTGACGGTTCAATCAGTCGAGAGCTTAACTGCGACGTTAGTGACTATGTATTTAGAGATATAAACACTAACCAGATCAGTAAAGTGTACGGCGTACACAATAGCCGTTACTCAGAGATATGGTGGTTCTATCCTAGTGAGGATTCTGTAGAAAACAATAGATACGTCACATTCGATTACAAGGACAATTTTTGGACGTTTGGCCAGTTATCAAGAACTGCCGCCATGGATATTGGTATATTGAGATATCCAGTTTGGGCGGCATCAGACGGTCAATTGTACTTCCACGAGTATGGATTTAATCACGCGGGAGCTACTGCATTTGTTGAATCTGGCCCGATAAGTCTTGGAAACGGTGATAACATTATGAAAGTTACACAATTGATCCCAGACGAGCAAACACAGGGCGACGTTACGGCTAAGTTCAAAACTAGATTCTATCCAAACGGCTCCGAGACGGAGTACGGTAGCTACACGATGTCCAATCCTACTGACGTTAGATTTAGCGGTAGGCAGATCAGGATGCGCGTTGAGACTACAATCAATGATGATTGGAGAGTCGGAGTGATGCGTATTGAGGCCAGCCCCGGAGGTAAGCGTTGAGTACACCTCCACCACCACTGGGCGGAAACTGGCGCGAGTGGGCAGAGCGCCTAAATCAGTTTATTCGCAGGACTGCAAATAAGCTAGATTACAAGACTTCTGGCGAGTCAGCATCTGAAGATGGAGTCATGTTGTGGAACGAGGAAATAGGCCACATGGTTTTGTCAACAAATGGTCAATATTTACCAATTCCATACGGCGAGAACTCATATGGCTTTTTTGCTGATTTTAACAATCAGACCGCCGCTACAATTAATACGGCAACCGCAATAACTTGGGATACTGAGGCTTATTCTCATAATGTATCGATAGATGCAACAGACTCAAGTAAAATTGTGTTTGAGAAAAGTGGCGTATATGAGCTAACTTTTACTGGAGAGATAGTATCTAGTTCGGCCAGTGCAAAAACGTTTTATTTTTGGCCAAGAATAAACGGATCAAACGTTCCTAATTCAACTATGGTGACTACTCTTGAGGCAAATGGGCAAAAGAAAATAGTGTCGAGAAGTGGCATTTTTGATGTTTCTGCAAACGATTATTTACAGGCAATGTTTGCCGTATCAGATGTTACGGCATCATTAAGCACTACAGCCGCAACAGCATTTTGCCCAGCTTCGCCATCTGTGACGCTATCTGTAAGTGAGCTAGAGGTTCCATGAAAAAGGCTGAATACTCAAATGGCATGGTTGATGAGATATATCGGTGCAAGCACTATATTGAGGATGCCTTGGCTTATTCTGGCGATACTCATAACTTTGATGATGTTGTGCTTGGGATTCTTACTGGCCACTTTCAGTTTTGGCCTACAGAGGATTCTTGTATGGTCACTGAAATAGTTGTATATCCAAGAAAAAAAGTATTTCACGTTTTTTTGGCTGGTGGTAGTCTTAATCAACTTATAGATTTCCACAAGCCAGCAACTGAGTGGGCTAAAGCGCAAGGATGCACCGGGATGACCATAACTGGAAGGCCGGGCTGGGAAAGAGTTTTAGCCAAGCATGGTTGGGATTATCAGTTTACGACGTTAAAAAAGGAGATTTAAATGAGTAGCGGTGGTGGAAAAGGCGGTAGCAGAACTACCGAGACAAAAATTCCAGATTGGATAGCTCAACCAGCTACCAGAAACTTAGCTAGGGCTGAGGCGGCGCAAAAAATAGGATATATGCCATATTCTGGGCCAGATGTTGCTGCATTTAATCCAATGCAACAGGCGGCTATGCAGGCCAATATTGGCGCTGGTGAGGCTTTTGGACTGTTAAGCCCGGGATCGCTACAGCCATTACAAGGAATGCCAGCACCGCAAACTTATGCTGGCGGTATGCAAGGATATTCATCTATGCCGTTATATGATCAGGCAGTGGCTGAGTTACAGTCCAGAAGCCCTAATCAGGTAGCCGCATACAATCAGCTATTCGTACCGAGAGGATAAAGATATGGCAGGCGCACCGCAGGGCGGAACACCAAACGTAAATCAAGCAGCAGCGCAAGGCGTTTATGGCGCTGGATTAGGATCAGCCGCAGGGATGGGATACACGCCACAGCAAGTACAAGCTGGGCAACTATCGTCTACTGACATTGGTCAGTACATGAATCCTTACACCGAGCAAGTAATCAGGGCTAACGAGGCTGATATTCTGCGTGGCGCTCAAATGGGGCTAGATATCCTTGGAGCCAAGGCGCAAGCCGCAGGAGCATACGGCGGATCTCGACAGGCGATTGCAGAGTCAGAATATGGCAGAAATGTGGCACAACAGTTGGCTCAATCTTCTGCTGGATTAAGACAAGCTGGATTCCAGAACGCTCAACAGGCCGCATTAAGTGACATTCAAAACAGAATGGCGGCTGGTCAATTTAACGTTGGATCTGGCTTGCAGGGCGCACAACAGCGTCTAGCGGCCGCAAATCAGCTTGCGAATGTATCTAACCTTGGATTTGGTATGGGTCAGCAAGTTCAAGCTAATCTTGCTCAACAAGGCGCAATGCAACAAGCCATGCAACAACAGCTTATTGATGCAGCTAAAGCTCAATATGGAGGATACGTTGGAGCGCCTCAACAGTCTATTGGATACGTTTCTCAGGCACTTGGTGCTACTCCAGTTCCTCAGACTCAAGTTGCTACAAGACAGCCGGGATTGTTTGATTACCTAACTTTGGCGGCTACTGCTGCTAGTGGAAGATCATAAAAATGAATCCTTATTACTATTTATCTCCTGAGTTTTTGAGACAGCTTTATTCTCAAAATTATCAAATGATGAATCAAGCTGGAATGCAACAGCCACAGCAAATGGATCCAAGAATTTCTATGGCTCAAGAAATGACACAGCAACAGCAAATGCCTATAAATCGGCCACAAATGCTTGGCCTTGCGGAGTCTCAAAATGCTATGGCAACTATGGATCAGCAAGACAAAGCATTGCAACAAGCTATTTCTGGATACATGAAATCAAGCAAAGATAAACCAGAAGGCGTTGATTTAGATGGGCAAAAAAAGAAAAAAACTCTCTGGGACTTTATTGGATAATAAATATGCCTGAAATTAGAACGCATCCAGAAACTGGAAAAAAAGTTATTTTTTATTCTTTGGGAGAAGATGTACCAATTAATGGAGGTCAAGTATATACAACTCCAAACGGAAACTATATTGAAATTCCAGATACCGGAACACAATATGTTGAAGGATCGTATCAAAGAAAAGACTTTACTCAGCCTCAATTAGAGGCATCTAAAGATATCTTAATGGAAAGAGGGCTTTTGCCTTATGCCGCCGGAAGGACTATAAATAATTTAGATTTGGCAAGAGAAAGAGACAGAAATATTCTTTATGAACAATCCTTAAAGAGAGTAACTCCAGAGCCTCAAAATATTGCTAATGCTATGTTGCCAAACGGCGTTCAAGGATTGCTTGGCCCATTGGTTGAAAAGGTTGGCAGAAGATTTTCTGATACCAAATCAGCTCAAAGCCAAGCTATTAATCAGTTTGCGGCTGCCGGACAGGCATCTCCTTCTGTAGTTCCTGATAATAGAACAACTCCAGATCAACTTACTGCCATTCAAACTTATCCAGATACCAATCAATACCAAAATGTTTATGTTCCATCAAATGAATACGGAAGCGCAGACACTTTAGTTGCTGGCAATTCCGATAATCCATTCTCACGATCTTATGAAGCAGGCCAAGGAACTGGTATTTCAAATGCACTTCGAGATCAAGGCGGGACTAACACATTAAGTGGCGGCACAACTTCAGATGGGCCTATGTTTCGTACTTATGGTGGATTAATGAATTTCCCATCAGGAAGAAATGCATCAGAAGATGTATCTGGTGAAGGCGGAGGAATGTTTGGAGTTTCAAGTGTAATTTTGCCGGATGGATCTGTTAGTAAAGATGTCAATCAAAAAGCTGACGACGCTATAAGACAAGTTGAAATATTAGAAAAATCTATTAATGCTGATTCTAAATTAAGTGAAGAATTTAACTCACAAAAAAATCAAGCAGCTTCTGATAATGATCCATACAAATGGCAAAATTTATTTGCTAATCTCGCTATTGCATTTAATACAATGCGATTAGATCCAGATCCTCAAATACCTGCAATAATGGCTGATAGGATTAAGACAAATAGGGCATTGTATCAGTCATCAAAAACAGCAAAATTCTTTGAAAAAGATTATCCAGAAATTGCAAATATGGTAAGAACTGGAGCGCTTGAGCCTAAAGATGCGCTTACTTACATTACTAAAGTTGGTGATGCGTCTAAACTTACCGAGGCAATAAACACAAGATTGCAAGCAGTAAAAATATTAGGCCTTCAGCCCGGATCTAAAGAATACAATTCTGTTATTGCAGGAGGAAAGCCTACAGATCCAAGTGCAACTGCGTATGAAAGAAGAGCCAGCGCTAGAAAAGAATTCAATAGCATGGACGCAATTAAAGATTTTAGATCAGTTCGTTCTGCATACGGCAGAATTTTAGCGTCAGCCGATAAGCCTAGTGCCGCAGGCGATCTTGCATTGATATTTAATTATATGAAGATGCTTGATCCGGGATCAGTAGTTAGGGAAAGCGAATTTAGAACAGCCCAACAAGCAAAAGCATGGTTTGTAAATTTAGATGATGAATCTAGAAGCAAGGTTCCAAATTTTGTTAGAACATGGATACAAGGTGCGACTGAGGGAACAATGTTGCTTCCTGCGCAAAGACGAGACTTCGTTTCTAGATCAGAGGCATTGTACGATGATGCCGAAGAAATTTATTTAAATACTCGTAATCAATATGATGAGATTGCCAAAAAAGAGAAATATCTTGAAGAAGGCGAAAGTTTATTTATTGATGAAAGATATACTGGAAAGAATAGAACGTATCCGGTTCCTAAAGTTGGAGATGAAGAAGTTGGAACTGATGGAACGGTATATAGATTTGTTGGCGGGGATCCAAATAATGAAAAAAATTGGGAAAAGGTAAAGTAATTAGGAGATAAGATGCCACAGCCTTGGGAACGTAATTACAAAGCAAGAAGCACCAAAGAAATGTTTGTTGGATCTGAGGATGCAAATTCTTTGCCTTCATCTGTAGAGGACATTGCTTCTAGGGCAAGATTAAGCCAAGAAGATCCTCAAAAACTTAGATCGTCACTTCAAGGTTTGACGTTATATCTTGGAGATGAATTAGAAGCATTTGCAAGATCAAATTGGAATAAAATTGCAGGCGGAGAAACTGATTACGAGACAATTAGAGATGAAATAAGAAACAAAATTGAAAATTATCAACGCAACAATCCCGGAGAATCGCTTACTTATGAGGTAATTGGAGCTATAGCTCCTACTGCTGCAATGCTTTTAGCCCCCGGCGGTCAAGGCCCGGGAATTGCAAATATATCAGCAAACCTAGCAAAAATAGGTAAAGCTGGTATTGAGGCGAGTAAGGCTTCAAATATACTTAAAGGTGTTGGAACTAATGTTTTAAAAGGGATTAGCGAAGGCGCAGTAGGAAGTTACGGGCAAAGCGAAAAAGAATCATTTCTTGATAGCACTGAAGAGATACTTGAGGGGGGAGGAGTTGGCGGTGCTATATCAGGAACGCTTTCAATAGGTGGCAGAGCGCTTGGATTTGTTGGAAATACTTTCTTTGATGCAGTTACATCGCTTTTTGGCGCAGAAGGCAAAACAATTGTTGCCAGAAAACTAAAAGAAATTGTCGAAAGAACTGGAAGCACTCCAGATGAAGCAATAGCAAAAATAATGCGTGGAGAATTGCTTGCTGAAGATCCGGGATTAAACGCTTTAGTAAAAGTTATAAGAGAACAAGGCGGAGAGCCAGCGAGAAGATTACAGGCAACTTTGGATTATAAATCTGGTGCTAGATCAAGGAGAGTTTTAAGCACTGAAAGAGCAGCTCAAAAGGAATTGCAAACAGCTTTAGTTCCATCTCAAAGAATTGATGACAATTTAGTAGATTATTTTAATGTTGATGACGCAGCAGCAAAGTTGGCTGAAAACAAGGCTTACGGAAATGTGTTTGATGTTCCTGTAAATCTTAACTCTGAATTATTTCAGGATCTTACTGATTTATTAAAAGGCAATAGAACAGTACAAAAAGCTATAGAAGATATTTACGCATCAAATCCAAATATGAAAAAGTTTTTTGCTATAGATGCAAAAACTGGAAAGATGAAGATTGATAGCAAGGGAAGAGTTGTTTTAAAAGGAACTCCAACTATTGAAGATGCTGAAAATATTAAAAGAGCGCTTGATGAAACTATTGATGCTTATTACAAAATGCAAGGCACAGGATCTACTGTTGCTACAAATCTGCAACAAAGACTAGATCGATTTGTAAATAAACTTGACTCATTTTCTCCAGAGTTAGCTGTTGCTAGGTCTGATGCTGCATTGTTAAGATCAAGCAGAAAGGCATACAAAGAAGCTCAAACCGATCTTGGAAAGCAGAATCAAGAAGAAGTTATTTCTAGGATTAATAAATATCTTAATGCTGCAGAAAACGGAACTCCAGACGAATTAAATGCATATAGACTGGGGATGATGACTGCGATTAAAAATAAATTTGTAGGAAAAGAAGATATTGCTAGGGCATTATCTACTCCGGGGACAAAGGAATATCAAATATTATCTAGAATAGTTCCAGAAAACCAATTGGATGATGTAATTTCAAAATTAGAAGTTTCGGCTCAGTCAAGAAGATCAATATCTAAAATGGCTGGAGGATCAGATACTCAAGAAAAACTAGCTGCTGAAGCATTTATGAATAGACCTGTCCCAGCGCAGGCAATAACTGCTGCATTAAAAGGTGACTTTAGTATGGCAATTCCAGCTTTAATTGGAATGTTTAAGCCGGGCCTTAACGAAAGGCAAAAAAGTGAAATAACAAGGTTATTGTTGGCTGATAAAGATATGGTCGAATTGGTCAAGAGATCTTTATACGATGAAGGCGCTTTAGGCCTATTACAAAATAAAGTAAACGCATTATCAAGAGTTGCTTTTGGCGGAGTTAGAAGGCAAGCAAGCGCAAATCCTGTTCAAACTACAACTGGAATTTTAGACTTACTTAATCTTCCATAGGGAAAAATAAATGAAGCCAGAACGCATGGACAAATCAACGATTCAGGGCATAGTTAGAGATGCTGTTTCTGACGCTGTTGACTTTATTGAGAGTGAAGTAGCTGATGATCGAATCAAGGCACAAAGATACTTTGATGGCGAAGTAGATATCGGCCAAGAAGACGGCAGATCAAAAGTAGTTGCGACTAAAGTACGCGACACGGTTCGAGCTATCAAGCCAAGCCTTATGCGAGTGTTTTTGTCTAACGATAAGCCAGTTGAGTATGTGCCAAAAGGCCCAGAGGACGTTGGAACGGCGCAAATGGCAACTCAGTATATGCACTGGGCGTTTGGCGAGCTTGGCGGATATCGCATCGTAAATGACGCATTTCATGACGCATTAGTCAAAAAGGTTGGAGTTCTTAAAACGTATTGGGATAAATACACAGACGTTGAGACTTATACGTTTACCAACTTAACCGATGAAGAGTTTGCTGCGATAGTAAACGAAGATGACGTAGATGTGATTGAGCATAGCGAAGAAAGCTCCATGTCAATTGACGAAATGGGCATGGAGATAGAGGCCACTCAGCACAGCGTCACAATTAACAGAAAGACTGAAAAGGGCCGTTTAAAGGTCGAATCAGTGCCACCAGAGGAATTCATGGTGGACAGGAACGCTCGATCAATTGACGACTTTTATGTAGTTGCTCACCGAACCGAGATGCGCGTATCTGACGTTGTAAACATGGGATACGACTTTGAGGAAGTGTCAAACTTAGACGGAATTGGCTCAAGTGACACATACTCAGAGGCAGAAGATTTTGAGCGTCGCGGCTACCAGATGGAAGAGGAAGAGCAAACCAAAGACGTATCTATGAAGCTCGTGGCAATCACCGAGGCTTACATGAAGATGGACATCGAAGGCACGGGAATCGCTCAAATGTACAAATTCATCCTTGGCGGAAGCAATTACCAGCTACTGGATTACGAGCCTTGGGGCGAGGTTCCATTTGCCATATTTGAGGTAGATCCAGAGCCACACGCATTCTTTGGACGATCAATCGCCGATCTCATCCTAGAAGATCAAGACGCAGCCACAGCCATGCTTCGTGGCGTACTTGATAACGTAGCATTGACCAACAATCCAAGACTTGGATTTGTGGAAAATCAGGTCAATGTCGATGACCTATTAAACAATGAGATTGGCGGCCTAATCCGCATGAAGCAACCAAACGCCATACAAGAGATTTCTGTGCCGTTTGTGGCCGCTAATACGCTTACGGCTATCCAATATATGGATCAGATGATTGAGGGCAAGACAGGCGTTTCTAGGGCCGCTATGGGCCTAGATCCAGATGCCCTTCAAAATACTACCGCTACGGCTGCTCAGTTGACCGCACAGGGCGGCGCGGCTCAGATAGAGGTAATGGCAAGGAATCTGGCAGAGGGCGGCATGAAGCGCCTATTTAAGCTCATGTTGAAGTTGTTTATTGAAAACAGTGACGAAGAGCAAATGATGCGTATGAACAGCCAGTTTGTGCCTGTTGATCCACGTTCTTGGAACACCAACATGGACGTTATGTGTAACGTCGGTCTTGGAACTGGACAAGAAGATCAGAAAGCAGCCGCGTTGCAACAGGCTCTAGGGCTACAGATGCAGATATGGCAGGCTTATGGGCCGGGCAATGGCTTGGTCACAATGACGCTAATTCGCAATACATTGGCTGATATGTTGGCGGTTGCTGGCATTAGAAACAGTGACAGATACTTCTCGCCACTTAATGATCAGACAGAGCAACAGTTGATCATGATGAAACAACAGCAGGCAGCTAATAGTCCACAGCCGATTGATCCCGGTCAGGCTCTTATACAGGCCGAGCAACTCAAGGCCCAGACTAAAGCTCAGTCCGACATGGTTAAGATGCAAGTCGAGGCTCAGAAGGCTATTGCTCAAGATGATCGTGAGCGCGACAAGATGGATCAAGACTTGCTTATTGAGGCAGCTAAGATACTTGGCCAGTACGGTACGCAAGTCGATGTTGCCAACATTCGCAAGGCTCAACAGGAAGCCAGATATCCAGATAAACGGCCATCTGAGGCTGTATCTGGCGGAAGGTTTTAATGAGTATTAAAGACAAAGCATCAAAGATTAAACAGCTCACCAATGATCCGACGTTTGTGTCGATCATTGAGGCTGTTAAGTCTAAGCAAGTGACGATATTTTTAAATCCCAACTCTACTGAAAAGAGTCGGGAGGCGGCGCACAACGTTATTTGTGCATTAAGTGAAATCGAAGATTACATCAACACTGTTCTTACAGACGAAAAAATCTTTGATAAAAACAACTAAGGGAGACAAGTACCGTGTCAGACACGACTGAAACCACATTCGATGGAAGCATCGAGCAAGCAGTTGGACTAATCACTAGGCCAGAGCCTTCTGATGAAGTAGAGCAAGAAGATATTACTGAATCTGAGGATGTATCTCCAGAGGTGGAAGCATCGGAATCAGAGGATGTTGATGACGCTGAATACGACGACAGCGAGGAAGATGAAGTAGAAGTCGAAGCGAAGGACGATGACGACGAAACAGATGACGAAGCCGATTCTGAAGAACCTGTATATTTTTCTGTAAAAGTTGACGGAAAAGAAGAGCAGGTAACCTTAGAGGATCTCAAGCGTGGTTATTCTGGCCAGAAGTACGTCCAAAAAGGGATGCAAGAAGTAGCCGCCAACAGAAAGCAAACTGAAGAGGTTTACTCTGCACTTTTAGCCGAAAGACAGCAGCTCGTTGAGATGTATCAACAGATGCAACAAGGGCAGTTCTTGTCAAAGCCTAATCCACCATCTGACGATCTTTTGAGCGATGATCCAATTGGATACATTGAGCAAAAGGCAAGATACGATAAGGCAATGGAGCAATACAACCAGCAGCAAGTAAAAATGAGCCAGATCATGCAACAAAGTGAGCAGGCTCGTGAACGCGCTGTACAGGCTTATTTGCAACAAGAAATGCAATCGTTGGCAAATGTTATCCCTGACTTTGGTGACGCGCAAAAAGCAACCAAGCTCAAGGGCAAATTATTGGATGGCGGTCAAAACTTTTACGGTTATACCGAAGAAGAGATCGGCTCAATAATGGATCACCGAGCAATTAGAGTTTTAAACGATGCCATCAAGTACCGCGAGATAGTCGCTGGCAAGTCGAAAGCCGAGCAAAAAGCTAAAGGCGCGAAACCAGTTATCAAGCCGGGATCTAAGAAGGTACAAAACACTAATGTCAAGGCTATGGAACGGCGAAAAGCCAAATTTAAAACGAGTGGGCGCATCGAAGATGCTCTCGCTTTAATCGTTAATGAATAACTAAGTGAGGTCATAAAATGGCACAACCAACTAACACTTTTGACAGCTATGATGCTGTCGGTATCAGAGAGGATCTCTCAGATATCATCTATGACGTATCTCCAGAAGATACGCCGTTTTACTCTAAATCAAAAAAAGTAAAGGCATCTAACACTTATCATGAGTGGCAAACAGACGCTCTTCGTTCTTCAGCAGCTAACGCACACGTTGAAGGCGACGAGATTACCGCTAACGCTCGTACCGCAACTACCAGACAAGGTAACTACACTCAAATCTTCGTTGATGCAGTGTCAGTTCCAGATACAGACTCAGGTCTGAAAAAAGCTGGTCGTGCATCTGAGATTGCTTATCAAATGCTCAAAACTGCTAAAGAGCAGAAACTTGACATTGAGAAGGCTCTCTTTGACAACAACGCTCGCGTTGCTGGTAACAGCTCAACTGCTCGTGAACTTGCTGGCGCTCCAACTTGGTTGATCACCAACACTGTTTTTGGTGACAACGAAGGTGCTGACGCTACTGGTGACGGAACGGATGCTCGTACTGATGAGACAACCACTCTTACCGCATTCAACCAAACTGACTTTGACACTGTCATGCAGTCAATTTGGGAGCAAGGCGGCAAGCCAAACACTGTTTATCTCTCAGCATTCCAGATGAACAAAGCTCTTGCCTTCACCGGCATGAACAACCAGCGTTCAACGATTGGTGCATCAGTTGGTGGAACAAATGCTGTTATCAAGGCAGTTGATGTTTATGTAACGCCTAAACAAACCCCTTGGGCCCTTGCAGCGTAAGTTGCTATGGATAATCGCGTGAATTGCTGGGAAGCTAAGTTGAAAAATAAGCCAATCAGCAGCCAAGCGTCACAGGGATGTGACGAAGGTTCAGAGACTAGGACACGGAGACTAGAACAGTCAGTAAAGTCCCACGAGTGCGCGACAACCTACATGGTTGAAGATATAGTCCGATACTCATCAGAAATGATGAGAGGTAAAGATAAAGAACTTTGCCATAACGAAATGTGGGGAACAGTAGACTTCATGCCATCTCGTGAGAACCGTTCTCGTGACGTGTTTATCATGCAAGATGATATGTGGTCAGTTGCAGTTCTACGTCCTACAAAGAACATGGAACTTGCTAAAACTTCTGACTCAACTCGACGCGCAATCGTTACTGAGCTTACTCTCGTATGTAACAACGAGAAAGCATCAGGCGGTGTGTTCGACAACACAGTATCTTAATTGATACGGGGGGGCTAAATGCCCCCCTTTTTTTAGGAGCTTGTTTTGAAAATCAAAGAAATAGTCCATCACGATGACGGCGGAGATACTCTGACTATTGAAAAGGTTTATGACAATGAGCCTGTATTACGCCAAGTAGAGGAAATTAAGCATTCTGGACTGGGGCAAACTGGAGACAAAAGACTGGTAGGCCGTATCCCAATGCATATAATGTCGCAATGGCTCAAGGAAGCCGGAGTGGACTGGTCTGATCATGGCGCGGCCCAAGAGGTCATTAAGCGTAAAATGTTATCAGGCGACTTTAACAAGTTTAGAGTTTGGGAAGGCAAATACTAATGGATCAAACTTTAATTAACTGGGCCTTGTCTGCGGTAAGCGCAGCAATCGGATTTTTTGGGCATCTTATATGGATGGCTGTTCGTGACATACAAAAAGCTCAATCAAGACTACAAACTAGACTCAGTGAAGTTGAAGTCTTAGTTGCCGGAAGCTATGTTAAGCGCCAAGAGTTTGAAAGATTTATCGATAGAATTATTGATAAATTAGATTCAATTGATTCTAAGTTAGATAGCAAGGTTGACAAGTAATGGCCAAGGTTAAATCTTTTGATGCAAAAGTAAAGCCGATCCCAAAACGAAAGAAGTTAAGTAAACGTAAAAAATTGGCAAAGATAGCAAAAAAATCTAAGCCAAAAAGTCCTTTATTTAGATAAGGAGAAAATAATGTTTTTTAGCGAATTGTTTGAGAAAGCAAAAGAATCATCTAAAGGTTTTAGAGATGCATTTTTGTCATGTATGGTCATGATGGTAAAAGGCAATCTAGCGGTACTAAGTTTTGCTCATTTTGCAAATGCATTTAAAGTTGGTGTTGCAACTATGATTGCATTGTTTGTATGTAACATGGTTAAGCCAACTGATAACAAGTGGATATTGGCTTGGATTGTAGGAACCATTACTGCGGTTGTTGACGCATTTGCACATGATCATTCATACGGATCTGAGGCAGTTCTTACCGGAGTCGGCGCATTTGTTTTAGCTATGGCGTTCACCAAAGTAGGCGAACTAGGGATAATTAAAAGATGATTCCAATACTAGGAGCATTGCTTGGTAGTTTGGCAGAAAATGGCCTTGGTCTTTTGTCCTCGGCTATCCAAGCGAAGGGCAAACAGGTAGTCGAAAAGACTCTAGGAGTTACGATCCCAGATAATCCAAGCGATGTTGACATTGAAAAGATGCGTCAATTGCAGTTTGAGCATGAAGAAAAACTGCTAGAGCTTGGAATAGAGAAAGCAAAACTAGAGCAAGAGGAACTTAAAGTTCTGATTGATGCCGCCAGAAACGAAGATAACAACGTATCTACTCGGTGGTCTGCTGACATGGCATCAGACTCTTGGATGTCAAAGAACATTCGTCCATTGACTCTGGTGTACATTCTTACCGCTTACTTGCTATTTGCAGGACTTAGCGCCAACGGGATAGACATTAACGAAAGTTATGTAAGCCTGTTGGGGCAGTGGGGAATGCTAGTTATGACGGCCTACTTTGGCGGTAGAACTGTAGAAAAAGTTATGGAACTGAGAGGTAAGAAATGAAACTCTCCGAGGAACAAGCGGCGTTCCTATTGGATGCCTGCAAACTAATTCAGTACGCCACTGAAAAGGGATTTATGGTTACTGGCGGAGAGTTGCACAGAACTCCTGAACAGCAAGCCATATACGTCAAATCTGGCAGATCCAAGACAATGAATAGCAATCACATTAAGCGATGCGCTATTGATTTGTTTTTCTTTAAAGATGGCAAGATTATCTGGGATAGAAAAACAATCTCAGAAATAGGCGACTATTGGGAATCTCTCAATCCTAAAAACAGATGGGGCGGTAACTTTAAATCACTTGTTGACTGCCCGCATTTTGAAAGAAATGTCTAATGGTTAAAAAAGTCTATCAAAATCCAAAAGGTGGCCTGAACGAAAAAGGCCGTAAATACTTTGAGAATAAAGAGGGCGGAGACTTGAAGGCTCCAGTTAAGTCTGGAACCAATCCTCGACGTGTATCTTTTGCCGCTAGATTCTCTGGGATGGCTGGGCCAATGAAAGATTCAAAAGGCCGCCCAACTCGTAAGGCGCTGGCGTTAAAGGCTTGGGGCTTTGGTAGTGTTGAGGCCGCAAGGAATTTTGCTAACAAACACAAAAAGAGCAAGTGATGAAAAAAGGACTCTACGCAAACATTCACGCCAAGCGTGAGAGGATTAAAGCTGGATCAAAAGAAAAAATGAGAAAGCCGGGAACAAAAGGCGCTCCTACTGCTTCGGCATTCAAGAAAGCAAAAAAAACAGCTAAGAAAAAGTAATTGGCTGATCCAGTAGCTAGACGTAATTCTCGCTATAAAAGCGTGTATGGAATTACGTTTCGTCAATACGTTGAAATCGCGTTCAGGCAAGGTAATAAATGCTTGATATGTGGCGTTGACGGCAAGCAAACTGAGAGAGAAAAATTATCAGTTGATCACTGCCACTATTATGGTGAAATACGGGGATTGCTTTGCCAGAAATGTAACACTGGGCTTGGGCTATTTGATGACAATCCAGAGGCTATAATCAAGGCAGCAAAGTATTTGAAAAGATTCAATAGAAAAATAAAGCTCTCAAGGGCTGTAAAGAGAATTTATTATTTTATTGTTAAACTCTCATGGTCGATATTTCCTACTTATTGGAGGCTTAAAAAATGAAAACTTGCCCAACTTGCCCAAATCCTAAGAAATGCATGGCAGCCGGTGAATGCATGATGAAGAAGGCGGCTAAAAAAAAGCCCAGCAAGACAAAAGCTAAAAAGGGATACTAATGCCGCTAGTTAAAAGCAAATCAAAAAAAGCCTTTAAAAAGAACGTAGAAGCTGAGATTAAGGCTGGGAAGCCGCCAAAACAGGCTGTTGCCATAGCTTATGCGGTCAAACGTAAGGCAGGTAAAAAGAAGAAATAGCCAAAATATGGAGGCTAAACAAGTGAATCGAGAGTGCGTATATCTTGAATGGGTTGACGCTGTAGCTGACTCAGGCTGGGAAGAAACTAAGAAACCAGAGCTTCATGATTGCTACACTCTCGGATTCATTGTTGCCGAGGATGACAAAGCAATATGCGTTGCATCCGCCATATCCAAAAAAGAATCAAACGCCAAGATTCATATCCCAAAGGCTTGGATCGTAAAGGAAGTTAGATTCAGTCCAGAATCCATAAAAAAAGCCCCAAAACGCGGGGCTTGAGTAGGAGGAGTATGAAAGTTAACCGAGTGAATTAAATGCCTCATACACTCGATCTACTGAATCATAGCCATATTTCTTAGCCAAGGCAAGCGCCTCAGTAGCTGTATATAATTTCCCGTCAATAAACGTAAATAGAGGCTCACCAGCGCGTTCTTTGCCAATAGCAACCATGTAGTAAGGCCCAAACTTTATGTGCTTTATACGCTTCTTAAATTTGCGTAAATTGATGCTTGTCATTTAATAGATAAATACAACAAAAACAAAAACAACAAGGAACATACAATGGCCAATATTCCAAAGACGTTAATCTTGTTAAATGCCTCGCTCTGATTGGCCTCTGCAAACACTTTTTCTATTTCTTGCATTATTTTATCGTTAGGGATAGAGCGCCCGTTTTCCCATTTGCTAATGGTCTTGTAATGAATATCCAATGCATCAGCTAATTCCTTCTGAGTGATCCCTAGCTTTTCCCTGTTTTCCTTCAAATATGCAGAAATATTGTCATGTTTCATGCGCCATCTCCTTAGTAAAATTCTCGACTTGGCACTGAGCATCTTCGTTGCCTCGGCATACTATAACACTTTGATTAATAGATTTTAAATAATTGTGCCATTCTAGCTGGCTTGCAGACACGCTACCACCACTTTTTTTCTTCATTTCAATCCAAAGTAGCCACTCCGGTACGAACAGGTCTGGGACTCCGGGAGTTACGCCCTCGGCCTTGAGACGTGCGGCGGTTACGATGTTTCTTTGGCCTCCGTTTGGTATCGCTATTATCTTGGCTTTGTAGGTCTTGCGAAACCAGCTTACAAACTCCCGTTGCTCAACGTGTTCACTTCGCCCATTTTCGTTGAACGACTTTGTAATACTTGCCTTCCCTCTTGTAGAAAATCTCATTTGGCGGCTTGCCCTTATTCATAATGTAGCAGATATCCTCCAAATTGCTTGTATTCAGAAACTTCACATCAATCTCTGATTTGATGGCTATGCTTGCCAACTTACTTACTGCCATGTTCCCGGCGTATCCTTCGTGCTGGATGGGGAAATATTCTGCAATGATAGGATCGGCCAGTATTTTAGAGTAATACTGCACCTTAACCATATCTCTGCCACTGGTTCTCGACCTATGCTTAGACCACTGCCAATCAAGAACAGAGAATCCGTCGTTGTTGTGGCCCATGATATCTATGTCATGAAGCCTCATGCGCTTCTCTTTCGTCTGAGGGAACTCGTATCCGCAGTCTGGGCATACTTTGACGGCTGGGGCCACTAAACTATCACACTCAGGGCAAACCTTTACTGGAGCCTCTCCAGTGCCTTTACCGGGCTTATTCGGCGGCTCCACTCTGGTTATCGGGCCATGCATTTGGACTACGCCAGCAAAGTCTAAAACTAGGCAATGATCGGTATGGCTCTTGTTACGCATACCGCGCCCAGCCATTTGGACGTACAGGCCCGGAGACATCGTTGGGCGTAGCATTGCTATAAGATCAATGTCTGGATAGTCAAATCCAGTAGTTAATACGTTGGCGTTGGTTAGCGCCCGTATCTTGCCAGCCTTGAACTCGCTAATAATGCGTTCACGTTCTGGCTTTAT
>Ga0222713_10002281_pt1 | contig 20636 bp, 22 predicted proteins | sample C33_649DmetaG_FD_165061 | JGI IMG/M metagenome (GOLD analysis project Ga0222713, IMG submission 165061) | Estuarine water microbial communities from San Francisco Bay, California, United States - C33_649D | ecosystem: Environmental > Aquatic > Marine > Unclassified | place: USA: California...
TAACCAGCACTCTCGGTATGAATATAGATTCTGGGGACAGGGTTCAGATGTCTTTGGCACCATCTGTCTCCGCATCGAGAAGTGGGGACTTGTCATATAGCGCTGGTGCCCAAACCAATCCAGTCGTATTCAATGCAACAAGCCACAATATCGGCAACCACTACAGCACGTCGACAGGTCTACTGACAGCCCCCATAGCAGGTGATTATTTCGTATCGTGCGGGTTATACAACGCAGCAGGAGTGGATACTAGCCAAATTTGGTTTGTCCATAATGGCGCTCGCGGCGTAAGTTTTGTTCTTTCGCCTACGACCAATGGCAATATGGCTGGTTCTGGGGTGCAGAGGCTTGCGGCGGGGGATACCCTGGGTGTTGTCGGCTGGTATGGGGGCGCTACGGTAACTATTACGGCAAACACATTCCACACATTTCTGCGTATCAGGTATATCGGATGATGAAAACGCTGACAAAAGCAAAGTATGCGATAATTAGGTGCTGCGGCAAGCGAAGGACGGATTATGCCCCTGTTTAAGAGAAAAAGGTTTGATTCCGCCCCAATATTCACCGTTGGGGACGACTCTTTCATAGTGAAAAAAGCCGCCTCTGGTTCTACTGGAGACCTGTTAGATATACAAAACCATGCGGGGACATCGCTATTTACAGTAAATAGTTCCGGGGTGGTAACAAACATATCTGTTGCAGCTGGCTCAATTGACCTAGGCACAGACACGACTGGGGATTATGTCCAGGCCCTCAACGCTGGTACTGGAATCACGTTAACGAACAACACCGGTGAGGGCGCAATCCCGACTGTGGCAATTGGGCAATCTATTGGAACTTCAGACAGTCCGACATTTGCCAATCTTAATCTGACTGGCGCAATCGTAATAGAGGGCGGAACAGCTGATACGTTCGAAACAACGCTCCAAGTAACCGACCCGACAGCAGACAGAAACGTTGTGTTTCAAGACGCTAGTGGAACGGTGGCAATTCTTGGAACGATTGCTCTTGGAACGGATACGACCGGAAATTACGTTTCATCCCTTGTGGCTGGAACGGGCGTATCTTTAGAAAATAACTCAGGAGAGAGCGCTACCCCAACAATAGCAATTGGCCAATCTGTTGGGACTTCAGACAGTCCGACATTCTCTGCTGTAACGGCAAGCAGTTTCAATGTCGGCAGTGGCGTTGTTTTTGAAGGTGCAACGGCTGACGGATTTGAAACCACTGTTCAGGCAACAGACCCAACGGCAGACAGAACGGTAACTCTACAGGACGCATCGGGAACCGTGGCGTTGCTTGGAACCATTGCTCTTGGTACCGATACAACGGGCGATTATGTTTCTTCGTTGGTTGCTGGTACAGGCGTAACGCTGACAAATAACTCGGGAGAAACAGCTACTCCAACTATTGCAATTGGTCAAGCTGTGGGGACTACCGACAACGTAGAGTTTCATGATGTAACCGTAACTGGCGACTTGACGGTAACCGGAACCCTAAATACGGTTAATGAAACAAACCTTGCAGTCGAGGATGCTTTCATCTATCTGAACGATGGAAGCACGATTACAAACCCGGACCTGGGTATTGCTGGTAACTACAACGACGGCTCTTATAAGCATGCTGGCATTTTCCGTGACGCAACAGACGGAACTTGGAAGTTTTTCCAGGATTACACGCTTGAGCCTGGGGCAGACATAAATGTTTCTCACGCATCATACGCAGATGCTCCGCTTAAGGCTTCAAAACTAACTCTTAGTCAAGCAACAGGGACGTCACCTTTGACTGTTTCGTCAACAACCAAAGTCGACAATCTAAATGCCGACCTTCTTGACGGCCAGGAAGGTTCATGGTATTCGCCTTCTGGGATGATTTCGATGTTTGGTGGTTCGTCTGCACCGTCTGGCTGGTTGCTCTGCGATGGTCAAGCAGTCAGCAGAACTACGTATTCTGCTTTGTTCTCCGCAATTGGCACGACATATGGTTCAGGAGATGGCTCAACTACATTTAATATGCCCAATCTCAGCGGCCGAGTTCCAGTCGGTCTAAACGCAAGCGATGCGTCTTTTGACGCGCTGGGTGAAACTGGTGGGCATAAAGAGACGGAGTCACACACACATGACGGCGCATCTCACACGCACACTGGAACTACAGCCACAGAAGGTGCCCACAACCACACTTATAGCGACTACTCGCAAGATGGCGGAGCTGCTGTGAACTTTGGGACCCAATATACCGTTGGCGGTCCTGTCGTAACAACTAGAACCACATCTGCCGGCTCTGCCCATTCCCACACATTTACCGCCGACGCTCCAGCGTCTGTGGGAACAACCGGCTCGTTTGGTGGTGGCAATGCCGGGAACTTGCAGCCGTACATAGTACTTAACTACATAATCAAGATATAGGGGTAAAAATGCAACTAGTACAGTCTCAGTTGGTGATGGCACAGTTGCCAATTCACGCAAGCGAATCAGCCACATACACGGCATCAGATGGAGACGTGCTTATTACTCAAGTGATTTTGTGTAATACAAGCGCATCTACAGTAACTGTGAGAATATCTCTTACAAACTCTGGTGCTTCGTCTACGTCTGCGGCAAATAGAATATTCCACGAACTAAGCATGACAGCTCAGGAGACAATCATGCTTATGCCAGACCTCTTTGTTCCGTCTGGATATAAGGTTTGGGCTAGTGCAAGCACTGGAAACGTAGTCAATGCAGTTCTTACAGGAATTATTGAGTCGTAATGTCAAATAGGTCAAGAATCGGTTTTAGAAGAATGAACCGTTCCCTCGCTGCCATAGCGGCAGAAGAGGGGTTGACCTCTGCCAACCTTCTTGCAGCTACCACCCAGTCCCCAGACCCAGTTTATGGAAATGGTTCAGACGGAGACTTAACATTTGACGGAACAACTACAGTTCTCTCTATCGCTCCGTCGTCTAGCACTTATACCCTAACTAGGGATATTTACGCAGCCAACATGACAATCAACGCCAACGTGAAGGTCATTACGAATGGTTACAGGGTTTTTGTGCGAAATGTTCTTGCCATGAATAGCGGCTCAATACTCGGTTTTGAAACAGGCTCGAGCGCAACGGGCTCAATATCTGGAGGCGGAGCAGCAAACTCCGCAGTTACAACAAGCCTTGGTGGTTCATCTTCGACCCAGGCGGCCACTGCCCCACATGCAAATATCGGCGGGACACAGTATTGGTACCAAGCAATGAATGCCGTGCGTGGATGGGCGATATCCGCTGCTGTCCCAACGGCAACCTTTCTAAGGGGAGGTGCTGGTGGGACTGCTCAAGCTGGAGGCGGAGTGGTAATAGTTTCCGCTAGATATATAACAGCTTCAGCCGCATGTTCAATCGCTGCCCCCGGAACAGCTCCGGCAGGTGGCGGGGTGGTTATAACGGTTTCTTCGGACTCGAGCCTCCCAGGCAATGTAACGGCTAATGTCACTGGACAGAATGCAGGAACAGCAATACACATACAGGTGACGTGATGGTAGACGTTAATCCGCTTGACGGAATTTCAAGATTAAATAGAACAGCACCACAAAGGCTCGGCAACGACAGGGCGTACGGAACCGGCTCAGACGGAAATGTAATAATTTCCACAAACACTTCTTTATCTAGAGATATGTACTACAACGATTTGACTGTCAACCCTGGTGTTCATTTGAACACAAACGGATTCAAGGTTTTTGTTAAAGGAACACTAACCCTGAACGGTTCAATAGGTTTACGTTCGGCAGATTCTGCATCGTCCGGGACAGTGGCAGGAAATACTCCAGCAGCCACAGCAGTTACCTATGCAATAGGTGGAAGCAACTCAACTCAAACCGCAACACAAATACCTAGTTCAATTCTTTCCAATATTGAAACAATACTGGATACTGGATACTGGACTACAGGAGGGTCGCTTGCTGTTCTGACCGGAGGGGCTGGCGGGAATGCTGGTACTAACGGAGTTTTAGATACAAATACTGCTGCCCCTGCTGATTGGCCTGGTAAAGCTGGCACCGCTGGCACCGCTGGTGGTGCAGGTGGTGCTGGAGGAGCAGGTCAATATCCACCACATGCGCACCTAGTTGGGCACCACAGCGGAAGGGGTGGAGATGGGTTCGCTGGCACTCCCGGCCACGGAGGTGCTGCTGGTGCTGCTGGAACTGCCGGAACTTCAGGGACTGCTGGCACTGGAGGTGCTGGTGGGCAGGGTGGACCAGTTGTTTTGGTTTTGGCAAGAACAACTGCCGGAACAGGAACAATTTTCAGTCAAGGAAAGTCTGGAGCATCTGGAACACCGGCAACAAACGGTACGGCGGGTACCGCAGGGCTCGCTGGTGCGCCTGGAACGCCGGGGACCGCCGGACACACGGGCCATGTACCTAGTGCGTTTACGTTCACTGGTCACGTGAATAACTACCATCATGGAAGACCGGCGCATCATGGTGGACATGACCACCACACAACCCATCTTCCCCACTTTCACAATCCCCACTACCACACGAATGGATATTTTCATCACGACCACTATATAATTAGCCCATATCACGACAAGATTCATGGTGGTCATCACAGCCCTGCACACTCACACAACCCTGGTCACAACGCTGCAGCGCGGCCAGCCGACCACTTTTTTCACCGTGGTGGGGTGAATCACAATCACTACCACTCACACAACCCAACTGGCGGAATGCATGGAAGCTTTGCCCACATGCATGACCACGGCCATCACAGTCATGGTGACCCCGGGTACCATTCTGACGGAAAATATGCTGCACAGCATCATGGCCACCGATACCATCAGGTAGCAACAGCCTGGACTGCTGGCCCAGCTCTACATTCCTACCATTACCATGGGCATTACCCAAGTGGAGCAGGAGGTGCAGGAGGTGCGCGTGGGGAAGGTGGAGCTGGTGGAGCAGGTGGGCCAGGAGGCCGGGCAGGTACTCCAACAGCGGGCAGCGCAGGAATACCAGGCGGTGGAGGCGGTATAATACTTGTAACAGAAGCGACTCCAACGACGATTTCGTTAAATACAGGTGGGGGAACTTCTGCAAGCCAGACAGCTAGTTCTGGGCTACAGTTGGTTGTTCTTAACACGTAGGGGTAAAAATGGCACTTAATTTAGGATTTGATGATTCGTTCAAAAGAACAGCATTAAGCGGTCTTCAGGATTCATTAAAGGCAGAGATATTCTCTCTATGCATACAAAACGGAATAGACCCAGAAGAACTGGATATATCTAATCCAGATTCCCACCCTAAAGTTTCGAGCTCAACGCAATCAGACCCCGCATTCTATGCAATTGCTAGGTTGAAGCAGGCTTGTGAAGGATACGTCATAGCTCAGGAGAAAATTGCTAATCTTGGTTCGTGATACGAACAGTTTATTGTCCTAGCGAAGAGCAAATCGCAGAAGCTGAAGAATTAGCAGAAAAACACGCTCTGTCAATAACGGTAGGTGAGTCTGAATCTATTTCAGAGATTGAGTTCGACAGAAATGTGGTTCAAGTGCTGCAAGTGCCGACAATACATGTTTTTGGCGTTTCTTCCCCTGTAATACATGCAGGATTAACTCAGTCTTTTTCCTACATCTGTGATTACGTTGACTTCAAGGAAGAAGGATTTATTCCTACCATATTGGTGGAATTCGGTGAAGATTTTTCTGAATCATTGCGACTAGAACCAAAATATCTCGAGTCGCATATCGCTAAATATTCACACAGGTTTGATTCCTTGGGGACACATAAGGCTAGCGTTTTCGTCAATAGCGAGATATGCGCAAAAGATTTTTTTTTCGAGGTTAAGAAATGAAAATAGAAGTACTTGCTCCATGCATTAATTACTACACCGAGGTTTACGATGCTTCTTCTTTTATAAGGTTAATTGAAGAAGAGTCTGAAAAGTCGTGGCCTCGTATGGAGTGGAACCGCTCCGCCACTGGTCCTGGAGGCGAAGAAGTGAGTTCCATCAACGAGTACCGCTCCTCGATGGAAATGTCCCTTGTTCCAATTATGACTGATGAAGATATTCCAGACTTAAATGATATTCGTGATGAATTTGGCTCTATGTTCAAAGAAGTAGATAAATGTATTTGGGATTATAGAAATCAATACGACCTTCCCCTTTTCAAACATGAACCATTCTCTGTCCTGCGTTATGAAAACAATGCGGAATATCACATACACACCGACTCTTCGCCTCAAAACGGAAGAGTCATGAGTTTAATCGCTTACCTGAACGACGGGTATGTGGGGGGCAACTTAGAGTTTCCATTGTTCAACGTAAACGTCCAGCCAGAAGCCGGGTCGGTAATACTTTTTAGCTCAGCATTTCCGTATCAGCATGTTGCGCACCCCGTAACGAAAGGCACTAAGTATTCGTTAGTGACATGGTTCCAATGAAAAAAGTAAAATACAAAATAGCATCATTCACTTCTGACGTGCCCAAAGTTAAGAAGAACGAAATATTGATAGTTCCGCAGACAAACGTGTTGTGGGAAGTTCCACCCTTTACGAACAGAAACAATAAACCGGAGTGGTGGAGAAACCTGGAAAAAGGCAAAGGCTCCCTTCGTAGGTGTCATGGAACAATCGATTACCTGTCCCTTGGTGTAACTTTCTCAATGTGGACAAATGTATATGCAAGACCAACGTCAAATAACAAAAGTTTCGAGATAAGACTAGACCAGATAAGTGCCCCAGGGAACGGAGCAGAGTTTAGGACTGAATGGTTCCCTTATTCGGCTACCGAGGGTTGCCCATTTGCAAAGGACAGAGAAATACCAGAAGGTGATTTCCCCAAGTTGGTTACACCGTGGATGTTCAAGACAGCCCCAGGCTACTCGACCCTAATACTCCCAACACTTTTTGAGCAAAATCCAAACTATTCAGTTTTGCCAGGTGTTGTCCATACGGACTATTACCACACAATAAACATTGTTTTAAACATACACACAAATAAAGAGTTCACCATACCCATAGGTACACCCATGTACCAGTTAATCCCATTTAAGCGGAGCGACAACATTTCCAAAATAATAGAAGGCAACGAAAGCATGTGGAGGTTCGTGAACGGGAGAGGAGTGGGTGAGCATTATCTCGGCAACTTCGATAGAAGAATTTCATATCGGAGGGAGCTAGCACAAGCTGATAGCCATGCGGAAAAAGAAAACAAATCACTTATTGAAAGAATTTTAAAAAGATGATTAGGAGTATATGTGTTGCTGGCTCCGGCACGGCAGGAAACATATTCGCGTTGACGCTGAAGAAAGCATTTCCTACTTGTGAAATCATTAAGGTCCACTCTCCAGAAATAGGCATAGTCGGCGTTGGTGAAGGTTCTACCGAACATTGGAAAGTGTTCATGAACATTTGCGATATACCTCTTGGGGAAATGATAGTTGAATGCTCTGCCACCCATAAGTTGGGAATCAGGTTTGAGGGATGGACCAAACATACCCCTGACTATTTCCACAGTATTAGCGGCAATGAGCATTTAAACAATTTTGGTCTAATGGGTCTGTATTGTGGGTTGAATGAAAACAACAAACTTCTTACTAATTCAATATCTTATAGAGGGTTAATAGAGCATTCTTTGCATGCGACAGACCCACACCAGAGAACAAACCAGTTTCATTTCGATACGTTCAAACTAAATAAGTACTTTGAAAAACTGTGCATTCAGAGAAACATAAAACTTATAGAAGCAGAAATAACAAAAGTAAACATTAATCCAGACAACGGAAATGTTGCTTCAGTTTCTCTTTCAACAGGGGTGGATGTGTCGTCTGATATTTTTATCGACGCTACTGGTTTCAGGAGGGTGTTGATGTCATCAATAGGGGCCAATAAGTGGCGCTCCTATTCACGCTACCTACCGATGAATGCGGCAATAGCGTTTCCGTCAGAACTTCCTGAAAACAGAAAAATAAACCCCTACACAAGAGCGATAGCCAAATCCGCAGGGTGGATGTGGGAAATTCCAACACAGGAACGACGGGGCAATGGGTATGTATATTGCTCCGATTTTATATCTGAAGAAGAGGCAATACAGGAAGCTTCCGAGCAGGTCGGTTTCAACGTTCAGCCAGCCAGAAAATTTGTTATAGACCCAGGATGCCTAGAGAAGCAATGGGTGAATAACGTGATATCGGCAGGTTTGTGCTCCAGTTTTGTTGAACCCCTTGAAGCAACATCAATTGGTTCTACTGTCCAGCAAGCTCTGGCGGCAGTTAGACACCTGGCCGGGTATAACGGGAATCCAGTACTTGCCGATAGGTACAACTCAAGGATGGACGAGATGATGGAAAATCTTGTGTCCATGATTTCTCTCCATTACATATCCGACAGGGATGACAGTGAGTTCTGGAAAAACGCAGCCAGCCTTCCAAGGCCGGAATATCTTGAGGACCTGCTTGAGTTATGGTCGGTTAGACCGCCAGCAGATGGGGACATAAAGAAGGGGCACTACGAACTTTTCCACGAGGCTCATTTTTGGCATGTAGCGCAGGGCCAGGGTCTTATCAGTAAGGATGGCTCTTCGCGTATAATTGACATGCTAGACATAAGACAAGCAGTAAATAAAAAGATATGGGAAATTAGGGTGGAGCAAACAGCACACCCAGTAGTGGACCATCTGGAAGCGCTACTTGCTCTAAAGGAGTAAAAAATGGGTATAGAACAGTTTCTATCGGCGGACGATAAAAAAGCCGCTCTTCAAGAAGTGAAATCTTTATTGGAAAGAGAGATTTACTTTCTATGTTTAAAAACAGGTCTAGACCCGGAAGATGTAGACCCAGAAACATTTACTGTCCAAGGTCTAATTAGCCCACTGCCATCGAGCATAATGACATATCAAATAATTGAAACTCACTGCAAGAACCTAGTGGCGGTCACAGCAAAACTAGCCACGATGTAGGGCGGCCGAATATGGCATGGCCCCAATATTCTACGCTCTCACGCGATGTGGTTTTTAGACCCCCCGCAACGGAATCTCCGGGTTATAACGGCGTTTTCCAGCTGATGAAAAGTTTTTTCGTTGTCGAGGGCTTGAATGTCCCGAGAACAGGACGTTGCGAAAATCTATGCTACAGCTCGGACTCTCCGGTTCTTGGAACAAAGTATGAGAACGAAGTAAACCTACTAGGTAGACAGTCTTCATTTTCTGGCACAGCTTTGAAGGTAGAAAATCTAAAAACCGTAAGATGGGTTATGGATGTTAAAGGTCTTTTTTCTATCGTATATTTAGAATACGCAGAGCAGCCAATCGGCTATGGGGAGTCAAGAGACTCGTCTTATCTCGAGCAGGATGATTCCCCTTCGGCAATGTGGGTGGGAAGAACCTTGCCAGAATTGTTTAAAAATATGAGGGAATGGTCAATGCTGTTAAATAGCCCTTTCAACTCCGACCATCCTGTGGCAGAACTTTCAAAAGCAGCTTTCGACTACATGGATACCCCAGAATGGGTGTACAGCGAAATAGACGCCATGCCCGACATGCATCTGTCAAGATTTTTTAAGGGTGATGAAAACTACAGAGAACCAGTGTGGGGGTTTCCTCAATTTTCTGACGAAACGATTGAATGGCTTGAAAACAAGTTCGAAAACAATAAATTTAAGTCTTTAGAACAGATGCTTGAGGAAATGTAATGTCTTTGCAAGAAGAAAAACTATATAAAGAAGCTAAACCCAATAATCACGGGTTTTTTGTTTTGATGAAAAGCCAAATGGTAGTTGAAGGTTTAGATAACTACCCAAGAATGGGTCGTTGTGACAATCTGTCTTACGCTCCCGTCAATGTTGCAGTTGGGACTGCATATGAAGACGAAGCAACTACAGCAATAAGAAAATCACCATACGCAAAAGTTGGATTTACGTTAAGTAACGTCGGAAGATACGAAAAACTGATAGATGCATCACCCAGTTTTTTTATTTGCTACATGGAGATGGTGGAAAAAACAGAAACGGGATATTTTCCAGCGCTTCACCTAGAAAAGGGTGACTCACCTTCGTCAATGTGGGTAGCAAAAACTATTCCACAATTGCTTAGGAACATAAAAGAATGGTCAGATATGGCAAATGCACCATTTGATTCTGACCACCCAATGGCGGTTTATTCAAAAAAATTTTGGGAAATAACAAACCCACCCGAAACCGTTATCGATGAGATTAACAATTACCCGGACATGCATTTGTTCAGATTTCTAAAAGGTGAAGAAAATTACAGAGATGAGACGTTTCCATATCCATCTCTTTCTGACACTGCAAAAGAATGGTTTGAGTTAGTTATTCAGGAATTCAGTCCGGATATTCCTACGTCCGAGAGAATCTCTAGTCTTTAATCACCAATAGCCGACTGGACACTCTGCATGCTGCAGGCGTACTTTTAGGTTCATAAAGCAGCCGCATTTCCGACACTGATTGGTAGCGTCGATAAAGTGTGGGCACTCAGTACATATTGAGTATCTATTTCTAGCTTCTTCATCCGACGCATATTTGGTGGATTTTCTAAAAAAGTCTAATGGGGATGCTTTTTTCCCGCGATTTTCTCTTGTCACGAAATAGAGTCTATCTTGCCTTGCGCGATGACGTATGAAGCACACAGTTCTTTTATTCTGCCAATCTCAAATGCTTTTTGCCCTCCGGTTTTTTCGTCGATTGATTCTTCGGCTGCAGCAAAGTCGGCATTAGAAAGAGGTTTGGAAGGGTCAAAGTCATCCGGGTCTATGCCATTTGTTATGAGCAGCCGATAAAGTTCGTTGACTATTTGGGCTTTTGCCGACTCAAGTGTTGCCTTTTTCTGTATTTCAGACATCTGAATTTTCATTGTGCATTCTCCTATGTGTTTAGAATTATAACCTGCATGCCAGCAGACCCTGTAGAACTGTCAGAAGTTCCACCATTTGTATTTATGGATGGGCCAGAAATTGAATTTTCAGTAACTAAAATAAAACCTCCGCCTCCTCCTGGTTTCCCGTCTACGCCTTCCGTGACCGAACCCGCAGTCCCAGCCGGACCAGCAGTACCGGCAGCTCCACCAGCTCCACCGGGGTAATGGAATGTGTACGAATGGCTATGAGCTACCGGCCCAGCCTGGAGTTTTAGGTCTCTTTCGGCCTGTTTTGGCACAGAATGATGAGACGAGTAGTCGCCAGAGCTGTGGGTTGCGGGGGACCTGTTAAATATCGAATCATAGAAAAAAAGATATGCGTGGTGTCCGGCGGGTCTTCCTCCAGCTGGTCCATCTGCACTAAAATGGTTATGGTTTACCCCTCCTATGTGGTAAAAATGTCCGCCAGGAGCATGGTAATTATCGACATGCCCATGGTCATGCGCATCGCCGGCAAAGTAAAAGCTTCCCCCGCCAATCGTGTTGTTGTAATGCTCTTCGTAGTTCCACAATCTTGTTTGATGCCACCCATCTGGTCGGCCATGCACGATGGGCGAATGAGGCCCCAGCCACGCATTATCACTTGGGAAGTAAGTGGTTGGGAGCGGTGTTGTGTGGTGGTCGCCTCCGCCATGATGCGCAGGTCGTGTGTGGTGATATGTGTTCACATGTACGCTTCCGCCATCTCTGGCCGGTGCTGCATCACCAGCAGTACCAGCAGAACCGGCACTGACTGCGCCTGGGGCTACTGCTGCTGTTTTTACCAACCCTGCGCGCCCCTGACTAAAGAACGTGCCAGACCCAGAAACGTTCTTAGCAACGACCAAGACGACTGGTCCTCCAGCTCCTCCCGCTCCCCCAACTCCAGCCGTTCCAGGGCTAGCGAGTGAACCTCTTGTCCCTGGAGTCCCAGAAGCACCCCTTCCACCCTGGACCCCAACCGAATGTGCATGAGGCGGGTGTTGCCCCAAAGCCCCTGCTACGCCAGCAGAGTTTGGCCACGTAGCTGGGGAGTCAGTGCCTGGGGTTAATGTGCCGTCATTTCCTTTTGTTCCGGAAGAGCCACCAGCAAGAGCTCTAAGTATCCCAGACGAATCTCTATATGCTCCCGATATTGCTGATTGGACATCGTTAAGTAATGATGCGGGTATCTGAGTGGCCGTCGTTCCGGAGCCCGCACCACCAATTGAGTATGTTACTGATGAGCCGGAAGAAGTTACATTGCCAGAAACGGTGCCGCTAGAAACTGATATATCATTTTTTACACCTATTGAGCCGTTAAGGATTAGTGTCCCTCTAACAAAAACTCTAAAACCGTTTGTATTGAGGTGTACGCCGGTATTGATGGTTAGGTTGTTGTAATACATGTCTCTGGAAAGAGATGTATTGGATGAAATTACTACGTTTCCGTCAAACCCACCGCCATAAACGGTGTCGTTTCCTATCCTCTGGGTATAGGTTTTATTTGGAAATCTTACGAGCGAGCCCATTTCAGACAACCTGCATGTATACCACTGTGCCGGGATTTTGTCCAGTCACATCAGTCGTAACACCAGAGGGAAGAGAAATCCCACTAGAAACTATAAGAATAACCCCGCCACCAGCAGGGGCTGTGCCTGGAGCTCTAAATGAAGATGTTCCAGAAGATGGCCCACCGATATAACGAGCAGAAACTATTACTACTCCACCGCCGGGCTGACTATTTCCTCCAGCGCCACCACGAAGATATGTTGGACCACCGCCTGCTGCGGTAACCGAGTAACCAGTGATTGCTTGATGAGGGACTCGAAAATACTCGGTTCCACCAAGAGCGGCGGTCGGTGCGGTAGCGGTAAAACCAGTAGCAGAACCACCAAGGCTGTGGGTTACGGACGTAGATGCAGCTCCGCCTTGCTGTATAGAGCCAGCAGTTGAGTAGCCAGTGGTGTACCCGATTGACGAGCTTGCGCCAAAATTGAGCGTTCCCTTTACGAATATCCTATGCCCGTTAGGAGATAAACGGACGCCAGCATTTATAGACAGGTTCTGAAAATGAATATCTCTAGTCATTTGATAAACATTGCCAGATGGCGTCATTCCAAGAATCGCGCTAGAGCCATTCAGTGTGGCGTCGCCGTCCATCCCTGTGCCGTAGACTGGGTCTGCTGAGTCTAAAAACTGAGCTAGTGTATTTTGCGCTGGGTAGCGCTCAATGCCGGGCATTTCCTACTCCTCATAGGCATTGATTGTCACAGAAACAGAACCGCCAGCAGCACAGTAGAAATACAGTCTGTCTGATGAAGACATATGAATGTTCGTGTTGAACGTAATTGTTTCATTGGCAGCAATGGACTGAGCATTGAACAGCCTATTAACGGACGTTTCTGTGCCTGTCGTAGATACACCAAATGTCAAAGTAGTAGCCGAGCCGGAATTGCAAAATATAACCTGCTTTACAACCCCCGTGGCAGCTGTTGGCGAATAACGACCAGTTGCCGTATCGGATGACCAGCTTCCAGTCGGGACCGCTTTAGGTCCAAATCTCACAGCATCTAAACTCACGCCGAGACCTCCATAATCGTCTTGAGATGCAAATCTCTTAGGTTTGTGGCATACGAAACAGAACCGCCAGTACCGAAGTTTACAGAAGAACCATCGGTGGCAGAGAAGCTAACAGTATTGCTCACTGTAAGTGTTTTGGTGTCAGCAATCGTTATGGTTGCACTAGTGGCAGGAGTGGTGAGGGTTACTTTATTGACTACTACTGGGTTTACCTGGTCTAGTTTTGCCGTTGTGATTGACCCATCTCCAACAACAAACTGGTCTGAGTCAACCCACGATACGCCGTTGTAGTATTGGACTTTTTCTTCGTCAATAAGATAAGTAAATCTTCCAGGAGCAAGAGCAGGTTTTGTTATTCCGTCCCCAAACGCATTATTCCTAGCGGTCGTGTTTGCGAATACGGCAACTACCTGGTCCATGAAATAGCCGTTTAGCTCCGCGTCAGAGAGCACCTCGCCGTTTCTAAAAATCTTTACGCCAAGACCAGCCATGAATCCTCCAGGTACTTGCTAATTTTACCATTTTAATAAAAATGGCCAGGGCAGGATTACCTTCTCACCTGGCCAGTATCCGATGTCGTCGACACGTCTGTTCCGGGATTTGAGTAGGAAAATGTGTCTGTAGTTACGGCAGTCACCGTATACGTACCGTTGAATACACCGCCAGATGCATCCACGTCTATAACCTCGACAGTGTCTCCCACCAAAATCCAATGAGACCCATCTGTGGTTATTGTTGCGACATCGCTTGACCGAGATTTAGACAGAACATCAAACCAGTCATATCCATCATTTGTTTCACCAATTGGGATGCCGCTTGAAGAACCAACTATTCCGAGAACAGGGTTTCCTACCGTAAATTCAAACTCTGTTTTAGCTTCATGGTAAATTTTATATCCCATTGGCCTTGCGTCTTCTACAGACTGAACCACCAGTTCACTTGAGTCCAGTTCTGCTATGCAGTCTGGTGTTTCGTTTACAAGTGTCTGTATGAGTATTTTAAAAGGGTCACCAAGGTACTCCGGAGTGATAGCAACCGCATATGTAGACGGCAAACCATTTTTAGTGAAATGAAGACACTGTTTTGCCGATTCCAAAAGCGCCTGCCTACTTCCAGCAGCAATCCCATAAAATCCTGTAGAAAGTTGCCACTTCTCGTAAGAGCGTTCAGATTCAGAAGACGGCAAATATGGAGCATTAGATGAATCGTAGATATTTTTTCTTGATTTTGTTCCAACAAACTGCGCCAACCAAGGCGCATATCTGGGGTTTACGTAGTAAGGGTTAGACAGGGTGCTGTGAACGTTATTTATCGTTATTTGTTCTTGAAGAGAGTTGAGAGCATATGGTTGATGTTCGTATAGTGATTTGTATTCTTCAAAAGCATCGTCCGCAGATGCATTCATACAGTCAATAAGCCTATGCATTGGCATGGTTGGGTCTGTTTGCTGTGAATCTACGTCCCAGTAAAAATCAGGAAGTAGAGGTCTTGAGCTGTGAACAAATATATTTTCAAAATACATCTGGTCATCGATTAGGTTTGGTGAAGTTATGTGAAAAGTTGACCCACCATGTCCGCTAACTTCTATTCTTGCTTTTATTGAATATGTTGTTGACGAGCTAATTGGTATTGTTAAAAGATTGCTGCGTACTGCTGTAAAAGTACCAGGGTATACAGTCTTGATTAGCGGAGTAACTGACGTGTGTAGTTCCGTGGAAAGATATAAATAAGTTTTTATTATGCATACCGAAGGAACTATAATTTTTGCGTTGAACGAAAAGCGCCTTCCGTTGTCGCCGACCAGTAGTTCTGTTCCAGAGTTTGTGTACACATACGTGTCTGCTCCAGATGAAGGATTTATATCTAACGAATATCGGGAAAGAACGCTATATGGTTCAGAAACTATTTCTATAGTCGGTTCATCCACCAGAGATGCTGAGTCTACATCCCACCCTGCAGCGGTACTGTATGAAGCTTCAATTTCATATGGGTACCCATTAGAGCGGGATTTTACGTATAGACCACGCTGGTCACTAAACCGGTTTACTGTTTTTGACATATTTATACCGAAACGTATGTGAAAGTTATGTCTGTTGGGTCGAGCGAGGGACACCACCCCTTATGCGCTGGCTCAAGGTCTGAACCTATTTGTGTGAGCCACCCATCCACTGTTGTACCCGTAAGAGTAAAAGAATCTACGTATCTAACCCCTGGAATTTGACTTATGAGACCGATTATTACGTTTTTTCTAACTGTGCTTTCGTATGTTGGGAAACCAGAAGGACTTAGGTACTCGACAATTGTGTTTTCAATAATTTGTTCAAGCGGCTCCCTGTCATAAGCAGAATCTAAAACCACTGACCCAGAAACAGATACGGGTAATATTTCCATGTTTTCCACATTGACAGTAAGACCGCCTATAGCGGCTTCCGCTACGGCAATTTTTATTATTTCTTTTTGTTCCGTACCAACAAAACCACCGAGACCGTATACATACGTGGCTATGTGTCCAACAACTTCTGCACCCCGTTTTACCGTACCTGCATCTGCTACTGAGGAAACATCTCCTCCACTATTTAAGTAAGAAAAAGTGGTCGCTGTAGTTGCTGTTATTTCTACTTCTCCATCGAAGGCATTTGATGGCGAGCCTCCGGCCGCAATATTTTCAACCACTACCATATCTCCAACGAGAAGCTGATGCCCCTCGGATGTCGTCAATGTGGCTACTCCAGCTGTTCTTGATTTGGTGGTTACTGAATATGTTTTCTCGGTGTCGCGATTGCCGATGTCGGGGTCTCCGTTGGTCAAGTCATACGTTTTTACTCTGCCCACAAATCCAACATAGTTATTTGCTACGAATGCATCAACTTGTGTTGATTTTGCAAGAGTGGAAGAAAGTGAAGATAAATATGATGTTGCTCTTGATAAAAACTCTGCAGAGTTTTCCTCATTAAATCCGTTTTGGAAGTAGCTGCCTGCAAAAGCGTTCAATATCTCAGTTGACGGGGAAAGAACAGTAAGAGACTCGCCCTCAGATATGATGGGGATTACTCCTGGCAAGAATGCCTCACAGAGAACTGTTCCAGACGGGTAAGGGTCTCCAGGTGAGTATGACTCATCGGCAGGTATATCCAGTGATTCAACAGTTTGGAATACGTAATCAATTGTTTCGTCTTCAAAAACATATGAATAACCAAATAAGGTTCCAGACGGTATAGTCGCTCCTTCATATGAGTCTGCGGTTATCTCTATTGTCATTTCGGCTGGTATTGCCGGTCTTTGAGACACGCCCATCATTGAGACGATTCCAGACATGACACTATCTGGCAGTCTGTTTAACCCGGTTATGATTTGCCACGCTATGTACGAGCTGGCCTGAAACATGGCGTCTTCCACTGTTCCAACACGAAGGTTGAATTCTGGGAGCGTTAGTCTTGCCATTTCAATTGACTCTAGGTAAATTTCCCCAGGTGTTTTGTCAAAAATCTTTAGGTCAATATATTGTGAAAAATCTGCAGGCATGGATTACCCCTCTGTTATGACGAACGAGAAACTGACACCAGTAGTCCCATCGTTTTTTTGATTTGTAGAAACTGAAGTAATTTCTACTTCTGGTATAAACCGTGCCGCGTTCAGCACAAACAACCCTCTGTCTATCGATGTGAACGTCGGGTCGTTAACACCAAACAACGGGGAGTACGGGAGACTTCTGGGCTCTGTTAGTAAAGCAATTGTCAATAATTGAGCGTAATAGTCTTCCGTACCCTCCCTTAGGAGCTCGACGCCGCCAGACTCAAATCTAATTGGGAATTTAATTGTGTCCATTGTCATTAATCTCCTGAACAATACATTTTAATTCATTTTTTAATGATAATGCGCTGACATTAGTTGAGCATATTGATGTCATGTCAAATCCCCCGTAAGCAGGTAGGAATTTAAATCAACACACACCAGCGTTGCCGCTGAATAGCGCGCCCTTAGGCTCAAGGAAAGGGCCGTGTTAACAGACACTCCAGCTCCTTGAATTATTGTAAAAGTCCCAGTCGCACGTCTAGCAAAATCAACTTTTTGACCAACCATAAACCCTGTTGATGAATTAATCTCAAGCGTGCATGTTGTTGTGTTGTATAGGAGTTTTCCTGCCGCAGAAGCCGTGAGGGGTCCACTAGAGACAGCCTCAACGGTTTGTGTGTTGCTCCACAGGGAGACCCACGACTCTCCGTTCCACGAAAAGTAAGAATTCGTATCTTTGACGTAAGCCAGACAGCCTTCCGGAAGAGCGGCAACAACTTCTGGGTATATTTCCGTGGACTCCATAATTAAAATCATTGATTGGTTAATAGGTCTTGCGTTCCCAAAAATAACCATAGAAGTCATTGCCTGATTAGAGAAAGCACAGAGCACTGTGTCGCCAATTATCATCTTGGTACTTTGTGTTACGCTCAGAGGCATTAACGGGCCGTATGAGATTCCAAGAGCCTGCACGTATATTACGACCCGTCCATCGGGGTAGGCCCTGGTGACAACGCCTTGATACATCTCCCCCGGCCTTTTGGGAGCAGATGATGCCTTGTCGCGACGAATTGGGGCGTTCTGAATTCCGTAGTCTGAAATCATGCTGCACCTGGAGTATTAGAATAATCACCACGAGGAAATCTTTTTTTGACCACATCTAGCTGCTGTCTAGATAAAGTTTTTCCATAATTTGATGCGTTTGCTATCGCTTCTCTAAGTGTTGAGCCTCTGGCTTTTGCAAGAAATAGACCACTCGATTCCCATAGCCTAAACGATGGATTTGAAGACTCTATGAAACCCCCAATTATTTTGTTTTGGATATCGTCCATGAGTTTTCTTTGTTTAGGGCTTTTGACGTGTACTGTTATTTTGTTTTCAGCGTAATTCACATTTGTCACTGGGAAAACAGTGTTAGCAATTATGTTTTTTGAAGAGTTTGACAAACCTGAAAATTGAACAGGAATAATAGAAACAATGTCTCCAGAAAGCATTCCCGAAACATCAGAAACAACATAATTGAAATACTGAGCATTTTCATAAACTGTACTCGATGGCATTGGGGTTACGCCTTCCGGGTCCGATGACCTAAACCCGCTTAGTACCTGAGACCTATAAACCTGTTTTGGCTCTCCTGTTATTGTCCATATTTGGGGAATCAAAATTGCGTACGGTTTTCCAGCATTAACTCCTGTTGTTCTAGTTGTAAAAGTTGCAGAGTAAAGGGTTCGTGGTTCCCCGTCTACGACAAAAATAGGTCTATCCCACAAATTTATGTTTCCAGTTTCAAAAATACCAGCCGAAGGAGTGGGGTAATTCATGGGAGCATCAGGAGTAGGGAGGGGAAATATTTTAAAACCAGCTGGGGGTGTGAAAAATCTTGGTATGTCTTCTTGCTTAAATACTTGGTTTTGAGTCGCTGATGTATTTGCAAGAACATCTATAACCTGTGGTCCCTTTTTGCCTATTTCTAAGTCTTTTATTTCCTTCTCTTCCTTTTCGGGTTTTTTGAAAGATATATTTACAGGGTCTGGCACAAGGTCGCTAAACGTAACGGAGTCAATTAGGTAATAACCGTTAAACGTTGGCACACCTTCTATTTTTACGGTCATTCCTGGGCGAAGCCTAACTGCATTAAATCTGTCGATAATTGCGTTTCCGCTTCCATCCCACGGGTTGTTTTCGGAAATTGTCATATTGGGCACGGATAGCAACTGAAGAACATTTCTCTGCGAAGACTCAATTGTCGGCGTATAGGTATAGGGGCGAACAGATGACTGTTGAAAGTGGGGTTTATATATAAGAGGTATGTACTTGTTTTGTTTTTTATCAGATTTCTTTTTAGTTTTTTTATTACCTAGCGGTATTTCGTGTGTACCCCATCTTTTTAATAGGAATTTTTCTGAAGCGAATATTAGGTACCCATCAACTTCAAATACAACAAATTTTGCTTCACCAGCAAGGTTTGTTATTACGTCCCAAACTGAATCTGCCTTATTGCCACCAGATGCTTTGTTTATCTGCTGTTTTTTGCTTGTATTTTCCCCCCAGAATTTAAGACCATACTTTTTCGCTGCCTGCTGAACGAAAGCTGTTCCGCTACCTTTTATGCTTCCCGGAGACCTGTCCCTCTTCATCTGTTGAATTGCTCTTGAATAGCACCTGACTTCGACAACAGGGCTCGCTCCAGGGCCTTGGGAAACGGTTACGTTTGCTATCTCGAACAGTTGAGTTTGACGTTCTCTGACATCTGGGTTTCTTGTTCCCTCTATGGTCCCAAAAGTTTCTGTCACATACGCGACTATCCGTCCAATAGAAAAATAGTTATTTTCGAGCATCTTTAGCCCTGTATCGCTAACGCTAAAAGACACCTCACTAGCCATGTTTGTTGTGTAGCTGACGTTTAGGTTTATCAAATTTGCTCTTACGTCTGCAATCTGATAGTTTTTTTCGTCAACAAAATAAATCACACCTCCAGCTTGCCTAACTAGACTGTTTGGAAGCGGAACAAAAATCTTCTCCAAAGACGTTGTCACAATCCCCAGCTCTCAATCATTCGTATTGAGCCTCTTCCTGCACTATTAGTTCTGTTCCAATAGTCGCGAGCTCTCTTTACCTTCTCGTAGTCATTGTTCGAAACTATCCAGTAGGCAGGACACTTTTCTGTTCCGGCGCTTCTGGAAATAAGATTTATTGATTTTAGATATATTGCAAGTGCGGCGTTTTCTCCAAGAGCCTGAAGATTGAACCCAAGTTTGCTTCCAGCTCCCGTTGTTGTGAGGGCAAGAGACCTTCCGCATCCTTCGGTAGTTTCGCCGTCTTTGGGTGGCGGAGGGTTATATGGAGGCGGCTTGGGGAACTTAATTAAATCAACCAGCTCATGTGGGAATTCGGTAAGCGTTATATCGCATGATGCCCTGCTTATAGAGCCGTTTATGTTTCTATAAATAGAGGTCACATTGAATTCTGATATAACAAAAAGAGCTCCAGCGTTGCTGGATTGCTGAAATGGAAATTTCAACTGTGTAGACATAATTTCATCTAGGCCCATAAAAATAACCGGGTAAGGGGAAAGGGCTATTTTTCTAAGATTGTTTAACTGTTGGTCTACTGATGTTGTTATGACTTTTCCATCTATTGCATCATCTAGGGTCCCAGACAAATCTGAGGAAACAAGAAATGTA
>Ga0222713_10002282_pt1 | contig 20623 bp, 30 predicted proteins | sample C33_649DmetaG_FD_165061 | JGI IMG/M metagenome (GOLD analysis project Ga0222713, IMG submission 165061) | Estuarine water microbial communities from San Francisco Bay, California, United States - C33_649D | ecosystem: Environmental > Aquatic > Marine > Unclassified | place: USA: California...
CACGCTCTGCGATATGTAATATTAATTTTCTTAAGTTCTCAATTTGGTAATCAGAATATCTGTGCCAAAATTTATGACCTCTAAATGGTTCTGCAAGTTCAACTATTTGATTTTCATCTACTTTTGTTCCAACATACGTTTTACCATCTACGATATACCCAAAGTTACATACTTCAATACCAACTGAATTCTTATGCATGGTTTGTGAACCATTAGCACCTAAATGCCAAGCATAATCTCCGTGTGGAAATGCCTGTACAACCTCACCGTCATATTTGAAGTCATTACCTTTTACTGAAGGTCCACCTACCACAAACTCAGTTGCAATTTTACCAATCTTATCAGCATCCCATGCGGTAATTGTGTTGTAAGGATTATGCCATCCTGCCGTGTGGTGTAAGAATAACCATTCTGGTTTTATAGGTCCTTTTAAGTATTCGTTTGCCGGCATAAAATATTCGACAATCTCAAGACCATTTGGTGCCACATATTTGTTTTTAGAATATGTTGAACTCTTTTTTTGTTCTGTAATTAATTTAGTCATATCGGTATCCACCATACCCATTCTGGCTAATGTCTTTGGACCAACAATACCGTCATCGGTTAATCCATGTTTTTTCTGCCATTCTTTAACGGCAGCTTCCGTTTTAGGACCGAAATTACCATCTGGTTTCAACCCTAATAGTTCTTGAAGTTCTTTTACTTCATTTCCTTTACTTCCTAGTTTTAAAATCATAATACAATTATTTATTAATAAATATCCATTTGACTGGATTGGATATTTGCCTTAAATTTGTAAAATATTATGTAAACATATGGACACGGTTCTTGTATTAAATTCTGATTATTCTCCACTAAATGTAACAACTCTTCGGCGGGGATTTGTACTAGTGGATAAAGGTAAGGCAGAAATCCTAAAAAAAGGAGATTCTGATATTATTACAACTATTGGTAACTTTGTAAGACCATTAGTGATTCGTCTTTTAAATTATGTTAGATATCAATCTAAAGGGATTAATGTCAATAGAAAAAGAATCTTTAAAAGAGATGGTCACACCTGTGCTTATTGTGGGTCAAAGAAAAACTTAACACTCGACCACATTTTACCTAAGTCTCGTGGAGGAAAAAATACATGGGAAAATATGGTTACATGTTGCAGTCGTTGTAATAGTAAAAAGGACAATAAAACTCCTGAAGAAGCTAATATGAAATTGAGAATCAAACCATATAAACCAAACGTATTCTCAGTCGTTGTTAGTGAGACCGTAGAAATTATTTGGGAAGATTTCCAAAAGGAGTTGTCTAAAACATTTTTGTAGCTTATATTTGTATAACAATTCAACCCCATAAAGAAATCACTGGTGAAAGGGGTCTAAATAGAGGTGACGGTACCCCACCTAACTTAGACAGATTGAATTGTACGTTCTTTGAAAAAAATGCCGCGGTGGTGAAATGGTAGACACGAGGGACTTAAAAAGTTTATATGTCTAACTTTTTTGTAAGTGTGTGATATTTATTAGTATGAAAGTAACTAACGAAGATATCATCAAAGCTTGTGAAGAAGAACTTACTATGTCACGTGCAGCTAGTCGTTTGAAAATACATTTTAATACTCTAAAAAGAAGAGCTTTAGAGTTAGGTGTTTACGACCCAAACCAATCAGGTAAGGGAATTAGTAAAAAACATAATGGTAATAAAATACCATTACGTGAAATTATTGAAGGTAAACATCCATATTATCAAACAAACAAGCTAAGGAAACGTCTCATAAGTGAGAAAATTAAGACACCCCAATGTGAAGTATGTGGTATTGAAGAATGGTTAGGTAAAGAAATATCTTTTGAACTTGACCATATTGACGGTGATAGAACAAATCATAATCTATCAAATTTAAGGATAGTTTGTCCTAACTGTCATTCTCAAACACACACATACAGGGGAAAAAACATTTGAGTGCTTGAGGAGAAATCCTCAATGTAGAACTTCTCAAATTCGGGGAAGCCTGTAAAATGGTAATCCCGAGCGAAGCCCAATAAATTGGGAACGTGTAGAGACTTGACGGGAAGAATCCTAACGTAAAGACGAGGATTAAGAGAAAGTCCAGACCCCAAACATAAAACATGGCGACGAAAGTCGTAGTGGGTAAGAAAATCCCTTGACCAGTAACGGTCGTGCCGGTTCGAGTCCGGCTCGCGGTACTAATATAAAAAAAAGGTGTACTCTCGTACACCTTCCTTTAGATAAGAACCCCTCCTTTCTTTTAGAAAGTTTATGAGAACATCGTTTTCTTAATGTCCTCAAGTTTGTTTGCCATGTTTTGATTGATTTGCCCCATGGCAGGACAAACGACAGTAGTGAAAGAGTCTTCTAAATTTCTTCTAAAGTCATCACCTCCAATGACATTATCAAGAGATTGTCTGAATATACCAGGAACTGTATTACTACCTCCTTCTACAGATATATTCTCTCCGAACCCTTCCATGGCTGCATCGGTCATCTTTTGTACCAAAAATCTACAGTCTGTAAATAACTTTGGTATTTCTTCGATTTCAATATTACCGATACCTTGAATCATTTTATCTTTCATCCATCCATCTACACCAAATTTAGATGAAAGGTAGTCAGATAATTTAGTTTTTATGGTGTCCCAAAATTGTGGACCTTCGTTACCGAATAAGTCACCCATAACTTCTAAGAATCCTTCATTAATCAAAGACTCGTTATAGTTTTGAGTTTTTAAGTAGTTACATTCAGATAGAATTTGGTCTAAAGCCCTTTTTGTTTGAATCTTTGATTTTGTGTTAACACCTTCAGCAATAATCTTGAAACGACTATTGATGATTTTAGATTCCTGTAAAAGAGTTTTTTTTCTACCTTCTACTTCTAATAAGTTCTGTCTGATTGTTTTTCTAATACTCATAACCCTTTTACTTTTTTGGTTCCCATACATTGAAAGACTCTGTGAACTCTTTTGATGTTACTTTCTTTTTTAAGTATCCTTCTTCGTTCTCAGGTCTGTTTAATAAATATCCTTCACCTTTCAATTTTTCCAAAACTTTCTTTTGTCTTTTTGTAAAATCTTTAGATGTATCCTCTACGTTCCCATCTAATAAAGAAGCCAAACCTTTCTTTTCCTTTTCTTTCATTTCTTCTTCAAAAGGTTTTTCAGGTTCCTGTTGTATTGGTTCTTTAATTTCAACTTCTTTTTCAACTGATTCTTCTTCATCGTTGTCTTTTAATTTGTCAGATTCGACTCTAACCAATGAAAAGTCTCTATCGTTATCACCTTCAGATTCAACTTTAAAATAGTCGTATTTACTACTTCCATCGTAATCACCAAAAACTTCATCTCTATCAAAAACAACATCAAAAATTGATGATGGGAATGAACCACCAACAATAAGATACTCTTCATTCTTTCCTCCTTTTGATGAAATAACGGCTTTCAATAAAGAAGTATCAGGGTTATTACCCATAGATTTGAATATTTCCATATCTTTCATAATATCGTCAATATTATCTACAGATATTTCCACTTCTCCACCTTTTTTATTATTAAATTTAATTAAATCAAGTTTGTCTTTTATTGACCTATCTTGTTTAATCTCTTCTTCGTTTAATCCGAATAAAGAAATGATTCTTTCTTTTTCTTCATTTATTGTCTTTTTCATAATTTTAAAATTCTACTATTTTTCCGTTTTCAAGTTTATAATTTTTACCGTCACTTCCTGAATATGTGACTAATTCACCAAAAGAGACAGACTGAGTTAATTTAACACCAGGATGTTCATCTTCCCATTTTTCTTTTGGTGATTTTTCAGTATCGGCAGCAGCACTACTACCAGGTGCATTTGTACTACCAGGTGCTTTATCTTTTAATAAATCCGTGAGTAAATGCCATTTATTATCATCAACACCACGTGCGTACCAATTACCACGTGTCATTTTAGTATTACTAATACTATCACCTGATTTATTATATACGTTTACCGCTAAATCACCATAATCATTATAATATAATCTATACATTTTATTATCATCGGATGAGTAAAATATTTGTTCTTCACCAGACGGTATAGCTATCGTACCATCCGAATTAGTTTTTGCTGAATATTCATTAGGGAAATTAGGTATTTGAACATAATCCCCCTCCTTATAAAAGTTATAAATTCCGTATTTTGATAAGTCTAAGGATTTACCTGCCTTTTCAGCCTGTTCTCTTAATGTATTAATTTTATCACCATATATTAAGTTTCCACTTAAAAGACCTAAAGTATTTTCATATTTATCAGCTTCACCACCATATCCAGTACCAGGTTTAACAGAGGCAGGCATTGCTTTAATACCCGGAGCCGGCGTATTTGTTGATTTTACACCAGGTAAATACTTATTTACATCATTAAAGAAAATATCTTTAATAAATATTTTTTCTTCATCACCATCTTTGATACCTACAATATATGGATTTTCACCTTCGAAATCTTCAATTTTGAACATATTATTGGCAGTTATATAGTAGAAATCACCGGCATATGGTCTTATTTGATTGACTTGTCCACCAAATCCACCAATAGACATTGGTAATCCATATACCATATCTCTATAGTCTTCCGCAGTAAGGTTAGAATCTGTAGGTAAAGATGAACTCCAAATTTGCCATACCGGGTAGGCTTCTATCTGAGATTGTATATCAGTTAAAGACTTTCCATCTTGTACTGCAGTGTTCGCAGCAGTTAATGCTTTAACCACCATTTCATATTCAGGTTTACCTTTATATATGTTTTTAATAAATGTATTTAACTTATTCGAACTTTCAGTATTTAATGAAAAATCATACTTATTCTGTTCCAACGTATCCACGTAACTATTTAATTGTGCGTTTGGTGTCGAAGATTTTTCTGTACGGTTATAATTAACGTAAGTACCTAGACTTATAAGAAAGTTTGGAAGAGTCATAGTACTATTAACAAGAATTTTACCAAGATTAGTTATAAGACCATAATCGTGCATCCAATCATCCATATTCAGTGTTACAGGTCCAAAGGTAAATCCGTCTTCGTCTGTATCTTTTTTTAAGGTCACCACTGTTGCATTATATAAGGAAGTCGAGATTACTGACAGTAATGCCCTTATACCAATTTGAAGTGGCCATTTTGCAAGTGCGGGTTTAGAAGATACATAAGCTCTTCCTGGGTACCATGTCACAGCCTTAAGAAAGTTTTCTAACGCGAGTACGGTTTTTTCATTAGCACCTGATGCTTTCACCTTTTTCCCAAACGTATTTGTAACATCCATACCGGCTTTTTGGAAAAGAGTTCGTAACTCAGCATCAGGCCTACTTTGAACATATTCTATCCAATTCGCCTCATCTAAATCTTTAGTTGCTCTTGATACCGCATCATCATAAGAGGTTTTTAATTTTTGAAGAACGTCAGTTTTCCATGTATCAAAATTCTTATTAGGAAATAAGTTAAGAACTTTATCTTTATATTTTGGAGGAAGGTCCTTAATAAGTTTTGAATATGCATCTAAATATTCAGTTAATGCACTAACAAATTCTGTTTCAGAACTTGCTGTTTTCAATAAAACCATTGCACTTTCAAGTTTGGCTCTTGTACTAGTTAATCCCTCCCAAAACTTTTTTAGACGTTCACTAACAGTAAGCTCTGTAGTCGCAGAAGCTCTTACACCTGTAACTGCAGGGTCAAGACCCGCACGGGTTTTAGTATTTTCAATAACTTTTTTTCTTAGATAAGGACTTTTAACATTACCCTTTTTTAATGTCGTACCATCCTCTAATTTGACACCTTTACCCCACATATCTTCAATATATAAATGTAATAAATTATCAATATCTGCATCTGTCATGTTAGGGTGCTTTGCTTTGAAGGCTGTCTTTACATCTGAAAGTTCTGTTGCTAGTTCAGTAAATTCTGTATTATAATCAGTATTTAATTTACTTAATACCTTAGCATCGACCGCTTTTGCAAAATCTGATTCTGCAGTTTTTGTACTACTTCTTAGTTCATCTAATCTTGCAACAAAATCTGTTTCATTATTAAGTCTACCTACCAAATCATCGTATATACGTGTTATCTCATCCAATTCTGCTGGTGCGATGAGACTTCTATTGGTTTTAGCTGCACTGGCAGCATCAGTAACAAATCTTTTAAAATCTAATAAATCTAATCTACCTTCAGTAATTAAAGATTTATTATAATCACTTATCATTTCTTTAATTACATTGGCGGTGCTAACACCCATTAATTCGTGGATTCTAAACAGTTCTTCTTCCAATAATGTTTTTTTCATTTTTAAAGTCTTTAATATAAATATGTTTAGATAATTAATTAGTCTGATACTGGTGGTGCAGACGTATTAGCTGTTGGATTTTCTAAATGTTCTTTATAGAACTCACCCGCAGTTTTACCACCTGCAATTAAATTATACGCTTTTTTAATATATGTATTATTATAAGGTCCTGTCTCATCAATTTCCCATAAATTTGCCCAATACTCATATGCGGGATTCTCCCTAAACCATTTTCTAAATGCATCACCCTCTTCTTTATTTTTAAATGGAACTGGGTTCTTAGCCGTGTTTGGTTCATAGGTAAGTTGAGCACCTGAAACTATTGTGGAGTTATCTATTGGTGATGGTTGATTCATATAAGTTTCTAATGCCGCCAATGCTTGTTCTTCTGTAATATCTTCAAAATTAATAACTTCACCAAATAATTTTGTAACAACTTCGTCAGATGCATTTTCCACAAGAGGTTTCAACTCAAGAGCATTACCTTCAATCTGATTTTTTACATCTTCTTTACCTAACATGTATTTTATTAACTGTACAGTCATAAACTGCACATCCTTATTCTCATTTGTTAGTCCGTTATATAATTTATTATAACTAAATTGTACACCATCAATAGTTAAGAATAAACCAGCAGCTAAACCATAGGTTTTAAGTTTAAACAATGATTTTAAAAATAACTTAGGCGATTTTGCCATAGTCTGAACAAAACCTTCAACTGCCAATTTTCTACTTGTCAATTTCGCCAATTTCGTACCTTCTACAAGTTTAGGTGCCGCTTGCTCAATTTCCTTAAATAATTTCAACTCCTCAGGTGTTAAAATGTCATCTAATTTTTTAGTACCATTGACTAACTCGTCAGCATATTTATTAGCCTTATCTCTCATACCCTGTAAAACTTCATCCGTCACATTTGCAGATTTTAAAGCTTTACGAATTGAACCAATCTCTAATGAACCTAAAAGTAGTGTAAATCCAGCCTCACGATAGTTACCTTCATATGCGTAAATTCCCGCATCAACAATATCAGCACCCAATGAAACATAACCCGCAAAGGCAGCCAGTGCTGGTGAAAGTACACCACCACTTAAAATTGTTGCAGCTAATAATGAAATACCTGCAGCGATTATTGATGTCCACATAAGGAAACTATGTACACCACTACCTTCCGCTTCAGCTCTCTTTTCAGGTGTATCTACTGCATCACGTATTTGAGGTATTTGATATTTGTTTAGAATTCCGGCACGCATAGCACTAAGATTTCGGTCAATAATTCCTTGTGGTGTTGCAGTATTATCCCTCTGAGCCTCCCCACTAGGTGAATATCTTTGAAAATCTTGTTCTAAAGAAGCAATTTCTTGGTAAGCAAGTTGCTCTCTTTTCTTTAATTCTGTCCTAAGATTGTAATTATTTTTATAATCTTGGTCTGCCTTCATTTTATAGTCATGAAGTTGTTTCATATAAGGACCTATCGATGTTATATTAAAATTGTCAGGATTTTTCTCCAAATCATTCAGATAGTCATGATAGTCAACATATTTATCAATCAATTTTTTACGTGCACCTCCAGGGTCGTCTCTAAGTGATACCGGTAACATCGGTGGTCGACCAACATTGGCTAATGCCCATTGTTCTTTATCTTTTTCATATAATCTATTGGCATCGTCAACATTCATTAACCTATTATTATAACGATAAACTGGTGGTGTTATAGATTTACTACCTGCAACCTGAATGTATTGACCATTGTAAGGTACAGGTCTCGATGGAAAAGGTTTACCTTGCCAATAAGTCATCTGTGGAGGTTGAGTTGTCCAATTCTGTAATTGAGGAGCTCTATTAACCGAAAACGGATTTATTTCTTTAGGGTATGTATTCCAATCTTTAATGTCAGGAAATTTTTCTGATGCATATATTAAAACATCATTCTTATCTACATTTATTGGTCCACCACCTTTTAATTTGCCATCTCTATTATAGTAATATGTGTTTTGTTCACTCAATAAAGATTTATTCTCAGAAAGAGTCTTATTTACATCATAAGACATTCTAAGAAGAATCTCATTTAACATATCTAACTCTTTTCTGTTTACCATAACGGATTACCTTTACCTCTTTGTGGTTGATACGAATCACTCCATTTACTAACCGATATTGTATTTGCCGGACCTCTTGTTAAACCTGTTTCCCATTTGTTCATTGCGGGTGATGATGGTGTACTGGTTTCACCCTCCTGTTCACCCAATTCACCGTCAATAGTATCATCGATTTGAATGTCATCCAAATCAATCCACTCTTCACTAAACATAAGTTCTTTTATTCTATCAATATCCTCGTTGAGTAACTTCATTAAAATAGTTTACTATAAATATACTATTAAGATGAAATGATGAGTAAAGTTACTTGTTAAGTAATTCTTGAATATATTTAATATTCTTAATAAATTTTTCAGGATTTTCCTTTGCCCAATTCTTAACTGATTCAGGAAGATTAGATTTTTCCAATTCTTCTAATACAACAACATTAAGTTCTTTTTCTTTTTTGTTATCGGTTGATTCAACCAAAACATTACCAAAAGAAGTAAATAATTTTCGAGCTAATGATGGACTGTTTGTTGAAAATGTAATAGTATAATCATTTTCTTTAGCCCATTTTATTAATTCATTATCATTCAAATAGGATAATTCATTAAATGGAAATTTATCTTTTAGTTTATTTGGTTTTGTTGTGATACCAAATATTTTCATAGATGGACTAACTAAAATAATTATCTTATGTTCGTCTAATCCAAACATAACTGGTTTAGTCAAAAAGATTTTACCTAATAAATTCTTTATAGTATTTTTAAAATTGTCCATTAATGATAAATATCATCAAATGAGTTCTGCGTCAGGTATTTTGTCAGGAAAAACTACATAATATTCATTTAAAAAAGACCTCAATTCATCCTCGTCAATATATGATGTACCATAGTCTTCATCATCTTCCAAATCATCCCAATCATCATCAAAGACATCATAATCTTCAGAAAAATCTTCAACATTATATCCAAATTCTTCCAAATATGTGTATTCAATAATATCTTCTCTAATAGTGTTTTCCATATCACCAATCATTCTAAATGATACCGTTAACATGTTATTATCTTTATTGATAAAATAATCGTCAATTTCTATAACTTCCATTCTAATTTATTTAAAAAATGTTTTATATATTATTACAAATATATCTTTAAAATATAAAAGTCATTACTACTTAAAAAAAATAATTATATTACAAAATATGAAACTACACCCAACTTCCTTTGATAATGTGTATTTGATTGAGGAAAAGATTTACGAAGATGATAGAGGTTATTTTATGGAAACGTGGAATGAAATTAATTATTCTAATAGAAAATTGTTATCCAACATACCATCATTAAAAGCAATACAAAACGATAATTCATTATTTAATACATTATTCTTACAAGATAATATGTCGGTCTCCAAAAAGAATGTTTTTAGAGGATTACACTATCAAGTTGGTATGTGGGAACAATCTAAACTAGTTAGGGTATTAAAAGGTTCTGTAGTTGATTTTATAGTGGATTTAAGACAGGACTCTCAAACTTATGGTAAGTTTGAATATTTTGAATTAAATGACAAAAACAGAATGTCTTTATTTATTCCTCCATATTTTGCACATGGATTTCTTTCATTAGAAGATGATACCATCTTTACTTATAAGTGTGGGAATTATTATAATAGAGAGTTTGAAGGGTCTATTAACGTATTTGACCCAGTAATTAGAAATATATTAAATAATCACGAAACAATAACCGATGTGATAAGTTTATATATTCCGTTTGATGATGAAAACGATTTGATAATTTCAGAGAAAGACCGAAACGCTCCAAAGTTTTTACACAGACGACATGAATAATTTTTATTATTCTAATTTTTTTGTTATATTTGTTACATAATATAAACATCATTATGGAAATCTTAAAAAATATTGAATCCTACGAAAAGGCTAAACGAGTAATTGATAGTTGTAAAAATGAAAATCACATTAACGCAGCTGAAAATTATTGCGTTTTATATTACCAACAATTTGAAGATTTTGTACATTACCGACTTTTACTTAATCGTTTAGATGACAAAAGTAAAAGTATATAATAAAAAACCCCTCGTATTAGGAGGGGTTTATTTTTAACTTAACTTTCTAAGTTTATATAGGGTTGAGGTTATTAGTTCGTTAACCGTGTCAATTATATTCTGTAGGTGTGAGGGTAGACCTTCTCTATTTTCATCTACTATTCTCATCAAGTCTTCAAAATATTTAATTACCACTTCTTTACCATCGTACTTTATTAAATCAAAAGTTTGATAGTTCATAATGTTTTCATTTTCACCTTGATAGGATTCTATTAAGGAATCCGCTAAATCACCAATTCCTTCATAAAAACCTTGTAGTGCTTTATGTTCAGCATATGAACCTGTCTGTAAATGAAATACATGTGCTTGTGTTTGAGAGAATAACAAATGAGACGCTAACAAATCCATATTACTGTTTCCTGTTGTCTCTTCAACATCAAATTCGATTCCCTCTTCTTCTTGTTCTCTTAACTTACGTTTGATAAGTTGTTGTAATTGAGATTCTGTCAATTTTAATGTCTTTTTCATTAGTTAAACTTTTTAAATCTATTAAACATTTCTGTTATTTTTTGTTTTTCTTTTTTGAAAGATTCGTGTAAGTCTTCATCTATTTCTTCGTACATACCGCATTCACACATTGATTCAGATAAACCACATTCCTCACACATTGATTCTTTTTCCTCCATAAACGCATAATTGTCATCATCGTCATCAAATCCACCTGCACCATACATACTTAATATAATATCACCGTATTCATCTTTGAGTAATTCAAATAAATCGTCATAATATTCTTCATCAATATATTCATCTAAAAGATATGAAATAAAGTTATCTGCAAATTCAAATTCATCACTAAATTCCATCGGTTCTATTTCATTTGCAAGTCTATCAAATTTTCTTGACCTCATAATTCTGTCAACCAAATCCATTAAAGGTTCGTCACTTTCTCTGATTATAGATTCACCATATACGTCAACATTTCCACCTTCAGAATCAAAATCATATGCTTTCTTTTCACCTGAATACATTTCTTTACCGTCTAACTCGTCACCAAAAACTACATCCCAATCTGCCGGTGACATCTCTCCACCAAACATATCCATAATTCCTTGAATGTCCATTTGGTATCCATCTTCGTTACCACCTTTTTCGAACTGTTCAGGACCACCTGATTTAAAATTATCTGCCGGTTCAACTGACGATACATCCATATCATCAGCCTCAATTTCTTTTAATTTAGATTCTTGTAATGACTTACACTTATCTGAATTCATATTCAAATATAATTGAGCTTGTTTTTGATGTTTTTTATCTTTCATTGCTTTTTCAACACAATCACAAGTAACTTTACCTTTACAATAAGATGTTAATCCACCTTTTTTCATGTCAATGTCTTGAATCCACTTATCATCTTTTTTCTTTTCAGTGATTGTTGATTCATTAACCAAGTGATTTTTATAAGTTGATACTTCACCTTTATTATTAACATTTATCCCTTGTTTATCACCTGCTGGGTCATAAACAGTAAGTGGTGTTAAATTAGATGGTACATTACCAACGGCATATCCATTATAGAATGAACTGTGTTGTTGAAGAATACTTTGTCTTTCTTCGTCTGACATTATTGAATAACCTCTCATAACTATAGTTTTTTTTATAAATAGTGTTTGATAATGAAATGTTTATCACGTATATTTTATTCATGGAAATTACAAGAGACCTAATTGATGAAATTGCAGAGGGAGCCATCATCTTGGATGGTTTCGATGACTGTATTGTTGGTATAACGGAAGAATTCGGAGGAATTATTCGTTTACTTTATTCAACTCAAAAAATCATCAACCAACTGATGACAGAATCTGAGATGACTGAAGAAGAAGCTTGGGACTACTATAGTTTTAACATCTATGGTGGGTATTATGGAGAACAAAATCCAATTTTTTTGATGGACTCTTTGGAAGATTAAAAATCTTCTATTATCTTCGTATGAAATAAAACGGAGATACTATGATTTACAACAGCAGAAATAAAGGATTCATTGAGGCTTATAAAGAAAACAGTAAAATTCGTAAACTCATTAAAAATCGAATCTTTTACGTTGAAAAAGATAACTGCAATCTCGTTGTAAAGATTACTCATCTAAAATCAAATGATAAATGGAGCTCTTCCATTAATGTTAATATCAAAGTGAGTGGGTGTATCATAAATTACTGGGGTGATAAAATTGACGTAAAAACGGGTTATTTCTATAGTAGCGTTAGACGAAATCGTGATATTAGAAACAAAGTTGAATATGAAATTAGAAATTTCATGAAACTTTTTGGTGTATCAGGATACAATGTTGATATTGATAAAGTTATGGTATGTGATAAAGTTTAACCTCTAAACTTCATCATAAAAAATTCAAATACTTTTCTACCGACCTCTTTGAGAACTTTATTCATGTTCTCTAATGTCGGTTCCTCACCTTTAGATTCTAAATACTCAATGGTTAGACCTACCATGGCCAATCTTGAGTCATCCGCTGCTCTTAAAAGGTCATCCAAATCTTCAACCTCTAATTGTTTGAATCTGATGTAGTTCTCCAAATAATCAGAACCACTCCATATATATGGAATGGATTCAAACATATTCATTACACCTGAATCTCTAAGTTTTTCTAAAAAGATATAAGCGGGTTTGAAATTTTTAGAATTCATAATTGGCAATAATCTTTCATATCTTTCAAATGGTGAGTCTGACTCATTTAACTCATCATCCTTATTTTCTTTAGAATCAAAGTCTATATTGACATCGTCAAAACTCTTATGTGTTTTTGGTTCTAATGGTGGGTCTAATAAAAATCTTTGATTTACCCAATTTCTTAATTCATTTTCAACAAAAAATTCAGGTACTGGTTGGTCGTCAGGCATTGAGTCAGCCAATTCAGAAATGTGATAAGCAAATTTTAATTTGTTTTCTTCATTCATTAAGTTCATTAATCCATCACTAATAAAAAATATTCTACTTAAAGGGTCTTCAGTATTTAAATCACCTTCCGCAACACTGAATAGTTTTGTTATTGTTTTTGCCCACCATGTCTTATAAGATGAAGTTTCTTTAAGTGTCGGTGATAATAATTTATTGGCGGCTCTCATTCCTGAACCAATAAATCCTGCAACCGCGATTTGTGGTATAAACCAGGGTAATAATCGTATAAATGCTTTAAAACCACCCTCACCAATGTGTTGAGCTAATCTTTTACTTTTTGCCGAATTAACAAGTGTTTTTAATTGACCAAAAGTAATTGGTCCCTGAGAACTACAGAATTTTTTAGCATCACAAACACTTTTTATAACACGACTAGATGGTTTAACACTAATTGACTCATCCTCATTTAAAGTCTCGGTTTCCGTAAACCAAATATCTTCTCCTGACAATAAACTAAGAGTACTTCCATTTTCCCACTCTACGTCAATAATCTTCTGACCCTTTTCAAATGGGTCATCAACAACTCTTTTTACCACACCTTTTTCACCTAATGGGATATTCCCCATTTCGTCTTTCATATAGACTAATGTTATTTTATCACCAATATTTGTGGTATTGAAACTTTTTTTCGACATAGAATGTTAATTTATCATAAATATTGTAAGATATTAAATGTTACCCAATATATTTATAGTAAAAATAAATTATGAAAGTTGTACTAACTGAATCACAATATAAAATACTTTTGAGTGAGCAATTCAAAAAAGATGTAGATTCTATATTGAAATCTAGTTATGAGTTTACTAAGGATATTGTTAAGACCGCAGAACAACAGTTAAAAACAAGCTTTCAATTCTTATTAACCTACGGTGCGGGTATTGGTTCATTAGCTAGACCATTATCAGATTACCTTCAAGGTAAATACACATATCTAACACAAGAAGAAATTGCAGGATTAGTAGTTATGGCAATCTCAATCGCATATTTCCAAATGAAAGGTGAGTTAAAAAAACCTATGGAGATGTTAAAACTTCAAGGAAAGTTAGAGGAATTAAAAGACGCTATAGAAAAAACAAAATCTATAGAGAATAGATTTGTTAAAATATTAAATCAACTTGGTGTTTATGTTTATAGTGTTTTAGATATACCGGCATATACTTTCTTATTACCTGTAATACCTTTCATAATTTCGTTTTTATCAGACCCATCATCTTCGGGTGACAAAATAGATATGGCACTTAACGGATTACTCAATTCGTCTCTTATTACACTATCAGCAGCAACAATTAAAAAAATTATAGATAAAATTGCGAGTTCAATTAAGAAATAAACTCAAAATCTTTATCAACCACATAGTATCTAACACCCACAGCGTAGTACAAAAAACTACCCCTTTTTAATTCTATTTGTTTACCAATTTGACGACCTTTTTCCGACTCATTATACATAACACCAATTATTTTTTTATCTGGTGGAGTAAGAGAGCTTGGATGGGAATTCATCACAGGTGTTATAGGTTTGTTAGCCTCTAAAATACGAGTAATTAACTGAGTTTTTGTACCACCATGATTTATGTGATAATCTTTACATAGTTTCTTAAGTTGTACTAAATGTAAAGATTGTAAATTCTCTTTTGTTATCTCCATTTTACAAAGATAATAAAAAAATTTGAAAAATTAATATTCGTGATACTTTCTATGTTCATCCCAATCATAGAACATAGAAGAATCATAGTAAGGTTTTTTAATTTTTTCGGGTTTGATTAGACCCATAGAGCGAAGGCATTTAACAATATTTTTAAGCATGAAAGTGGATGATTATCTATTATTTAAATAGTATAAAAATCCTGTTTGTCTATATTGTTAGGGTAAAAAAATTAAAATTAATAATAATTTAATTTAATCCTCTAAAAAGACATTAAAATAGTTGCTAATTTCACATTGTAAAATGTGATTATTGTCAAAACTCATCTTATAAACCAACCCCATCATATCACCACTGTCATAATATTCTTCTTCTGTTCTTTTCACTAAAACACCTTCTGAATTAAAAGTATATTTCATTAATACATCATATGATTTATTGGCGAAGTTCGATAATTCATTTGCAATATCTGATAGTTCAGGTGAACCTGTTTCTGTGGAAATTAATATATTAAAAACAACCTCACCTGGTCTTTTTTCATTTGGTGGTTCTGCTGTGTAATGAGTCAACTCAACCGACATAGCTTTTCCGACTTTCATGTCTACAATATATGCCAAAGATTTAACTGACCTTTCAATATTTTCTTCAAATGCACTCATAATTAGTTTGGATAAAATTCTTTATATTTTTTAGTTAAGAATTTTGTTAATTCTTCAATATCTTCATCAGGTAAATTATGTAATGGTTTGTTTCTTTCAAACCAAGATTTTATAACATAATCTACAGGTTCGTTTCTTAACTTAACTAACCTTCTAAAACCTCTTAATTCTGCAGGTATTTCGTGAGCTTGCATATAATAAGTTTTATCTGTTGGTGTTGGCTCATCATCTAATCTAATTTCTTCGGGACTTCTATATCCGGCATCTTGCATTACATGTTCAATCTCATGTCTTAATGTTTCATTCAAATCACCAATAATATCATATAAACTACCAGGGAAGAAAGAGGGGTTAATTGTCAATTCCATTTCAATTATATCACCTTCATCCACAGTTCTTCCATCTAAAAGATAATCTTGTTCCAATGTTGGGTCCCACTTTGTACTTAACTCAACGCTAAATGAAGGTAAACCTGGGAAATAATACTCCATTTCTTCACCTCCCAAATCTTCAGGAAGATAAAATGTATCATCCATTCTTGATTTAACAAAATTTGTCATTTGTCTTACAATCGTTCTAACCGGCAAATCTGTTTTACTTGCTTCGGTTAATACGGACTCGTTTAACTTATTATTTTTATTACCACACTTATGACAGTTATATGTGTCTTCTCCACCTTCAGAGACTTTCCATTCCCATCCACACTTATTACAGGTTACCACACCCTTATTTACACTTTCATTGACTGACATACAAAGTTCTTTACTTACATCTTCAGGGTTCTCATCTTCATAAAAACCTGCTTTAACTCTGAAATAATTATTGTGTGCTAATTTTAAAGCATATCTATCATTACCACCAACGCAGTCTGACAATAAACTTTCAACCTGATTAAAATAATCTTCAAATTCGGCACTCATACCTTATAAATAGTTCTTAATATAAGAATATTAATACCTATTCAACCAAAAAGGAATTGAGACACCGAAACCAAAATTTACAGTATTTGAAAATTCAATTAAAAGAGAAAAGTCCAAAGCTCTGTTGTCCCTTGAAATAAGTTTTATCGGGTGTAAAACAACCACTGCGTGTGGAATAAGTGATTTATCACCAGACATACTGTCCGTCAAAATTTTTGCACCCGCACCAATATTAATTCCATTTTTAAAAAGTGCCATATTCACACCAAAACGATTAACAAAAGGATATGGTTCAGTAAAAACCGTTTGATATTCTTGTTTCAAACTGGTACCAACATAGAAACCCCCATATCCATACATTTCATCTGTCGAGGCTAAAATACATTTTTCTGCAGGTATATATGCAACTGACGAAGATTGTGAATATAACCTAAAGAATGATAGTAGGAATAGTAAAGTTAAAGTTGTCTGTTTCATTTTTTTATGGTATCTTTGTGTCAAATATAAAAAGTATTTATGTAATAAACAAATGGGTAAGGTAAAAGAATCTTGGTTAAATAACCTAACAGAGGAAGAAATAGACTTATTCTACGAAGAATTGGTATTAAAAGGAGAACTATTCATATATGAACCTGATGAAAACGAAGAAGGAAATATTCAAGAATCTCCTGAAGGAGAAGGGTGATAAGGTACTCTTAGATGTCAAATACATGGGTATAAGTGCCGATGATATTATTGATTCTTATCACGAACTTGGTTTGGATTCACCAATTAAACTCGTTAAGAATACATGGTTAAAAAGGTATGACGACAAACCAATTAGTCATGGGTGGGGTAATGGTTATGTTCGTATTCCTGATGGTCATGAGTTTAACGGAATGGAATATATGGATATTCCTGTTGATGTTCACGGAGGCCTTACTTTTGGTCGTTATATTGAAGAAGGTGATTATTTAGATTTTTCTAAAGGTTTTTGGGTGGGTTTTGACACCGCACATCATAGTGATACTTTACAACGTTGGCCTGTAGACCGAGTAATGGAAGAAACGATAGACCTATTTAAACAAATTTATGGTTTGTAGGTCTTTTCATTTCCGTTTTGTTTTCATATATTTTATCTAAAGTCATCAAAATGAAATGGAAATTCTTATCATTATTATTTGCGGTCTTATCTTTTTCGACCGTATCCAAAGCTCAGACGTGGGGAGAATGGGTGGTCGTACCCGTAGACACAATAAAGACAGACATCTTTAAAGTCATTTATTCTGAAGATGCACAACAACCTTTAGAGTTATGGTATACGGTAGAATGTCCAATGGGTAACGAATCTCGTTCAGGTATGGACTTTTATAAAGTTCCTGGTGTTCGTACATCAGACAACGCTGATTATGAAAATAATGTTTGGGATAAAGGTCATTTGGCACCCGCAGCCGCATTTAGTTGTGACCGAGAAACACTTAAGAAAACGTTCTCATATCTAAATTGTGCATTACAACACGAAGGTCTTAATCGCGGACCCTGGAAAGAATTGGAAGAGTTTGAAAGAGGTTTGGCAAAAATTACAGACCGTGTTGATGTACATATTATTGTTTGTTTTGATGAGGAACCACAAAAAGTACCAGGAGGTGCTACAATACCTTCAGGGTTTACAAAAGAAATAACTTTTAATGGAACCACAATCACATTTTCATTCCCTAATAAAGACGTTAGTGGTCAAGATTGGGGAACATTTTTAATACTGACAGAATATGACTAAAGAGTCTATGGAACTTTTGAATACTCACCCAATAAAAAAGTCAGACTTAGGTTTTCACGGAAACCTCTTCGGTGGTAAACTTTTAGCTTGGTTGGACTCAAGTGCCGCAGCATTTGCAATGCAAGTATGTGATACACCACGTATGGTTACAGTTAAAATTGATGAATGTAATTTTACAAAACCAGCAAAGGAAGGTCAGTTGTTAAAGATTTATGGTGGAGTTGCCGAAATAGGAAATACATCAATAACTCTTTACATGGAGGCACGTTCTCATAATGTTTATAATGGGAAACAAAATGTAATCCTTAACACGAAAATTAAATTTGTAAGAATTGATGAAATGGGTGACCCCGTACCTATTTCTGAGAGAGTTAAAATAAAATACGGGAACAATTAAAAAAAAAGAAAAATGGCAGTAAAACAAGGAGACCAGGTAAAGGTTCACTACATCGGAACATTAAATGACGGAGATGAATTTGACAATTCATATAAACGAGGTGATACATTGAGTTTCACCGCAGGTGGAGGTCAAATGATTAAAGGATTTGATGATGCAGTTATGGGTATGGAAATTGGAGAAAAGAAAAGTATTAATATCCCATCAAGTGACGCATATGGTGAACATGACCCAAATGGTTTAGTTAAAGTAGCTAAAGAAAATTTCCCACCTGATTTTAACGCAGTTCCTGGTGAGATGATTCAAGGTAGAAGCGAATCAGGTCAACCAATGAACGCTTTAGTTGTTGAAGTACAGGAAAACGATATAATCTTGGACCTTAACCATCCATTGGCAGGACAAGACTTAAACTTTCAAATTGAGTTAGTCGAAATCGCATAAGTTATGATTTACTGGTTTACAGGACAACCCGGACACGGTAAAACCGTTTTGTGTAATCACCTTAAGGAATATTTGGAAACAAATAGACCCTGGAATAACATCATTCACATTGACGGTGATGATTTAAGAGGGATTTTTAATAATCAGGATTACTCCAAAGAAGGTCGTATTAAAAACATTACTTTCGCTCAAGGTTTGGCTAAGTTCCTTAATAAAAAAGGTTTTACTGTATTGGTATCATTGGTGGCACCGTACAGAGATGTGAGAGAATCTTTCAAACAAGATATGGATACAGAAATGGTTGAGCTTTATGTTCATACCACAGAAACAAGAGAAAGAGACCATTTCCACGTTACCGATTATGAACAACCTTTGGAAAACTTTGTAGATGTTGACACTACTGAAGATTCACCTGAAGCATCATTGGTTTATATCCTAAATGAATTGGGGGTTTAATAATGGAAAAGAAACACACCATATTTTGTGATATTGACGGTTCAATTTTTAAATACCGTAAATTTGAAACTTATACAACATCAGAGGCTGAGGTTTTACCTGAAGTTATTAGTAAGTTGGACCAATGGAAAAAGGAAGGACATAGAATTATACTAACTACCGCACGTCCTAAAGACTTATACATGCATACAGTTGTTGAGTTATCAAAAAACGGTGTATCTTATGATGACATTATAATGGGTATTGAAAGAGGACCAAGAGTGTTAATTAACGATATGGACCCTGAAAAAGAAGGGTTAAGAGCTATCGGTATCAATCTAATAAGAAACGAAGGTTTTGAAAATGTAGATTGGTCTGAACATGGATTATAAATTATGAATGACTGGAATAAAATAGTACACGTACAATCATCTTTGGAACCCAGAGACGGTCAATACGCAATGTTTGTTGGTAGATGGCAACCACTTCACAAAGGTCATCAAGAATTATTTAAACAAGCTATGGATGAAGGTAAAAACGTTCTAATTTGTATTAGAGACGGTAAACCTAACGAAAAAAATCCATTCACACCTCAAGAAGTTAAAAACAATATTGAGGAACACTACTCTGAAGAAATATCAACAGGAAAAGTTCAAGTTATGGTTATTCCTGATATTTGTTCTGTTGAATTTGGTAGAGGTGTTGGTTATGATATTATTGAGAGAATCCCACCAACGGAAATAGGTGAAATATCAGCCACAAAAATCAGAAAAGAGATGGGATTATAATATTTATAATCTCAGGGGTTAACCAAAAAAGGCCGACAATTTTATTGTTGGTCTTTTTTATTTACAAAACATTTTGTATTTTTGTATCAAACAATAAATATAAAGTGTCATGGGAACCAATTTTTATAGAATACCAAAGTCAAAACAGATGATGGAACG